>WNFU01005720.1_pt1 | contig 26672 bp, 16 predicted proteins | sample 5400121 | NCBI WGS metagenome assembly WNFU01 (sample SAMN13153360, study PRJNA577476) | soil metagenome | isolation source: 100 cm soil or saprolite under grassland replicate 1 | place: USA:California | collected 2016-06-15 | reverse complement strand
ATGGTTCGGGGCGTAGCGTAGCTTGGTAGCGCGTCTGAATGGGGTTCAGAAGGTCGTGAGTTCAAATCTCACCGCCCCGACCATTGAAAATCCTACGACATGGGCGCCACGCTCACCGCCACTTTCAACGAATGGCTGCCGCCGCCGAGGATCACTCCGTTGACAGGGCTGACATCGCTGTAATCGCGCCCGTAGGCAACGGTGATGTGTTCATCGGCGGGGATGCCGTTGTTGGTTGGATCGAAGTCCAGCCAGCCGAAGCCGGGACAAAAAACGGCGAACCAGGCGTGAGACGCGTCCGCGCCGACGAGTTGCTCCTTGCCCTCGGGGGGCCGGGTGCGCAGGTAACCGCTCACGTAACGCGCGGCCAGACCGAGTGAACGCAGGCCAGCGATGGCGAGGTGGGCGAAGTCCTGGCAAACCCCCCGGCGCTTTGCCAGCACTTCCTCCAGCGGCGTCGCCACCGTTGTCGCCACCGGGTCGTATTTGAAGTCGCGGAAAATGCGCCGGGTCAGCTCGAGCACACCCGCCAGCAGCGATGTGTCCTTGGGGAAACTCGACCGCGCGTAATCGGCCAGTTCGGGCGAGTTGTCCAGCAGCGGCGAGGCGAAGCAGAACTGGTAAGGCTCGACCAGTTCCGGCGACACGGGATCGTGGAAAAGCGCGGCCACCTTCTCCCACGGGGGGGAGAGGGACGGCACGGACGGTGTGACGGGCGCGACACGGACCAGGCTTTCGGCGACGATTTCCATGTGCTGATGGAGTTCCTGAATGCTGAAAAAACAGACGCGATTGCCAAAGTAATCCGTCCGCATCTTGCGCAGCGCCGGGGTCGGCGTGATGCGAAGGTCGAACGCCTGGCGTTGTTGGGCCGGGAGCAGACGTGGTTCCACACGCGCGGCATGGTGCGACACCGCCACCGGCTCGGAGTAATCGTAGATGGTGCTATGGAGAATGCGGTAGTTCATTTTCGCCTCCCAGGCCCGTTCGGGCGATGGCCGAGTGCGCGAAGTAGCTCACCGAAATAGCATCGGATAGCCGCGGCATTTCCTGCGCGATGAACTGCACCACCTTCGCCGCCGGGGTTTCGTGCCAGTTCTTATCCACACGAGCGAGGGTGTGCGGGTCGGTCAGGCGCAGATCGGCGAGGCACTGGATGAGAATGCGCTGGGCGGGGTTGGGTAACGCGCTTTCCCGTTCGCGCGGGAGCCGCTCGAAGTGTTTTACCAGTTGGTTGAGTTGAAACAGGATCGAGCGCGGGTTCGTGTCGTCGAGCAACACCAGGTCATACACCGCGGCGATGTGCGGCAGGAGATTGTAGCGCGAGCGGTAGGTGATGGTGCTGTCGCAAACTTCAAGCACGGCTTCCAGGACACTCGAGTTGTCGGCCTCGGACGAACGCAGTGCGGCATCCAGGAACGTGCTGACATACAGCGCGCGTTCGATGCGATAGCCCATGTCCACAAACCGCCAACCCTGCGCCCGGGTCATGTTCTCGCGGGCGAGACCCTGGAACGCGGCCAGGCCGAGCAAGGTCTGGTTGATGACGCCCACCGCGTCGCCCGCCAGGAGCGCCTCGTTCGACGCGGGCCGCGTGAGCCGGTCGTCCAGTTGACTGAGCGTACGCCAGAGGTCGTTGGAGGTGCGGTGGCGAAGGATCATGGCCAGCTTGTGCATATGGTCGGCCAGATAGCGCAGGCTGCCGGAGCGCGCGGGGTCAAAAATGGCCGCCAACAGCTCGGCTTCGAGTGCCTCGATGTTTTGGCGCAGTTCGGGACGCTCCTTTGCGCTGGCGATCTGTTTCTGCGCCTCGAGCGCGTTGAGGATCGGCACCAGCACGGGCAGCGCGCTGCCGGGGCTCTCCGGGCTGATGCGCAACAGCGCGCTCCTCAACATCCGCGCAGTGCCGTCGGCCCGCTCCGCGTAGCGGCCCAGCCAGAAGAAATTGTCGGCCATGCGGCTGGGCAGGTTGTTGCCCACCCGCCGCAGCTCGATGTTCTGGTTCAGCGGGTGCAGCAGCGTGAGTTCCTCGACCGGCGCGTCGCTCAACACCCACGTGTCCTTGCTCGCGCCGCCCCGTTGCATCGAGACGGAGCGTCCGCTGGACTCGGTCGCCACGCGGGTCAAGCCACCGGGCATCACCTTGTAGCCGCCTTCGGTCGCGACCAGGTAGGCGCGCAACGCCACGCGGCGCGGCTTGAGCCCGGCGTCGCTCCACGAAGGCGCGTTGGAAAGGTCCCACCATTCCTGGCCCACAAAGAGGTGGGGTTGAAATTCGATGGCGCGCCTCAATGCCTCGCGCTCCTCGGCGGAGAGTTCGCGACCCGGCTCCATTCCGCGCGCGCGGGAGCGGAAGGCGGGTTTCACGAAAAGTTCGTGGAGGTGTTCCAGGACATAGGCCCGGGCCTTTTCCTGGCCGCACCACCAGGTGGCCACCGACGGCAGCTTGAGTTCCTCGCCGAACAGGTGCCGGCAAAGACCGGGGAGAAACGCGAGGAATGCCGGGCTTTGCAACAGGGCGCTGCCCGGGGCGTTGGCAACCGCGACATTGCCCGCGCGAAGGGCCTCCAGCAGGCCCGGCACGCCCAGCATCGAGTCGTTGCGGAGTTCGAGCGGGTCGCAGAAATCGTCGTCCACCCGCCGCAGAATCACGTCCACGGGTTCAAGACCAGAGAGCGTCTTCAGAAACACCCGGTCGTCGCGCACGGTCAAGTCCTGTCCCTCCACCAGCATGTAGCCCAGGTATCGCGCCAGCCAGACCTGCTCGGAGTAGGTCTCGTTGTAAGGGCCGGGTGTCAGGAGGACCACGCGCGGATCATCGGTGCGGCGCAGGGCCAGTCGCGCGAGCGAGTTCCGGAGCTCGCGGAAAAAACCGGCCAGGCGCTGGACTTTTTCGTCGCGGAAGGGCACCGGCAGGAGGCGCGAGGTGATGAGGCGATTGGCCAGGGCGTAGCCCGCGCCGGTGGCAATCTGAGTGCGGTCGGAAGTGACCCACCAGCGCCCGTCGGGCAGGCGCGCGAGGTCGGCTGCATACAGATGCAGGAAAACATCCTGCGGCGCGCGAACGCCGTGGCACGGGCGGAGAAAATCCGGCTGCGCATAAACGAGGGCGGGCGGCAGCCGGCCGGAGCGGATGAGGTCTTGCGGCCCGTAACAGTCGGCCAGGATGCGATTGATCAGCAGGGCGCGCTGGACCAGGGCTGTCTCGAGCGATTTCCACTCGTCGGAAGCAATGACGAACGGCACCGTATCGATTTGCCAGGGCCGGTCCAGGCCGCGCGCGTCGCCATACACGTTGTAGGAGATGCCTTGCTCGTGGACGAGGCGCCGGCTGGTTTCAACCCGACGCTTCAGTTCGGCGGTGCCGAGTTTGTCCAGGGCGCCAAGCAGTGGCAGATAATGGGGACGGACTTCGCCGTCGGGCCCCAGGAATTCGTCGAACGCGCCGCTGACCGGTTGGTAACCGGCAAACAGCGCGGATTTCTGGTTGGGCGAGGCAACGGCCTGGCTCATGTCGGCGCGACTTATACCAAAGGCCGCCCGGCTTGGCGAGCATCGTTGCGGTGAATCAGCCGGTGAGATGGAAGTGGGAACGCGCAAATGGCGAAACCCGGATTTCGAATGACCGAACAAGCTCGAAGTTCGGATGCGGAGATGCGGAAGAAGGACTCCAGTCTTGCTGACAGCGTGGAACAAAGCAGATCCCGCCTTTCCCAGGCGCGACATTAAATGATCCGATCGGATCATTTTAATGTCGCGAGGTTTTGACCGAGGCAACTTCGGATTTTCGTTCAGATATTCCGCAAATCGAGCGTGAAGGGGAACTCCCGGCGGCGTTCGGGCGGCGCGACGTCCATCCGTCCGGGCGTGTGGCCGATGTGGAAGAAACGGGCGAGGCGCCGGCTCTCGGCTTCGTAGGCGTTGACGGGGAACGTTTCGAAGTGCCGACCGCCCGGATGCGAGACGTGGTAGGTGCAACCCCCGATGGATCGCCCGTTCCAGGCGTCAACGATGTCGAAAATGAGTGGTGTATGGACGCCGATGGTCGGCTGCAAACATTCCGGCGGTTGCCACGCGCGAAAGCGGACACCCGCGACATATTCGCCTTCGGTTCCCGTCGGATGCAGCGGCAGGGCGCGGCCATTGCACGTGATGAAGTGGCGCGAATCGATCATGCCACGGACCTTGATTTGGAGGCGTTCGAGCGAGGAATCGACATGACGCACCGTGGCCCCCGCGAGGCCCTGTTCGCCCAGCACAGGCCAGGGTTCGAGGGCCTGGCGGACCTCGAGATTGAGCCCGCGTTGAGTCACCTGGCCGTAGAGCGGAAAACGAAATTCAAAATGGGGCGCGAACCAATCCGCTTTCAGCGGATAGCCGCCATCCTGCAACTCTTCAATCACGTCCTGGAAATCCTCCCGGACAAAATGCGGGAGCATGAACCGGTCATGGAGTTCGGTGCCCCAACGCACCAGGGAACGCTGGTAAGGCCGTTTCCAGAAACGGGCGATCAAGGAGCGGAGCAGGAGCTGTTGCGTCAGACTCATGCGCGCGTGCGGCGGCATTTCAAAGGCCCGCAACTCGACCAGACCAAGGCGGCCGGCGCTGCTTTGTGGCGCGTAAAGTTTGTCGATGCAAAACTCGGCGCGATGGGTGTTGCCGCCGACGTCAATAAGCAGGTTGCGAAAAATCCGGTCCACCAGCCAGGGTGGGACGAAGGGGAACGCAGGCGCGGCGGCTGCCCTTGCCGGGACCCCGGCCACCGCACCTGTTGCGGTGATGTTTCCGGCAAGGGCGCCCGGAACGGCGCCCGAGGCGGGCGCGCTCCCCAGTTGCCTGTCGAGTTCCTTGAAGGCGATTTCGAGTTCGTAGAGGGAATCATTCCGCGCCTCGTCCACGCGCGGGTGCTGGCTGGTCGGGCCGATGAAGAGCCCGCTGAAAAGAAACGACAAAGACGGGTGGTTTTGCCAGAAGCAGAGCAGGCTTCGCAGCAGGTCGGGCCGGCGCAGAACCGGGCTGTCGGCGGGCGTAGGGCCGCCGATGACAACGTGGTTGCCGCCGCCGGTTCCGACATGGCGGCCATCGATCATGAATTTCTCCGTGCCCAGGCGCGTTTGGCGGGCTTCTTCGTAGAGCACGGTGGTGTTTTTCACGAGTTCATCCCAGTTGTGCGCGGGGTGAAGGTTCACCTCGATGACACCGGGGTCGGGTGTGACTTTGATATGGTTCAGGCGATCATCGTGCGGCGGCGGCGTGCCTTCGATGATGACCGGGAGCTTCAGGTTGGCTGCCGTTTCCTCGACCGCCGCCGTGAGGTCGAGGTAATCCTCCGTCTTGGCCACCGGCGGCATGAAAATGTAAAGCCGGCCGTCGCGCGGTTCGACGCACAACGCGGTGCGGACAATCCAGTCGGCGGACTGGTAAAGCGCGGGCCGGCGTTCGGACTCGCAGGTATCCTCCGGTTCGCCGAGGCGCTGTTCGCGGACCGGCCCGCGGTCGGGACCGGCGAAAGCGCCGCGAACGAAGGGTTGCGCGACGCGCTGGACGCTCCCGGTCCGGGCGCGCCGTTCGTCCGGCCTGGACAGGGGCGGCAGTTTTTGCATCGGGTCAGGCGGGTGGACGCAGGGATAATCGGAGCGGGCGACCCAAGGGACCGAATCCAGGGGCAGGCGCAAGCCGATGGGCGAATCGCCGGGAATGAGAAAGAGCCGTTCCTGGCGCATGAACCAGGGACCACTGTTCCAGCACGGCCCGCCATCCGGGCGACGGCGGATGGGGAGGACGTAACCGGCGATCTTTTTGAGGCCTTGATTGAAGATCCTGGCCAGGCGGGCGCGTTCTTCCTTGTCTTCGAGCCGTGATTGGTGCGGATCGACGTTGGTCGGCAAGCGGCGCTCGCGCCAGAGGTAGTACCAGGCGTCTTCATAAGCCGGCAGGATGTGCTTTGCCTTCACATCGAGGAGGTGCGCCAGTTGATGAATGAACCAGGCGGCCTCCTTTTCCGTGTGGCCGTAGTTCACGCCTTCATCGGCGAACAGCGAGTCGTCGTGCCAGATGCTCTCGCCGTCCCTGCGCCAGTAACAGCTCAGCGCCCAGCGCGGCAGCGACTCGCCTGGATACCACTTGCCCTCGCCGAAGTGCAGCAGGCCGCCCGGCGCGAATGCGTTTTTCAGGCGGCGAATCAAGGCGCCCGACAGCCGGCGTTTTTCCGCGCCGACGGCGGTGAAATTCCATTCCTCGCCATCCCTGTTGTCGATCGAGACAAATGTCGGTTCGCCGCCCATGGTGAGGCGCACGTCGCCCTGTTCGAGTTCGGCATCGACCCGGTGGCCCAGGGCTTCGATCTCCTCCCATTGTTCCTCCGTGTAGGGGCTGGTGACGCGCGGCGATTCGTGAATGCGTGTGACCCGCATTTCGTGACTGAACTTCGCTTCGCATTCGTCCACCGCGCCACTGATCGGGGCGGCGCTCGTCGGCTCGGGTGTGCACGCGAGAGGAATGTGTCCTTCGCCGGCCAGCAGGCCGGAAGTGGGGTCCAGACCGACCCAGCCGGCGCCGGGGAGATACACTTCGCACCAGGCGTGAAGGTCGGTGAAGTCCAGGTCCGCGCCGGAAGGACCGTCAAGCGACTTGAGGTCCGGCTTGAATTGAATGAGATAGCCGGAAACAAAACGGGCGGCGAGACCCAGATGGCGCAGCAACTGCACCAACAACCATCCCGCGTCGCGGCACGACCCGGAGCGGAGCTGGAGCGTTGCCTCGGGTGTTTGCACCCCTGGTTCGAGGCGGATCAGATACTTGATGTCCTTCCAAAGGCGTTGGTTGAGGTACACCAGAAAATCGTTCGTGCCCATCGCGTCGCGGCGGATCGCGCTGAGATACTCCGCCAACAAAGGCCCGGCGGGCGCGGCTTCAAGAAACGGCGCGAGTTCCTTCTTCAGCGACGGCTCGTAGGTGAAGGGAAACTTCTCAGCGCTGGTTTCGACGAAAAAATCGAACGGATCATAAACCGCCATTTCTGCGACCAGGTCCACTTCGATCAGCAATTGGGCGGCTTTTGCCGGAAAAACAAGGCGGGCGAGGTAATTGCTGAACGGGTCTTGCTGCCAGTTAATGAAATGCTGTTTGGGGAGGATACGGAGCGAGTAACTCAGAATGGGCGTTCGACAATGCGGCGCCGGACGCAGCCGGACAACGTGCGGGGAATGGCCGACCAGGCGGTCATAGATGTAATGCGAGCGGTGATGGAGGGCGACGTGAATGGCCATAGATCAGGGTTCAAAACGTTTCTTAATGCAAAGGGTCCGGCGGTTCCGATTCATGGCATTACTTGCCGGGCAAGTTGTTTGGCCGGTTCGGGCACGCGTTTGGCGAAAAACGTCTCGTAGATGCCGGTGCTGACCTGGTTCATCCGGGTCTGGAGGTCATCGAGGTATTCGTGCAGCCCCGCGTTGACGAGGTCGTCCACGTGCGCGTGAGCGAGGTCTGAACAGAGCTGGCCGAGCATTTTTTCGGCGTTATTGCGAAACGTGCCGGGGGGCGTCCCCGAGATGGCGTGCAACGAGTCGCGCGCCTCGCTGAGACAGAAACGGATGGCGCGGGGAAATTCGGCCTCCAGGAGCAGAAACTGGACGATGCCCTTGGGCGAAATGCGTCCGTGCCGTTTGCGATACATTTCGAAGGCGCTGGCCGAACGGAGCACCGCCGCCCACTGGACGTCGTCGAAAGGCGTTCCCACATCCGCCACCGAGCGGAGCAGGATGAAGTATTTCACGTCCAGGATGCGCGACGTTTTGTCGGCGCGTTCGAGCATGCGGCCCAGTTGGCAGAAGTGCCACGGCTCGCCGTGCGTCATGGTGGCATCGGTCACGCCGGTGAACAGGTGGCTGTTGAGTTTGACCTCGGTGAAAAAGTCGTGGGGCGACTCGAGGCCTTTACTGCCGTCGGCGGCATCGTTCACCGTCAGGTAAAACTGATTCAACCGAAGCCACATCTCGGACGAAATGATTTCCCGGACGGAACGGGCGCTTTCCCGCGCGCCACGCAGGCAGGAGATGATCGAGTTGGGATTGTCGCGGTCGAAGGTGAGGAATTGAATGACATTTCGCTGCGTGGCATCGCCGTAACGCTTCGAGAAATCCTCGTCGTCGCCGGTGGTGTTGACCAGCGGCTGCCACTGCCGGTCCGCGCCATCGAGGCTGTCGAGCATGAGGTTCAGGTTGACGTCGATGACGCGCGCCACATTCTCCGCGCGCTCGACGTAGCGGCTCATCCAGTAAATAGAATCCGCGACGCGACTGAGCATCAGGTCATGGCTCCGGTCGCCGAGGTTGCGAGGGCGCAGGGCGGGGCGGCTTCGCCATCGGCGATGAGGTTGTCGGCGAGCACCCAGGTGTCTTTGGTGCCGCCGCCTTGGGAGGAATTAACCACCAGAGATCCTTGCTTCAAGGCAACCCGTGTCAGTCCGCCGGGCAGCACAAAAATGTCCCGTCCATAGAGAATGTAGGGGCGCAAGTCCACATGGCGGCCTTCGAGATGATCTTTGACGATGGTGGGAACGCGCGAGAGCGAGAGGGTCGGCTGCGCAATGTAATTGCGCGGGTCGGCCTGGATGCGCTCGGCGAACTCGGCGCGTTGTTGGCGGGTGGAATGCGGGCCGATCAGCATGCCGTAACCGCCGGATTCATTGGCCGCCTTGACCACCAACTCGCCCAGATGCTCGAGCACGTGCTGGAGGGCCCCGGCCTCGGAGCAAAGGTAGGTGGGAACATTGGGCAGAATCGCTTCCTGGTCGAGATAATACTTGATGAGGCGGGGCACGTAGGCATAGACCACTTTGTCGTCGGCAACACCGGTGCCCGGCGCGTTGGCCAGCGCGACATGGCCGGCTTTGTAAACCTCCATCAATCCGGGCACGCCCAGCATCGAGTCGGCGCGGAACGTTTCCGGGTCAAGGAAATCGTCGTCAATGCGCCGGTAGATCACATCCACCCGCTCGAATCCCTGGGTGGTCCGCATCCATACATAACCATCCGACACGGCCAGGTCGCCGCCTTCGACCAACTCGACGCCCATCTGCTGGGCGAGAAAGGAATGTTCGAAGTAGGCCGAATTGTAAGGGCCGGGCGTGAGGAGAACGATGCGCGGAGAGGGGACCGTATCCGGCGCGAGGTACTCGAGCATGTCGCGCAGGCGGGTCGGATAGTTGGACACGGGCCGGATGCGCGAGGCGGCGAAAACTTCCGGGAAAAGGCTCTTCATCAGGCGCCGGTTTTCCAGCACGTAGGAAACGCCCGACGGACACCGCAGATTGTCCTCCAGCACGTAAATCTGGCCGTCGCGATGGCGAACCAGATCCGTGCCGGTGATATGGCACCAGACACCGCGCGGCGGCGTGAGGCCCGTGCACTGTGGACGAAAGCCCCTGGACGAAGCGACGACATGCTCCGGCACCACGCGGTCCCGGATGACCTTCCGGTCGTGGTAGAGGTCGTCGATGAACAGATTCAGCGCCCGGATGCGTTGTTTCAGTCCGCGTTCGATGCGGTCCCACTCCAGGGCGGGCACGATGCGGGGAACCAGATCGAAGGGGAGGGTTTTTTCGACGCCGGCGCTTTCGCCGTACACATTGAACGTGATGCCCATCTGCACCAGCGCCTGGTCGGCGGCCTGTTGGCGGTTGACCAGTTCACCGTCGGGCAGAGACTCGATATTTCGCGCCAGGGGACGGGCCGCCGCCCGCGGTTGCCCATCTTCTCCGAACATCTCATCGAAGAAATCACCGGTATCGTAGCCGCAAAATTTCATGGCACCGGTCTCAGATTTGGCCTTCGACGGTTGGCAGATAACAGCGCTGACAAGATACGCTGAATCCTTCCAAGCACTGCCAGTGCCAAGGTCTCGGGTAACTTTCAGGCCCGCTCGCGTCCGGAATGCGGGCAAGCGCGCGAGTTTATCGCCCGGGGCGTATTTGTGCAACCGGGAACGAACAAGGAAACAAGGACATCGCGTCACCAGCGAGTTCAAGAATCGTCGCAAGAGCCGTAGCCGCCGAGGTTACGAGGCGGAAGTGTTTTCCGTGCCAAAATCCGCCTCCTTACCTCGGCGGCTACCATTCTTGAACTGACCATCGCGTCACCCGCGGATCGCCCGAAACAGGGCGGGGTCGCGTTTTAGTGGGCGGCTTGTCCGGTTTTTTGCAGCCTGAACAAACTTCTCCAGTTTCGCGCTGTAGTCTCACGTCAATGACTTATATCTTTCGATGATCAACAAAATGACTGCAAGGATGCACTCATAGGCCAAGAAAAATGTTCCAGGCCAATGCAGCATAGGAAAGCCGAAGAAACCCACGACCCAAAGCGCGACAAAAACCAGTGCGATCTTCGGTTCGTCAAGCATCCAGAGCCGGATTGCAGCGCCCCAAAATGCGATCAGTGCGATCACTGCAAACATATGACTACTGACCAACAACCAACATCCAGCACGCTTTCAATCATCATCGTCCGCGTGGGGCGTGATGGCCCAGGCGGGATACGGTGCGCGCGCGCCTTTCATCGCACGCCAGATGATCTGGTTCAGCAAATCTTCGGGGCATTGGTCGGCTCGTTCCAGCGGCAGCCGCGCACTGGCAAGCGCATCGCGACGCAGCCGTGGATCGGAGATTTTCCGCGGTTCCGGATTCATCTCATCGAGCGGGACGTGGTTCGGCACGGCAGCGAACGGCGCGTAGTCCGCTTGGTCGGTGAAACAATCGGACATCGGCGTCGCGGTCGCGTCCATCAGATTCATCGGCGGCAATCCGAGCATCAACTCGATGGTCCGCAGGATGCTGGTCTGGTTGTATTGCGTGCCGACCACCTGATGGCGCCGGGTGTACGGACTGATCACGTAGGCCGTCGTCCGATAGCCGCTGACATGGTCCCAGCCGGCCTGCGGATCGTCTTCGATCGCGATAATGCAGGTCTCTTTCCAGAAACGGCTGCGGCTGATCGCCTCCACGATCCGGCCGAACGCCAGATCGTTGTCGGCGACGTGCGCGGCGGGCGTCGGGGATCCCGCTTTGGTGCCGGAGGTGTGGTCGTTCGGCAGGCAAACGATGACCAGGTTCGGAAAATCTCCGCTTTGCTCAAATTGGTCGAGCTCCCTGATGAATTGAGCGGCGCGGAACACGTCGGGAATGCTCATGTCCCAACCGACCGTGTTGGTGGCCAGATACGGCCGCAGCGATTCAATCGCCGGCCGGCTGCTGATCCGGATGCGGTCCGTTTGATTGATAAAATCGTGGTAGTGATCCAGAAACTTGAGGTCGCCTTTCTGGGACGGATCGCGCCAGGATTTTACGGTGATGGCGAACTCGCCGTAGTCGCGCAGCGTCTTTCCGTGCGCGAGGGCGTTGTCCCAGATGAACCCGGACGGCGCATACGCCAGCGCATCCACGTCGTCGTCGTCCATGCCGTCGGGATAACTGCGCGGGAAACCGGCGAACGATTTCTCCAGGTAGTCGGTCGCAAACGCGCTGTCCGACCACTGGTGGCCGTCCGCGCTGAGAATGCCCGAGCAATAGGTGTTGTCGAGCAGCACGAACTCGCGAACCATTTTGTGCTGGTTGGGCGTGACGCGCTCGCCGAACACGCACAGCGACGTGTCGCCGTTCCCCTCGTGGACATCGCCCAGGACCTGGTCGTAGGTGCGATTTTCCTTGATGATGTAAACCACGTGCTTGAACAGGGAGGGTTCACCGGCGCGTTCGGGGACCGGGCGAGGCGGCTGGCCGGAACGCGGTGGCAGTCGCGCGAATTCCATTGCCTCGCGCCGATAATTTTTCAAAACGACCGTGGTGTAACGCGCCAGCTCTGATTTCGTGGGAACCGGCAGCAGGGACAACGTCCCGAAATGCTGGTGCGAATTGTATCGCACCCTGGCTCCGGCCGGATAATTCGTCCACGATCCGATTCCTTTGATGTTCGCGACGTAAAGGGCGTTGCGCCGGGCATCGGGAACAATCGCGCCCGGAAACCATCCGGTGGGAACCAAACCAAGGAGCTTTGATTTTCCGGGTCGAAACGACACCACAGCCACGGCGTTTTGCGTGCCGTTGCAAACGAACAAAATCGCGCCGTTCCTGTCGAAAGCCAGCGCGTTCGGGCTGGCGCCAAAGAAATCGCCCGGATGCCACTTCAAGGAGATTGTTTCGACGACCTGGTCCGTGCGGGGATCGATGACGCTGACGGTGTCGCTGCCGGCATTGGCGACAACCAGCCAGCGACCATCGGGCGCCAACGCAAGAGCGGACGAATGCAGGCCCACGGGGATTTCCCGGACGACTCTGTTGGCCGCCAGGTCAATGGCGGAGACAGAACCGTCGTTGGCGATGAAGCGCACCGGGTCAACGCGCGCCAGGGTGCCGCGCCCGGCCGGACCGGTTGCGCTTTGGGCATCCGGCCTGCGGCCGCCCCAGTTGCTCACGTAGGCTTTGTTCCCCGTGAGGACGACGTCGTAGGGCGCCACGCCAACATCGAACAGGCGAAGCACTCTGCCCGCGTCCGCACCCAGTTCGGCGAGCCGATTCGACAGATTGAGTGCGACGTAAAGCCTTTTGCCATCGCGTGAAATCGCGAGGCCCGCAGGGATCTCTTCTTTGCGTCCGGGCGCGTCGGCGGCCGGCAGCGGAATGGAAAACAACGGGAAAACCTTGCGGCTTTGATCGACGCCGAAAACCTTGATGCTGCCTTTGACGTTGGAAAGAAAGATTCGTCTGCCATCGGGCGAGAAAACCAGACCGGTGTAGCTGAGCTGGCCTTCCTTGTCCGGCTCGAGAATGTGCGAAGAAACGGCGTCGGGATCAGGCTCGTTCGTCTGGTCGGAAGGAAAGGGAACCCGCTGCGCAACGTCTCCCGTCGCCGGATGGACGACGATCAGTTCGTGCGTTTTGCCCGAGGTCACCAACAGATCGCCCTCCGGGCTGAGCGCCAATGCCTGCGGCCGCATTGCCGGCAACTCCACTTGAACGCCGGCCGGTGTCAGGGTCTGATTCACCGGAGTGACCGCGCGGTTGGCACCCGCCGGCCCCACCTTCTGCCGGGTGCCGACAGGCGGGCGCGATCGGCAACCGAATGCAGCGAGCAAAATGAAGGCCGCGCCGGACAGGGCCAGCGACCGCGCGAAGAGACCTGGTTTGAGGCGCGCCATGAAAGAAGGAGCCGCTGCCGTTTCCGTCGCGGGCGCTCCGTCACAAGCCCATTTTCGCCAGTTCGCTTTGCAATTCCTTCTGGAACTGCTGGAGGTCACCCGCCGACGGCTTATAGCCTTGTTGATTCGGTGCGAGACCGAGGCGCCCGAACTGGTCGAGATACCAGGCAGCGGTATTGCCGTCACCGAACGTCACACGGCCGCTGACGACGGCGCCGGCCCGCGCAATCGGGTCCACTTCCACTTTCACCGGAGTTGCGCCGGCCGGAGGCAATGCTTCCCCGGTCAGCGACTCTGCGGTTTCCTCGCCGGCTTCCAATCCGTCCACCGGAGCATTGGTGATCTGGTCCGCAGGTTCGCCCGCCAGTTCGACCGGCTTCGGCAGATCCGAATCCTTCGGTGTCAGCTTGAGGTCGTCCACGAGCAGGCGCACGTCCATGTAGGTGAGACGCAACCCGAGTTCGTCACCGAGGCGCTTTTGTATCTCGGAAAGCTTCAGGCCCTGGGCAATCCATTCCGTCACCTTCTTCTTTTGTGTCTCGTCCAGATTCATAATTATCCTTCATTCGGAACGATTGCCCGCGCCGATTCAACTCATTTTTCGCACAAAGAAATCGGCTCAACCGGCCGGGTCGCCTTCATAAAGCCGTTCCCGGCAGGAACGGCCGGCCACTTTCCCATCGCAAGATGTTTTCCGTCGTCACCCGCGCGATCTCGCTCAACGCTTCGTGCGTGAGGAACGCCTGATGCGAAGTAATCAACACGTTCGGGAACGTCAGAAGCCGGGACAGTTCGTCATCCTGCAACACCTCGCCGGAAAGGTCCTCGAAGAAAACACCTTCTTCCTCCTCGTAAACATCCAGCGCCACGCCGCCCAGCCGGCCTTCCTTCAATGCGTCGATGAGCGCGGTCGTATCGATGAGTTTCCCGCGGCTGGTGTTGATGATGAACGCTCCCGGCTTCATTCGGGAAATGGTTTCCGCCCTGAGCAAATGAACGGTCTGGGGCGTCAACGGCACGTGCAGCGAAACGATGTCGCTCGCCGCCAGCAACGCGGGAAAATCCGTGTAGCCGACGTCATACTGCTTCGCCCATTCCGGCGCGGGAACCGGGTCGTAGGCGATGACGCGAGCCTCAAAGCCGCGAAATATCCGGGCGGCGATCCTGCCGATTCTACCCGTGCCGACGATGCCCACGGTTTTCCCCGCGATGTCGAAACCCACCAGACCGTTCAGCGAAAAGTTATGTTCGCGGACCCGATTGTAGGCGCGGTGAATTTTTCGATTGAGCGTCAACAGCAGTCCGGCGGCGTGCTCGGCCACGGCGTGAGGCGAATAAGCCGGAACGCGTGTAACCGCAATCCCGCACGCCCTGGCCGCGGCCAGATCAACGTTGTTGAACCCGGCGCAGCGCAGCGCGATGAGTTTCACGTCAAGCTGCCGGAGCATTTCGAGACACGGTCGATCAATCCGGTCGTTGACAAAGGCGCAAACTACCGGCGCGCCTTGCGCCGTGGCTGCAGTCGCAGCGCTGAGATGGAATTCATAAAACCGCCACGACAGGCGACCGTGGCCGGGCGTCTGCTCGAAATAGCGCCGGTCGTAGGGCTTGGCGTCGTAAATGGCCGCATCAATCATGCTTTGTCCCGCGGGCAATCGCCCGAACCCTAGTGACGCCGGCGGGCCGTGGCCACTTTTTTGTTCCAGCCGCGTTGCCTGGGCGTATTCGCGCGGCCAAACGGCAGCGTCCCCCTATTTTGACATGGACCCGCCATTTAACGACCCCCCGGAGTTTCGCGGATGAACGGAAATGAAGTTGCATTGTTTCACAGGTCCTCCAGCATCCCCACCCACGCGCCGTACGGCGTTGAAAGTGAAACTGTTTTTTGCGGCAATGACCCTGGACACTCAATCTCGTCCACGGCTGGCGGACGCGCTGTGAAGCGACGCCGATGTTTAAAGAATTATTCGCGCGAAGATTTTCTTTCGGACCTGGTTGCCGGATTGACCGTCGGCATCGTGGCTTTGCCGCTGGCGATGGCGTTCGGCATCGCGTCGGGCGTCAAGCCCGAGGCCGGCATTTTCACCGCCGTGGTCGCCGGCTTCCTGATTTCCGCTCTGGGCGGATCGCGGGTCCAGATTGGAGGGCCGACCGGCGCCTTTGTGGTCATCGTTTATGGCGTTATCGCCAAATACGGTCTGGACAATCTGCTGATTTGCACGGTTCTGGCGGGCGTGATGTTGCTGGTGATGGGCCTCACGCGGATGGGCACGATGATCAAGTTCATCCCCTACCCGGTCACCATGGGGTTCACCTGCGGCATCGCCGTATTGATTTTCAGCACGCAGATCAAGGATTTCTTCGGATTGAGGCTGGACAAAGTGCCGACGGACTTCCTGGAGAAGATAAAAGCGTTTGGTGAAAACTTCGGCACCGCGCATTGGCCCACGGTGGCCCTGGCGCTCGGCTCGGCGTTCACCATCGTGTTTTGGCCCAAGCGATTGGCGCGCCACGTTCCCGGCTCCATCGTGGCGGTGATTCTGGGAACGTTGCTGGCGGCCCTGTTCCACGTTCCGGTCGAGACGATCGGCACCCGGTTTGGGGGAATTCCGCAGGGTTTGCCCGGGTTTCACCTGCCGGAATTGTCCTGGGCGAACCTGCAGTACCTTTTCCAGCCGGCGGTCACCATCGCCCTCCTGGCCGCCATCGAATCCCTGCTGTCGGCGGTGGTCGCCGACGGCATGATTGATGACCGCCATGATTCCAACCAGGAACTCATGGCTCAGGGCATCGCCAATATCGCCTGCCCGCTGTTCGGCGGCATCCCGGCCACCGGAGCCATCGCGCGGACGGCGACGAACATTCGCAGCGGCGCGCGGACGCCGGTGGCGGGAATCATCCATGCCCTGACGCTGCTCCTCATTATCCTGGCGGCCGCGCCGCTGGCAAAGTTCATCCCGCTGGCAACGTTGAGCGCGGTACTGATGGTGGTTGCCTACAACATGGGCGAGTGGCATCACTTCACCCGCCTTGCAAAATGGCCCAAAAGCGATTCCGCGGTTTTCCTGGCCACCTTCGCGCTGACCGTCCTGGTTGACCTGACGGTGGCGGTTCAGGTAGGCATGGTGCTGGCCGCCGTGCTCTTCATCAAACGGATTTCTGAAACCACCCAGATCACCGCGGTGGACGAATCCACCGAAACCGAGGGTTCGCACCATTCGCTCGTCGGCAAACGGATTCCGCAGGGGGTGCTGGTGTACCGGGTGTTCGGCGCGTTCTTTTTCGGCGCCGCCGACAAACTGGAGACGGCGCTCAAACGGGCCCGGCAGGAGCCGGACATTCTGATCCTGCGCATGCGCAAGGTGCTGGCGATGGACGCCACCGGTCTCAATGCCCTGGAAGACCTTTACGAAAAGCTTCACGCCAAAGGAAAACACTTGATTTTGAGCGGCCCTCACACTCAACCTCTCTTTGCCATGGACCGCGCAGGTTTTCTGGACCGTCTCGGCCGGGAAAATGTTTGCGCCCACATCGACGCCGCTCTCGAACGAGCGCGCGAGATTCTGGCAGGAAGATCATCGAAACCACTCCCGCCCGCGCCGTCCATCGCCGTTGCGGAGTCCACCAGGCCGGCGACCACCGGTAAAGCCGGAGACTTGAAATGAGTGCTGCCACCGCCAGACGGTCGTGCAGTGCAGGGCAGTGCGTCTCGCCTGCTCCCGTGCGTGGAAATGCCGGCGGCACGCACCGCCCCGCATTCCGGTTCATAAAGCGGGCGGGCGGCGCGTTCGATTCTTACTGAGCCATGGAACAGCTCCCCATGTTGTTGTTGACGCTGACGCTCTGGGGCTATGTCACGGGGATTCTGGCCGGACTGGTCTGCTGGCGGCGCGCGAGACTCGCCAACCTGCTCGCCTTCGGAAGTTCCTCACTCGCTGGCCTGTGCGGCCTGTGCGCCTCGGTCGCCTTTCTGGCCGGCGGCAACGGCCCGCGCGATCAGTATTGGGAGATTCTCAACTCGGGCATTCCCTATTTGAAATTCTCGGTCCGCCTCGATCCGTTGTCCGCCTTCTTCGTGCTCATCGTGTCGCTGCTGGCACTGGCCCTGTCGATCTATTCCTTCGGCTACGCCCGGAGCTTTTACGGTCGAAAAAACGTCGGCGTCCTCGGCGCGTTCTACAATGCCCTGCTGCTGGCGACGACGTTCGTATTCATCGCGGACAATGCCTTCTTTTTTCTTGTGGCCTGGGAAATCATGGCGATGAGCGCTTATTTCATGGTCAGTTTCGAACACGAACAGCCGGAGGCCCGCAATGCCGGCGTGCTTTACTTCGTGATGTCGCATATCGGCACCGGGTGCATTATTCTCGGTTTCCTGCTCTTCTTCCAGGCGTCGGGCAATTACGACTTTGACGGCTTCCGCGCGGTCGGCAGCCGGATGTCGCCCGGCGCGCGCAACGCCGCGTTTCTGCTTTTCCTCTTCGGCTTCGGCGTCAAGGCCGGCATCGTGCCGCTGCACATCTGGTTGCCGGCCGCGCATCCGGTCGCGCCCAGCAATGTCTCCGCACTGATGTCAGGCGTGCTCATCAAGACCGGCATCTACGGTCTGACGCGCGTGCTGTTCGACTTCCTGGGCAATCCCCCCAACTGGTGGGGTGTGACGGTGCTGGCCATCGGCACGGTCTCCGCCGTGCTCGGCGTGCTCTACGCGCTGATGGAACATGACCTCAAGCGGTTGCTGGCCTATCACAGCATCGAGAACATCGGCATCATCCTCATGGGCCTGGGCGCATCGCTGATGTTCCTGCACACTCATCATCCGTTGCTGGCCACGCTCGCGCTCATCGCCGGATTGTATCACACCCTCAACCACGCCCTGTTCAAAGCCCTGCTCTTCCTCGGCGCGGGAGCGGTGTTGCACGCCGCCCATACGCGCAACATGGAGGAAATGGGGGGCCTGGCCCGGCGGATGCCGAAGACGGCGTTTTTCTTCCTCATCGGCGCGGTGGCGATCTCGGCCCTGCCGCCGCTCAACGGGTTCATCAGCGAATGGCTCACCTACCAATCGCTCCTGCAAGGCTTCGGCACGACACCGAGCCTCATCCGCCTCATGTTCCCGCTCAGCGGCGCGATGCTGGCGTTGACCGGGGCGCTGGCCGCCGCCTGCTTCGTGAAGGCATTCGGCATTACCTTCCTCGCGCAACCGCGCAGCGAACACGCCGGGCAGGCGCACGAAGCGGCGCCCACCATGCTGCTCGGCCAGGCCATTCTGACCGTGGCGTGCGTGTTCCTCGGCTTGTTTCCAACCGTCTTCCTGAAACTCTTCGATCCGCTCACGCAACAACTCACCGGCCAGCAGCTCAGCGCGCAACTCAGCGCGGCCAACGGTCTGGTCCTTTCCACGGTCGCTGCGACGGGCGGCACGGTTTCGACACCGGGCATCACGCTCATGGCGGTGTGCCTGTTGCCCGTGCCGCTCGTGCTGTGGTTCTGCTTCGCGCGCGGCTCGAAGATTCGCATCGGCCCGACCTGGGACTGCGGCCTTCGAGGTCTGACGCCGCGCATGGAATACACCGCCACCGGTTTCTCGAAACCGATCCGGATGATTTTCAAGACACTATTCCGCCCGCGCCGCGAAGTGCAACGCGAATACGATTTCTCGCCCTACTTCACCAAAACCATCCGCTTCGAGAGCCACGTCGAGGAAGTTTTCCAGACCGGCATTTACCGGCCGTTGAATCGGCTGGTCCTCCGGCTCTCACGCCGGATGCGGGCGTTGCAGGCCGGCAGCATTCAGGCTTATCTCATCTACATTTTCGTCACCCTGCTGTTGCTGCTCCTGTTTGCCTTATGATGCCCACGATACTTCCAATTCTCTGTCAAACGGCGCTGTTGTTATTGCTCGCGCCGCTGGTGAGTGGCGTCATCAAGAATTGGAAGGCCAGGCTGCAAAATCGCCGCGGGCCGCGCGTCTGGCAGCCTTACTGCGATGTCATCAAATTTCTGCGCAAGGACATGGTAATTTCCGAGCACGCTTCCTGGGTTTTCCACGTCGCGCCTTATGTCGTGTTCCTCACCTCGCTGCTGGTCGGCCTGATGGTGCCGATGGCGACCGCGCAGGCGCCGTTGAGCCTGTTCGGCGGCGCCCTGGCCATCATCGGCCTGCTGGCGCTCGGACGTTTCTTCCTGGCGCTGGCCGGACTCGATGCGGGGAGTGCGTTCGGCGGCATGGGCAGCAGCCGCGAGATGACGATCTCCGCCATCGCCGAGCCGGCCATGATGCTGGCCATCTTCACCGTCGCCATTACGGCCGGGTCCACCGACCTGAGTCGCATCGTGCAAACCGCCCAAACTCCGGACTGGAAGCTCCTCAATCCAACGCATGTCATGGCGTTTGCGGCGCTGTTCATCGTGCTGTTGGCCGAGACGGGTCGCATTCCGGTGGATAATCCGGCGACGCATCTCGAGTTGACGATGATTCACGAAGCCATGCTCCTCGAATACTCGGGCCGCTACCTGGCCTTCATGGAATGGGGCGCCTCCATCAAGCAACTGGTGTTGATGACCCTGCTCGCAAACATCTTCTTTCCTTTTGGCTTCGCCGCCGACGCAACAGTCGCCGGGCTGGGACTCAGCGCGCTGGCCTACCTGGTGAAACTCCTTTTGTTGTCCGCTGCGGTGGTCGTGGTCGAGACCACCAACGCCAAGCTGCGCTTGTTCCGCGTGCCGGACCTGCTCAGCGCCGCTTTTGTTCTGGCGACGCTGGCGCTGCTGTCCACGTTCCTGTTCCAGTGATTTTATGGGCCCTTCCACCTCAACCCCGGTCGGCGCGCAACTCATCACCCTGATGGCCGCATTGATGCTCGTCGTGCAACTGCTCATGATCGGCCAGCGCATGTTGCTCACCAGCATCCGTCTCTTTGCCGTGCAGTCCGTGTTCCTCGCAGGCATCGCCGGGGTCATCGCATTCGTTCACAACGCCGGCCATGTTTATATCGTCGCGGTGCTGACCGTCCTGGGCAAAGTGCTGTTCCTGCCCTGGCTGTTGGACCGGCAGGTGCGCCGCATTCGCATCACCCAGGAAATCGAGCCGCTGCTCAACGCGCCCACGTCGATGCTGTTGTGCGGGGCGCTAACGTTGCTCGGCTACATTGTGGCGCGCCCGTTCACCTCGCTGGAACGGCTCGGCAACAACACGCTGGCGATTGCGATCACGCTCGTTCTTACCGGATTCTTCCTCATGTTCAATCGCCGCAAAGCCATCACCCAGGTGCTGGCGCTGCTCACGGTGGAAAACGGGGTCATGCTCGCCGCCGTCGCGCTGACGACCTACGGGATGCCGTTGGTGGTCGAACTGGGCATCTTCTTCGACGTGCTGGTGGGCGTGATGATCCTCGGCATCCTGGTCTATCGCATCCGCGAAACCTTCTCCTCGATGGACACCAGCAAGCTCAGCCAGTTGAAAGGATAAGAAATCCGAAATCCGAATGACCAAATCCGAAACAAATCCAAATGACGAAATCCGAAAGGGCAGTGCAGCAGACTTCCGTGTCGCCCTTCGGATTTCGGTTTCCATGCGGATTTCGCCATGCGGATTTCGCTCTTTGTCACCGTGATGACCCTGACGCCCATCTTCATCGTGCCCGCCGTCGCCGGCCTGGCGTGCCTGCGGGTGCGCTCGCCGCGCGTGATGACGGCATTGGGCGCGCTCGGTTTTCTCACGACGCTGGCGTTGGGTCTGCGGTTGCTCCACCAGGTGCTCGCGCGCGGCGCGGTGTTGGAGTGCCACGAATTCTTTCACGCCGACGCGCTCAGCGCGTGGATGGTATTGCTGATCTCGCTCGTATCGCTCGGCACGTCGTTGTATGCCGGAGGTTACTTCCAGCGCGACCTGGCCGACGGCGTGGTGACGCCCGGCCGCGTGCGCCAATTCTTTGTGCTCACGCAACTGTTTGCCGCGGGCATGTTTCTCGTCGTGCTGGCCAACAGCCTCGGTGTGATGTGGGCTGCCGTCGAAGCCACTGCGTTGGCGTCCGTGCTGCTCGTGGCGCTCTACAATCGCCGCACCTCGCTGGAAGCGGCGTGGAAATACGTCATGCTCGGCAGCCTGGGACTGGCGCTGGCGCTGCTCGGCACCGTGTTCGTCTATGCCGCCGCGTGCAAAAACAATCCCCAGCCTCTTCCCAGCTTCAACTGGTCGCATCTGATGACGGTGGCGGGCGGGCTCGACCGCGGGTTGGTGCGGCTTGCCTTCGTGCTCGTGCTCCTGGGTTACGGCACCAAGGCCGGTCTGGCGCCCATGCATACGTGGCTGCCCGACGCCCATAGCGAAGCGCCGTCGCCCACCAGCGCGATGCTCTCGGGCGTGTCGCTCAAAATCGCGCTGTATGCGCTGCTGCGCTTTCACATCCTCACCACCGCGTGTCTCGATTCGGGTTTCAGCCGACATTTGTTGTTGGCCTTCGGCCTGTTCTCCATGTTTCTGGCGGCGCCGTTCATTCTCGTGCAACGGAACCTCAAACGGATGCTCGCCTATTCGAGCCTCGAACACGTCGGACTCATCTGCGCCGGCATCGGGATGAACACGCCGCTGACCATCTTTGGCGCGCTGCTGCACATGGGCTACCACGCGCTGACCAAGCCGGTGCTGTTCTTCGCCGCCGGCAACATCCACCAGACCTGTCACACACTTCAATTCCGCCTCATCGGCCCCGGCCTCCTGAAAACGCTTCCGGTGACGGTGCTGTTCATGGCCCTGGCCGCCGGCGCCGCGACCGGATTGCCCCCGTTTGGCCTGTTCTTCAGCGAACTCACGGTGATCGGCGGCGGCATGGCAACGGGCCAGGTCACCGCGAGCGTGCTGGTGCTGGTGGCGCTGATCGCGTGTTTCTGTGGCATCCTGCAACAACTCACCCGCATCCTGCTCGGCGCGCCCAAACGCGAGCACGTCAGCGACGCGCGACCAACCGACGGCCTGCCCGCGATGGCGCTGCTGCTGGGCGGCCTGCTGGTATTCAGCGTGTGGTTGCCGGCGCCGGTGCTGCAGGTGATTCAGCAGGCGGCCGGCATCATCGGAGGCAAACCATGGCGCTGATGCTCCTCTTGCTTATCCCGGTCTGCGCCAGTTTGCTCTGCCTGGTCGCGCGCACGCGCGAATCGTGGGAGCGGCTGAACCTGGCCGCCTTCGCGCTGCTCATCCCGGTGGCGCTCAAGATCGCCGCCGACGTGATGGAGCGGGGCCCGGTTTCCGCCTTTGACGGGTTCCTCCGCGCGGACGCCCTGAGCGCCCTGGTGATCGGCCTCAGCACGTTCGTCGCGCTGGCTTGCGCGGTTTACGCCGTCGGTTACTTCCGCGCGGATGCGCGCGCGGGCAAAATCACCGATGCGCAATTGCGACATTATTACGTGCTCACGCCGCTGTTCGTAGCGGCCATGTTGCTGGTGGCGCTGGCCGACAATCTCGGCGTCATGTGGGTGGCCACCGAAGGCACCACGCTCGCGTCGGTGTTGCTCGTCACGTTTTACAATCAGAAAACCTCGTTCGAGGCCGGCTGGAAATACATCATGATCGGGAGCGTCGGCATTTCCTTGGCGCTGTTCGGCACCGTATTCGCCTACTACTCGGCGGTGGGAGTGCTGGGGTCGGACACGCATCACGGAATGAACTGGAGCGTGCTGGCGGGCATCGCGGAAAAGTTCGATCGCAAGGCGATGCGGCTGGCGTTCATTCTCGTGCTGCTCGGCTACGGCACCAAGGCGGGCCTGGCGCCGATGCATACGTGGAAACCCGACGCCTACGCCGAGGCGCCGGTGCCCACGGCGGCATTGCTCGGGGCCGGTTTCATCAACTGCGCCATCTACGGAATCGCGCGCTTCGACGTGCTGGCCGTGAAATGCCTCGGTCCTGAGTTTCCCGGCAGGCTGCTGGCCGGATTTGGCATCGCCTCGATTCTGGTCGCCGCGCCGTTCATTCTCACGCAACGGAATTTTCGCCGCATCCTGGCCTACTCGAGCATCGACCACGCGGGCATCATGGTCGCCGCCCTGGGTTTCGGCGGAAAACTCGGCGCGCTGGGCGCCACGCTGCACATGCTTTTCCACGCGGTGACGAAACCCCTCATGTTTTTCTGTGCCGGCAACGTGCAGCAGCACTTCGCCACGCCCTATTTCCGGAAGGTGCGCGGCGTCATCCGGTCGCTGCCGTGGACGGGCGGGCTGTTTCTGCTGGCGACCCTGGCGGTTACAGGCATGCCGCCGTTCAGTATTTTCCAGAGCGAATTCAACATCCTGAGCGCGGCGCTGGCCGCCGACCGCGGCTGGGCGGCGTTGCTGTTCATCGCGGGCGTCGTGACGATTTTCGCCGGCTTCCTCGTGCACATGGCCAAACTGAATCTGGGCGTGCCCAACGCCGTGCCCAACGCCGAGGACTCGCGCCGCGCCGAGTGCCCGTGGAAACTCGCCGCGATGACACTGGTGACGGTCCTGGTTGTTGTCCTCGGATTCTGGTTGCCCGCGCCGCTGTACCAACTGGTGCAACAAACGGCCCGCATCATCGGAGGCGCAGAATGAACGTTTCACCCACGCTGCAACCGATACTGAACGAACTGATCCAACGCTTCGGCGACCGGCTCGCGACCGTGGACGCACCGCAGCCGAACGAGATTTATCTCCACTCGAAGATGGACCTCGTGTCCGGCTTTTGCGGCCACGTTTACAAGCGGTGGAACGCCCGATTGGTGAGTCTGTTCGCCGACGATTCCCGCGCTGACCATGGCGTGTTCCACCTTTACTACGTCTTCGCCATCGACGCGGCGCACGGCTTTTTGATCCTGCGGGTGCCGGTTTCTCCGGACAAACCGGAGTTCACTTCGCTGACCAACGCCATACACGCCGTCAACTGGCAGGAGCGTGAAATCCAGGACTTGTTCGGGCTCAAACTGATCGGCCATCCCAACCCGCGCCGCTGCGCGCTGCACGACGACTGGCCGGAGGTCTATCCGCTCCGCAAAGACTTCGACCTGCGCACGAAGCTCCCGCCGTTTCAAGGCGAACGACACAAGTTCCGCGCGGTCGAAGGCGAAGGCGTCTTTCAAGTGCCGGTCGGACCAGTGCACGCCGGGATTATCGAGCCGGGCCATTTTCTTTTCAGCGTGGCCGGCGAGCCGGTTCTTTATTTGCAAATCCGGCTGTTTTACACCCACAAGGGAACGGAAAAGCTTTTCGAGAACATGCCGGTCAATCAGGGCGTGCGGCTGGCGGAAAGCATCTCCGGGGATTCAAGCTTCGCCCACGCGACGGCTTTCTGTCACGCGATCGAGCGCGCCTGCGCCATCGATCCACCGGCCCGCGCCCGGGCGCTGCGCACCCTCTGCCTCGAACTGGAACGTATCTACAATCATATCGCGGACATCGGCGCCATTGCCACCGACGTGGCGTTTGTCGTCGCCAACTCCCATGCCATGCGTCTGAAGGAGCGCGTGTTGCGCGTCAACGAACAGCTCACGGGCAACCGCCTCTTGCGCGGCATGGCCTGCCTGGGCGGAGTGCGCTTCGATTTTGACGCCGACCAACTCGAAACGCTCCGGCAACTCATCGCCGGGCTGAGGCCGGAGTTTGAGTCGCTGGTCGAACTGATCCGCGAATCTTCCGGCACGCGCGACCGTCTCGAAACCACCGGCGTTCTGAAACCCGAAGTGGCGCGCAACCTGGGCGTGGTGGGCATCGCGGGCCGGGCCTCCGGCTTCGACCACGACTTGCGCCGCGATTTCCCCCACGCCTTTTACGACCGGGTGCAGTTCGCCGTGCCCGTCTTTACCGAAGGCGACGTCCAACGCCGCCTGGTCGTGCGCCGCGAGGAGATTTACCAGTCGTTCGCCATCCTGCAGCAGGTGCTCGACGCGCTGCCCGCCGGCGCGTTGCGCGCCGAAGTCGGCGAGTTGCCCGCCAATCGCGCGGCCCTCGGCTACGTCGAAGGTTGGCGCGGCGAAATTTTTCACTGGGTTCGCACCGCGCCCGGCAACCGCCTGGCCCGCTGTAAGGTCAAAGATCCTTCGCTGCAAAACTGGCCCGCCTTGAGCGAGGCGATTCTGGGCAACATCGTCCCCGACTTCCCTGTTGTGAACAAAAGTTTCAACCTGTCATATTCCGGAACCGACCGCTGATCATGTTTAATCTCCTTCGCAAAAGCGTTAGCACCGGCGTCGTCACCACCCGCTACCCGGCAACGCCACCGGAAGTCTCGAACCGCGCCCGGGGCCGACCGGAAATTGATTTCGCGAACTGGCGCGACGCGCGGCCCGCGGCAACCGTCTGTCCCACCGGCGCCATCGCCGTGTCGGATGAGCGCAGCATCCGAACCGCCACGTTGGACCTGGGCAAGTGCATCTTCTGCGGCCTGTGCGCCGACGTGGATGGCGCCATCCGCATGTCGAACCGCTGCGAGCTGGCCGTTCAACAGGGCGCCGACCTGGTGTCGGCTGGCCGCTACGAACTCAACCCGGACGGCACCCACGGCCGTCTGATCGAAACCGCAGGGCGCGACGATCCGGAGCGCGATCCCGGTCTTTTTCGTCGCCAGGAAAAGGCATCGTTCGAGGAAACCGGCCGTCAATTGAACGAGCGGATCGGGCGGATCTTCGCCCGTTCCCTGCACATCCGCGAAGTGGACGCCGGGTCCTGCAACGGGTGCGAAGTGGAGATCGTCGGATTGAACAGTCCGATCTACGACGTCGAACGGTTCGGCATTCATTTCGTCGCCTCGCCGCGTCACGCCGACATGCTGCTGGTAACCGGGCCGGTCACGCGGAACATGGAACTGGCGCTGCGCAAGACCTACGACGCCATGCCGGCGCCGCGACTGGTCGTGGCCGTCGGCGCCTGCGGCTGCAGCGGCGGCATTTTTGGTTTGAATTATGCCAGCCTCGGGGGCGTGGACCGTGTCATTCCCGTGGATGTTTATATTCCCGGTTGCCCGCCGAATCCACACGCCCTGTTGCACGGAATTCTGCTGGCCACCGGCCGGCTGGAGGAGCGGAAGGGCGTATCTTGACAGCGCGATTTCCGGTAGTGGCACGGGCGTCTCGCCCGTGCGTTGGTTGCCCAAGCTCTCACGGGCGGGACGGCGGCGGGACGCCCGTGCCACTACGTGCTCAAATACTGCTGGTGTTTGCGCTGCACTCTGCGATAATGCTGCATCTTCGCTGGAAGAAGGGTTCACGGAACCAGCCTGGGCTTTGTACGGTCGCGCAAAAACAACGATAAATGGTTACTGGGGAAGAAAGGGGTCACGATGCCAAGAGTCATTCATTTCGAGGTCCACGCTGACGATCCGGAACGCGTCGCGCGGTTCTACACTGAGGCCTTCGGTTGGGAAATAAAAAAATCGGAAGGGCCGACCGGTTACTGGCTCGTCACCACAGGTGAGGCCAACCAACCCGGCATCAATGGCGGCATCATGAAGCGCACCGGGCCGGCCACCGGCACGG
>WNFU01006221.1_pt1 | contig 26695 bp, 26 predicted proteins | sample 5400121 | NCBI WGS metagenome assembly WNFU01 (sample SAMN13153360, study PRJNA577476) | soil metagenome | isolation source: 100 cm soil or saprolite under grassland replicate 1 | place: USA:California | collected 2016-06-15 | reverse complement strand
CCCGTTCACCTCGTTCGGCCGCAGGAACATGGCCCGGAAGCCGAACTCCCGCACGCAGCGCTGAGCCTCCGCCACCGCATCGTTGACGTCGAACGGAGAAATCATGCCGGCGCCGAGCAGGCGTTCGGGGTTCTCCTGGCAAAACCCATAGAGCCAGTCGTTGTAGGCGCGCGCCATGGCCGCGGCGAGCCGCGGCTCCATGTCCGGAATCGTCAGGGCGAAGAGGCCGCGCGAGGGGTAGACCACGGCGACGTCGATGCCCTCGATATCCATCGCCTCGAGCTGCACCTTGGACGTCCACCCGCGCTCCGCGAAGGGTCGCCAGCGTTCCTGGTTCAGGGCATAGTTACGCCCCTGACGGCGGCGGCTGCGATCCGCGTCGATGGCCACCCGACCCCAGGCCTTGCCATCGAGCGCGAGACGCAAGTCGCCCTCGTCTTCGGTGAGACCGCGCGGCGCGCGGTCCCGGAAGGCCGGATCGATGTACTGCGGCCACAGATCGGGGGGCTCGATGATGTGGATGTCGCTGTCGAGGACCTTGAAGGTCTTGTGCATGGGCCACCTCCCGTCTGGGTCGGCAACCTACGCCCGTACATCCGCGTTGTCAAAGGCGTCAGATCGCGTCAGATCGCGTCAATCCACTCCGGCGAGCTGGAGCTCGTGGGCGCGGTGGCACCCGACGAAGTGGCCACGCGAGATCTCTTGCCAGGCCGGCGTCTGGGTCCGGCACACCTCGATGGCGTACGGGCAGCGCGGGTGGAAATAGCAGCCCCCGGGGGGAGAAGCCGGATTCGCCACCTCTCCTTGCAGCACGATGCGCCGGGAGCGTGTGCGCGGATCCGGCTCCGGAACGGCGGAGAGGAGCGCCGCCGTGTAGGGATGCTTGGGGGCCCGGAAGAGCTCGTCGGTCTCGGCCAGCTCCACGATGCGCCCGACGTACATCACGGCCACGCGGTTGCTGATGTGTTTCACGACACTCAGGTCGTGCGCCACGAGGAGATAGGTCAGCCGAAAGTCGGCCTGCAGGTCGCGCAAGAGATTCAGGATCTGGGCTTGCACCGAGACATCCAGGGCTGAGACCGGCTCGTCGGCGACCACCAGGCGAGGGTGCAGGGCCAGGGCCCGCGCGATGCCGATGCGCTGTCGCTCGCCCCCGCTGAAGGCATGGGGGAATCGCCGCATGTACTCGGGGCGCAGCCCGACGTGGCGCAGGAGCTCCGCCACGCGTTCTTCACGCTCCCGCCGGCTCTTCATGCCGTGGACGAGCAACGGCTCGCCGACGAGGTCGAGCAGCGTCATACGGGGATTGAGCGAGGTGAACGGATCCTGGAAGATCATCTGCATCTCTCGACGCAGCGCCCGCAGCTCCGACGGGCGCATCTGGCCCATCTCGACCACCGGACCCGCCGCGAGCCGGATGAAGATCTGTCCCCCGGTCGGCTCGATCGCCCGCAGAATGCAGCGCGCGGTGGTGGTCTTCCCGCAGCCGCTCTCCCCGACCAGGCCCAACGTTTCACCCTCTCTCGATCACACGTGCCCGCGATGAAGTCGGGGCAGCGCGGATGGAAGGGGCACCCCGGGGGCCGGTCGTATGGGTGCGGGACCGAGCCCGCGATCGGGGTCAGTCGCTCGTTCGAGCGGGATCGAATACGGGGGATGGAACGAAGGAGCGCCCGCGTGTAGGGATGTCGGGGGGCGTGAAATATCGCGTCGACAGGCGCTTGCTCGACCACGCGGCCCAGGTACATCACCGCCACGTCGGTCGCCATTTCGGCGACCACGCCCAGGTCGTGGGTGATGAGCATGATCGCCATCCCGTCTTCCTGCTGGAGCTGGCGCATCAGCTCGAGAATCTGCGTTTGGGTGGTCACGTCGAGAGCGGTCGTGGGTTCATCGGCGATCAGCAGAGTCGGATTGCACGAGAGGGCCATCGCGATCATGGCCCGCTGACGCAGGCCCCCGCTCAGCTGATTCGAGAGCTGGTCCACGCGCTCCTCCGGCGATGACACCCCGACTCGCCGCAGCGCCTCGATCGTCATGGCGCGCGCGTCGCGCCGACTGACCTGCTGGTGAAGCAGGATCGCCTCGATGATCTGACTGCCGACGCTGTGGACGGGACTGAACGAGGACATCGGCTCCTGGAAGATGAGCGCGATCTCGGCCCCGCGGATCGCCCGCATCTCCGGGCCATTCGGCGCGAGCTTCGTCAGGTCGACCACCTGGCCTCGCCCCGCCCCGCCGTCGCCGGCCGGCCGACGAAACTGGATCTCTCCTTCGACGATCCGGCCCGGCCGGTCGACGATTCTCAGGATCGATCGGGCCGTGACGCTCTTGCCGCAGCCGCTCTCGCCGACGATGCCGAGGGTCGCCCCCGGATAGAGATCGAAGCTGACCCCGTCCACCGCCTTCACCGTGCCCTCGTCCTGGGGAAAGTACGTCTTCAGATTTCGCACGGACAGAAGCGTCGGCCGTGGGAGGGAGGTCGCGATCTCAGCGCCCATAGGGATCGGCGGCGTCCCGCAGGCCGTCGCCCAGGAAGTTGAAGGCCATGACCACGATGATCACGGGAACGGCCGGGATCATCAGCCACGGGGAGATGGCCACCGTCTGAACATTCTGGGCCTGCTGCAACAGGACACCCCAGCTCATCGCAGGCGGGCGCAAGCCCAGGCCCAGGAAGCTGAGGGCCGTCTCGCTGATGATCATCGCGGGCAGAGCCAACGTCGTGGCCGCGATGATGTGGCTCATGAACGACGGCACCATGTGCACGAAAATGGTTCGCATCTGGCTGCACCCGACCAGGCGGGCGGAGACGACGAAGTCCTCCTCGCGCATGGCCAGGAAACGTCCGCGAACGACGCGCGCCAGCTCCGTCCACCCCAGAAGCGAGATGATGATCGTGATGGCGAAATAAATCTGCAAGATGGACCAGTCGCGGGGAAGGGCCGCGGCCAGCCCCATCCACAACGGAATCGTCGGGATCGAGCGGAGAATTTCGATGACCCGCTGGATCAGCGTATCAGCGATCCCGCCGTAGAATCCCGAGAGCCCGCCCAGGACGACGCCCAGGACGAGGCTCACCGTGACCCCGAACAGCCCGATCGTGAGCGAGATGCGCGTGCTGTACATCAGCCGCGACCACAGGTCTCGCCCTTGCACGTCCGTGCCCAGCAGAAAGATCGTCTTGCCGGCGTCGAGGCCCCCGTCGACGCCGATCAGATGACGCGTCATCGGTATCAGGCCGAGGAACCGATACTCGAAGCCCTCGGCGAAGAAGCGGATCGAGATCTTCTGGCTGGGGTCGGCTCGGTAGACACGCTTGAAGCTCTGGAAGTCGCGGGCGCCTTTGACCGCATAGACGTGGGGACTGAATCGCCAGCCGTCGAACCAGTAAACGCTCTGGGGAGGCATCAACGAGCGCTGCGCCTCGGAGGCATTGGGGTCCGCGTAGGCGAGAAAGTCCGCGCCGAGGACCCCCAGATAGAAGCCAATGACGACGACGCCGCTGGCCACGGCCACCTTGTGCCTTCGGAAGCGCCACCACATCAACTGCCACTGCGAGGCCACGAAGATGCGCTGCTCGTCGGGCCTGGCCATCAGGTCTCCTCGAGTCGAATGCGCGGGTCGATCCACACCAGAAGAATGTCGGAGACCAGCGTGCCGATCACCGTCATCACCCCGAGCAGGAGCACGATCGTTCCGGCCAGGAACATGTCCTGGGCGATGAGGGCTTTCAACAGGAGCGGCCCGACCGTCGGCAATCCCAGGACCAGCGACACAATGATGCTGCCCGACACGATGTACGGAAGCGTGTAGCCGATCGTGCTCGCGAACGGGTTGAGGGCCACCCGCACCGGATACTTCACGATGACCCGGGCCTCGGACAGACCCTTGGAGCGCGCCGTCACGACGTAGGGCTTGCGCAGCTCGTCCAGCAGATTGGCGCGCATGATCCGAATCTGCTGCGCGGTTCCCGCCAGGCCCAGGATCAACGCCGGGATCGGGAGATGCTTCAGCAGGTCCCACACTCGCGCCGCGCTCCACGGCGCGTCCTGAAACTCCACGGAGAACAATCCACCGATGTGCGCGTTGAACAGCACAAACCCCAGATAGAGCAGCACCAGGGCGAGCAGGAAGTTGGGGACGGCGAGGCCGATGAAGCCGACGAACGTCGCCAGGTAATCGCCCAGGGAATACTGCCGGACCGCGGAGTAAATGCCGATCGGCAGCGCCAGGACCCACGTGAGGATCAACGCGGCCACCGACACCACGACCGTCAACCACAGGCGTTCGCCGATCACCTCGGTGACGGGCCGCCTCCACTCCATCGACATACCGAAGTTGCCCTCGGCGATCAGCCTGACCCACTTCAGGTACTGAACGTAAATCGGCTGGCCCAGGCCGTACTGGATTCTGAGGTTTGCCGCTTCCTCATCGGTCACGACACTGCCCATTGCCGCCATCTGCGCGATGTACGAGGTGACGTAGTCACCCGGCGGCAGCTGGATGATGGTAAAGGACAGGACGGAGATCGCCCAGACCGTGAAGATCGCGAGCACGGCGCGGCGGCCGATGTATGCCAGCATGGCTTGGTCCGGGTCACCGACGAAGGGCGACGGTGACCCGGGCGCCTGCGCCGCCTACTTCTTGTAGAAGAACGTCACCGGCCGGGAGATCGTCGGGGTCTTGCCGTCCGGGCTGTTGTACTGGCGGGAGGGGATGTTGCCCATGTTCGTCTTGACCACGCGCACGCCCATGGAGGCCGGTCCCATGCCGATCACGCCGATGATGTAGACCTCCTCGGCGGCGATCCTCCAGACCTCCTTGCCGAGCTCGATCCGTTCCTTCTCCGGCACCCCGTACGCCTTCTTGAACTTCTCCATCAGCTCGCGCATGCGCGCCGGGGGCTCCTTGCCCTGGGTGCCGGCGGAGTGGAACCAGCGAGCGTACAGCGGTCCCGAGGTCGAGACCGCGGCGACCTCCCAGGGGAACACGTGGAGCGGGAAGGTGAACAGATGCTCGCTGCCGTCGTTGTTCCAGGCCCCGAGCTGTTGCTCGTTGGCCGCGGTGCGCTTGAGCGCCAGGCTCCGCTCCACCTCTTGCACGGTCAGATCGATGCCGATCCTCTTCCACTGCTCCCGGATCATCTCGGCGATCTGCGTGAACTGGAGGAACTGGCCCCCCAGCGTCATGATCTCGATGCGCAGCCGCCCCTTGCCGTCGGTGCGCAGCCGATAGCCTTCGCCGTCCTTCTTGCTCAGGCCAACCTTGTCGAGCATCTCGTTGGCCTTCTTGACGTCGAGGGAGGCCCAGAGCTTCCGGTATTGCGGCCCCGGGTTGTACTTGTTGCTGTCCGCGGGCACTACCGAGCTCGGCGTGCCGGTCCCCAGCCAGAACGTCTCGTTGATCTGGTCGCGGTCGATCCCGATCGCGAGCGCACGCCGGAAGTCGGCGGTGTTCATCCACTTGGCGATCTCCGGGTCGGCCTCGTAGCTCAGGTTGAACTTGATGATCATGTCGCCGCCGTAGTCGCCCGGATCGAGATGGAGCTTGTAGTTGCCCTTCTGCTGGTTCTCGATGAACACGGGCAGCTTGCCGAGGTCGAGGTGTCGCTGCTGGAAGTCGTACTCACCCGCGATCGCGCGGAGGTTGATGACTTCCAGGTTCTCGGCCAGCGTCAGCACCACCCGGTCGATGTAGGGGAGCTGATTGCCCTCCGTGTCCACGAAGACGCTATAGGGGTTGCGCTCGAGTGTCCACGTGGCCGTGTTGCTCGGCGTGATCGTCTTCCACGGCGTGAGAACCGGCAGCTCGGGGTTGAGCGCCCAGTCGTTCTTGAACAGGAACTGGCGCACCCAGCTATCGAATTTCGCGTCCTTCACCTTCTTGTCCAGCTCGGCTTGGCCGACGTACTTCGGGTGGAACTGCTTCAGATAGTGGGCGGGCGCATAGCCGCCCATTCCGTACATCCCCTGCTGGGCATGACCGCCGAGGGGCGTCGAGCCCGCGAGCACGTCGGGCAGCAGGTAATACGGCTCCGGGAACTTGAACCGCACCGTGTAGGTGTCGACCTTCTGGACCTCGCCCTGCTTGCCGTTGATCGCCATGGCCGCGGAGGGCGTGGGTATCAGGTCCTTGTTCCGGTAAATGTCCTCGAACCAGAAGACGAAATCATCCGCGGTGAACGGGCGGCCGTCGCTCCATTTCATCCCGCGGCGCAGGTGCAGGACGAGTGTCCGTCCCCCATCCTGCATCTCATAACCGCGGGCGATGTTGGGCGTGACCTTGTCGCCCGTGTAGTCCCAGAACAGCAAGTGGTCGGGCCCGGAGCAGCACCGATAGCCGTTCCAGAAGTCGGCCGGCCCCGTGAAGCCCCCGCGCCACGTTCCTCCGTACTTGCCGATTTCGTGCAGCGGCTTGATCACCAGCGGATCCTGCCCGATGCGCTCCGCCACCGAGGGCAGCTTGCCCGCCTTGACCAACGCCGCCAGTTGCGGCGCCTCCTTCAAATTCTTGGGCGACTTCGCCGGGTCGGTCACGACCTCCGGGCCTTCCAGCTTCCCGATCAAGGTGCTCTTGCTGGCGCTCTGCGCAAGGGCGGCCACGGCGACGACAGCACTGAGCGCCCCGACTGCGAGCGCGACCGTGAAGCGGGATCGGAGCGTGCGTTTCCGCGGCGGGCGCCTGAGCTCGGTCATGGAGGGTTCCCCTTTCACTCGGGAGCGATTATCGTGATATTCCCGCGGCAAGTCCAGGCTCCTCCTGCGACGCATTTCCCTCACCGCCTTGCACGTCACCACGGAATTGGAAGGCGGTGCCATCGAGCTCACGCGAATGCTCCTGGACGCCGGCGCCGACCCCAACATCCGCGACGACAAGTACCACGCCACCGTCCTCGGCTGGGCCGAGTATTGCGGGCAACCGCAGATCGCCGACCTGCTGCGACAGCGCGGCGCTGCGACATGATAGTCTTTCGCGGTGAACACAGACCACGCCCCGGGGATGGCCGTCCACCGGAGCGGCGGCGGACCGGACGTCGTCCTCTTTCACGGGGGCATGGGATCGTGGAAGCACTGGATTCGAAACATCGAGCCCCTCGCGACACGCTTCACCGTGCACGCGCTCGATCATCCGTCGTACGGCGCCTCGGCGCCGGTCGCGCGCGAGACGACCGGCGCCGCGTATCTGGACCTCGTGCACAGCCTGTTCCTCGAGATGTTCCCGGGCGATACGCCGCTGCGGTTCGCGGGGTTCTCCTTCGGCGGGGCCATCGCCGCGAACCTTGCCCGGCGGCTCGCCCCGCGAGTGACGCACGTGTGCCTGATCTCGCCCGGCGGCTTCCCGGCGCGCCGCTTCGGCGACCGGCCGACCCGGAGCTACAAGGAGGCCGGGGACGACGAGCGGCTCTTCCGCGAGATCTGCCGCCACAACCTGCTCATCAACATGCTCAGCGATCCGGTCAGCGTCACCGACGACACCCTGGACATCCAGGCCGACTGCGTCCGTCGAACCCGCTTCAACAGCCGCAAGGTGAGCGGCGGCGGGACGCTCCTGGTCGATCTCGCGCACCTGACGGGACGTAGAGTCACGGCCCCCATGACCTGCCGGGTCCGGCTGCTCTGGGGTGAGCGCGACGACTCCCCGTTCCGGCCGGCAAATCTGCTGATCGGCGAAATCCGTGAGGCCGTCGGCGCCCTCGATGTGCATCGGATTCCCGGGGCCGGCCACTGGTCCGCGTACGAGAACGCCCCCGAGGTCAATCGCCTGATGCTGGAATTCTTCTCGAGCTAAGCTTCGGGCGGGCGCGCGATGAGCTCCTCCACGCCGTGAAGATGCGGACGGCCGTCCCGATCACACGTGATCGTTCCGTGGCCGTTCCAGCAGACCCGCCAGTCAGCGTAGACGCGGCCCAGCTCCCCGTCGGTGAAGTAGTCGATGCGCTCGTTCTGCTCGACATAAATTGTCCGATCGGTGAAGACGAGATGCGCGTGGACGCCGATCGGACTCGTGGCGGCCTTCACCCGAGCCAGGAGTCCGGCCCGTAGCCGGCGCGGGACGTAGTGGATCGCCCCGCACGAGTACACGAAATCGAACTGGTCTTTGGGCACATATCGCGCCGCGTCGCGATGCACCCAGCGCACCTCGACGCCGGCGCGCCGCGCGAGGCGCTCGGCCTTGCAGAGGCCGGCGGCCGAGACATCCACGGCGGTCACGTCACACCCGCAGCTGGCGAAAAAGACGCTGTCGCGCCCTTCCCCGCAGCCGAGCTCGAGCACCCGGGCGCCGGGCACGAGCAACGAGCGCAGCATCCGCGCGAACGCGGAGGGAGCCGTACCCAGGACGTATTCGTCCGGCCGCCGCGCATATTCGAGCGCCCACGGGCTCCGCGTCGTCACTTCAGATCGACGGCCTCGTCGACCAGCGTCGCGGGATCGACCGCCAGGCGGTTGCGGATCAAATGCACGGCCGCCTTCAGCTCCCCATCCCCCTTGGGATCCTCCGGATCGCCGCCACGGTTGAGGCCGACCACCGCGTGGACGATCCCCTCCTTGAGATAGAAGCCCAAAAACTTGCGGCTCTCGGGTCGCCCCCGGAAGATGACGCGGTCCCAGCCGGGCGCGAAACCGACGTACTCGATCGAGTGCTCGTACTGATCCGACCAGAAGGAATGGATGTAGTCGTAGGGCTGCTCTCCGCCGAGCAATGACCGGGCCGCGGCGCGTCCCTGCTGGTAGCCGTTGTTCCAGTGCTCGACGCGCAGGCGGCCGAAGATCGGATGCAAGTGATTCGTCACATCGCCCGCCGCGAACACGTCCGGCAGCGATGTCCGGCAGCGCGCGTCCACGAGCACGCCGTTGTCGACTTGGGCCCCCGCTGCGGCCAGCAGCTCGGTGTTGGGCACGATCCCGATTCCGACCACTACCATATCGCACTCGAGGACTCGCCCCTTCCTGGTGCGCACCCGTTCGACACAGCCGGAGCCTTCGAACGCCTCCACGGAATCTTCCGCGAGCAGCTCCACGCCCTGCTCGCGATGGATGCTCGCGAGGACCTGCCCGACCTCTTCGCCGAGCACGCGGGCCAAGGGCACGCGGGAGCCCTCGACCGCGGCCACCTCGACGCCGAGCTGGCGCAATGAGGCCGACACCTCGGAGCCGATGAAGCCGAACCCCATCACGACCGCGCGGCGTCCCCGCCGGATGACGGCGCGGATCCGGTCACAATCCTCGACGGTGCGGAGCTGGAAGACACCCCCCAGACTCGCACCGGGGACTGACAGCGTTCGGTTGCGCCCACCCGTAGCCACCAGAAGTTGGTCGTAAGCGACTCGCTCGCCGCCCTCGAGCTCCACGAGCTTCTGCGTGGCGTCGATGGCCGTCGCCCGCACCCCGAGCGTGAGCTCGATGCTCTGCTCGGTGTAATACCCGGCGGGTTTCACCAGCTGCGCCTCGAAGCTTTCCTGCTGACGAAGATAGCCCTTCGACAAGGGCGGGCGGTTGTAGGGCAGCTGGGGCTCGGCACCGATCAGGCGGATGTCGCCGTCAAAACCCTCGTCGCGCAAGGTTACCGCCGCGGTGGCCCCAGCCACCGAGGCGCCAATGATCACGATCCGCTGTCGCGGCATCCGTCGCTCCTCGGCTCGATGGACTGCTCCCGACAGGAGTTTACCCTGGCTTCGCGTCCACTGCCGCTCGGCCTCGCCGCCATCGACCGATCCGTCCGGCGCCGGGCACGTCCTGATATAGTGAGGACGACATGACGAATCGATCGATCTTCTATGGCTGGTGGGTTGTCGCGGCGTTCTCGGTCATGACCTTCATGTCGACGGGAGTCCGCCATGCGGTCGGGCCGTTCCTCAAGCCGATCGTGGCCGACCTCGGCCTCGATCGCGCGAGCTTCTCTGCCGTGATCGCGCTCAGCCTCTTCCTCTACGGCGTCTTCATGCCGATCGCCGGCATGGCGCTCGACCGCTTCAGCGTGCGCGCCGTCACCTCGGTCGGCACCGTGGTGCTGGTCATCTCGCTCGTCCTGACCGCGCTGGTGCGCAATGTCTGGGAGTTCGCGGCCGTCTACGGGGTGCTCGTGCCGCTCGGACTCGCCGGCACCGGGCCCGTGATCGCCTCCGGCGTGGTCGCTCGGTGGTTCAGCAAGCGCCGCGGCACCGCGCTCTCGGTGCTCGGCAGCGCGTCGATGACCGGAATGAGCCTGCTCGTTCCCGCCGTGACCTGGCTCATCCTCACCACCGGGTGGCGCACCACGTACGTATTGATCGCGGGCGGCATCCTGGCCCTCGCGCTGCCCCTGTGCCTGTGGGTGGTGCGAGACTCTCCCGAGTCGATCGGGCTCCGTGCCGACGGCGCCGCCGTGAAGCCCGGGACCACCGCGGCCCCGATCGAGCGGGTCACCGCCCGCGAGGCGTTGCAGACCCTGGCGTTCTGGCAGCTCGCAGGGTCGTTTTTCACCTGTGGCTTCTCGATGAGCCTGCTCTCCGCACACGGCATCCCCATGCTCACCGATCACGGCTACTCGCCCATGTTCGCATCGTGGGCGCTGGGCGTGCTCGGCGGCTCGGCCATCGGGTTCACGGTGATGCTCGGCGCGCTGTCCGACCGTTTGGGACGCCGGCCCGTGCTCGCCGCCATCTATGCCGGCCGGGTCTTCATCTTTGCCGGCTTCTTCCTCATCCGCGACAATCCCGTCGCGATCCTCACGGTGGCCGTTCTCGGCGGCATCACGATGGCGGGAACGGGCTCGATGACCTCGGCGCTGACCGCCGACATCTACGGACGCTTCTCCGTCAGCTCGGTCTTCGGCCTGATCTTCCTCGTGCACCAGACAGGCTCCGCCATCGGCTCCGCGCTCGCCGGTCTGCTGTTCGAGACCACGGGCGGTTACGGCGCGGCATTCGCGGTAGCGTGCTGCTTCCTCGTGAGCGCATCGATCGTGGCGCTCAACATCGACAAGGGCGCGCGGCGGATCTGGCGCGCCGCCACCGCCTCGGCGACGCACTGACAGCGACAAGGAGGACTCATGCTCAATCCAGGAGACAAAGCGCCCGATTTCGTCGGCCGCGATCACACCGGCAAGACCGTGAAGCTCTCGGACTTCAAAGGTAAGCCGGTGGTGCTCTGGTTCTTCCCCAAGGCCGACACCGCGGGCTGAACGGCCGAGGGTTGCGGGTTCCGCGACCTGAAAGCCGACTATGACCGGAAGGGCGCCGTGATCATTGGCGTGTCCTTCGACACCCCGGCCGACAATAAGAAATTCGCCGAGAAGAACAGCTTCAACTTTCCCTTGATCTGCGATACCGACCGGACGATCGGCACCGCCTACGGCGCCAACGTCGATCCCCAAAAGGGCGCGCAACGCGTCGGCGTGGTGATTGACCGGGACGGCAAGATCAAGGAGTGGCACGAGCGCGTCGACCCCCGCGCCTGGCCGGCCGCGGTCGTCGGGACGCTATAGCCGAGGGAGAAAATCCACGACCTGCCTCCCCGGCAACGTGGACCCGCGCGGGCCTAAATGAAAGTGAACGACACTGACCTCCTCCTGCCCCCATCGGGTTAATCGTCGCCGTTGGCGCCGCCGGGGATCTCGCGGGCGGGCGCGCGACGCCAGACGCGACGCAATCGATGGCGCCAGGCGCGGCGCTCACCCTGTCGGACGAGACGGCGCCACGGCGCCAGCGAGGGCGTCGACAGCCGAAGCGCCCGGGCGGCGTCCTCGAAGAGTGAGTAGGCGACCGGCGTCACCAGCAGCGTGAGCAGCAGGCAAAGCGTCTGGCCGCCGATGACGACGACGGCGATGGCGCGGCGCTCCTCGGAGCCCGGCCCGGTGCCCACCCACAAGGGCAGCATGCCCGCCACCAGGGCCAGCGTGGTCATCAAGATCGGCCGGAGCCGATCGCGGTTGCCCTGCATGATGGCAGCCGCGCGGTCCATCCCGTGGGCGCGCAGACTGTTCATGTGGTCGATCTGCAAGATCGCGTTCTTCTTGACGACGCCGAACAGTACCAGGATGCCGAGCGCGGAGTAGAGGTTGAGCGTGTTGCCCGTGTACCAGAGTGAGAACAGCGCGAACGGCACCGAGAGCGGCAGCGACAACAGGATCGTCAGCGGGTGGATCAGGCTCTCGAACTGCGAGGCCAGGATCATGTACATGAAGATGACCGAAAGGAGGAAGACCCACAGGAACTCGGTGAAGGTCTTCTCCATCTCCCTGGCCTTGCCGGTGACGAATGTCTGGTAAGCCGGGGGGAGATTCATTCCGGCTACCAGCTTCTTCAGCGCCTCGATGCGGTCCGCTTGACCGTAGCCCGGCGCGATCCCGGCCCGGAGCCGGGTCTCGCGCTGCCGGTCGGTGCGATCGATGCGCGAGGCGGTCGCCGCCGGCTCGATCTTCACGACGTTGTCGAGCCGGACGAGACCGCCGCCCGGCGCCAGATTGACCTGGGCCGGCGCCCCCGTCGCCGCGTTGGTCGAGGTCGACTCACGGGAGACGTACAGCCGCGAGATCGTGCTCAGGTTGCCGCGGAACTGCGGCATCAGGCGGATCTGCACGTCGTAGTCTTCGTTGACGACGGGATCGCGGAAGCGCGAAACTTGGTCGTCGCCGCCCACCATGAGGCGCAACGCGGTGGCGATCTGCGCGGTGTCCACGCGCAGGTCGGCCGCCCGCTGGCGGTCGATCGCCACCCGCAGCTCGGGCTTGTCGAGCCGGAGCGTGGTGTCCACGTCCACGACCCCGCCCAGCTCACGTGCCTTTCGCTTGAGGATCTCCCCGTACTCGGACAGCTTCCCCAGCTCGGGGCCGCGCAGCGCCAAATCGACCTCGAAGGTGCCGCCGCCGATGTTGAAGCCGGCGATGTTGCGGACCTGCGTGCGCAGGTCGCTGAACTTGCGGAAGCGCTGCCGGAGCGCCATGATCACGTCGCGCTGGCTGTAGTTGCCCTGGAACCCCTCGAGCGGCCGGCCGTGGATCAGCCCGCGCCAGACGCGCTCCGGCGTCAGCGTGCGCTCCTGGTGGGGGACCGTGCGCACGTACATGTAGCCCTGGCTCACCTTGCTCAAGAAGCCGCCGCCGGCCGACGCCAGCGTCAGCGCCACGCCCCGAGTCTGCCGAGCCTCCTGGGCCAGCGCCTGCACAGCTTCGTCCATCGCCGCCAGGCTCATGTTCTCGGGGCCGAAGATGAGCACCTCGAACTCCGACTCGTCGACGTCGCTCGGGATGTACTCCTGCTTGACCTGGCGGTAGATCGGCACCGAGGCGACCAGGGTGAGCACGCTCACGACCACGATGACCCAGCGGTGGCGCATGGACAGGGCCAGGCTCCAGGAGTACCCACGGTCGAGCCAGGCGTAGAAGCCGCCGCGCGAGCCGGCGTGGGCCGAGGAGCGCCACGGCTCCGCCGGGGCGCTTCCGAGCGCGAGGGGCTTGGGGGGCCCTTCGAGGCCCCCCATGTGATGGGCATCTTCCGTCCGCAGCAGGCGGGCGCACATCATCGGGGTCAGGGAGAAGGACACGAGGAGGCTGACCAGCACCGACACCGCCGCGGTGAGGCCGAACTGGTAGAGGAATCGCCCGGAGATGGAGGACATGAACGAGACCGGCACGAAAATGACGACCAGCGAGAACGTGGTGGCCATGACGGCCAACCCGATGTCCGCAGTCGCCTCCCGGGCCGCCTCGAACGGCCGCATCTTCTTTTCCTCGACGAAGCGAAACACGTTCTCGAGAACGACGATGGCATCGTCGATGACGATGCCGACCATGAGCACCAGGGCCAGCATCGTCACGCTGTTCAGCGTGAAATTCAGCGCCCACATCATCCCGAACGCCGAGATGACCGAGGTCGGGATGGCCACCGCGGCGATGAACGTCGAGCGCCACGAGCGCATGAACGCCAGCACCACGAGCGAGGCCAGGATCGAGCCGAGCACCAGGTGCAGGTTGATCTCGTGGAGGGCGGCGTAGATGTAGCGCGACTGGTCGCGGATCACCTCCAGCTTGACGTCGGGTGGGACCTGAGCGCGCAGGCGCGCCAGCTTCGCCTTCACGCCTTCGATCACCGCCACTGTGTTCTCGCCCGACTGCCGGCGCACTTCCATGATCACGGTGGGCACGCCGTTGAGGCGGGCGGCTGACCGCTGCTCCTTGGTCCCGTCCTCCGCGTAGCCGATGTCGCGCACGCGCACGGGCACGCCGGTGAGGGTGGCCACCACGAGGTCGTTGAAGGCGCGGGGCTCGGCGATTCGGCCCATCGTCCGCAGCGACGCTTCGGTGAGGCCGGCGGTCACGTTGCCGCCCGGCAGGTCCGCGTTCTGGCGCACGACGGCGTCGCGCACGTTGGTGATCGGGATCTGGTACGCAGCCAGCCGGTCGGGATCGACCCAGACGTTGACGGCGCGAGCCAAGCCGCCGACGATCCGCACCTCGCCGACACCGACCGAGCGCTCGAGCAAGGGGCGCACGGTCTTGTCGGCGATCTCGGTCAGCTCACGGAGCGAGCGCTCCCCGGACAGCGCGATGGTGACCACCGGCGCCTGGTCGTTGTCGAACTTGGAGACGATCGGCGGCAGAATCTCGCGCGGCAGGTTGCGGATGGCGATCGCCACCTTGTCGCGCACGTCCTGGGCGGCCACGTCGATCTGCCGGTTCAGGTTGAAGGTGACGATGATGACCGCGGCACCGGGGCCGGAGATCGAGCGCAGCTCGTTGATCCCCTGGATCGTGTTGACCTGCTCCTCGAGCCGCTGCGCGACCTGGGTCTCGACCTCCTCGGTGGAGGCGCCCGGCAGCTCGACGCGCACGCTGACGGTCGGCAGATCGACGGCCGGGAAGCGGTCGACGCCCAGCCGGAACCAGCTGGCCGCGCCCACGACCACGAAGGCCATGACGAGCATGGTCGCGAACACCGGACGCTTGATGCAGACCTCGGCGAGCTTTTGCATGGCGACCTAGGGCGTCACCGTGACGGGCTGGCCGCCGACGAGGTTGCCCGGACGGGCCACCACGGCCTCGCCGCGCTTGAGGCCGTCGACGATCTCGACGTCCTCGCCGAAGCGGCGACCGCTCGAAACCCGGACCTCCGCGGTCCGGCCCTGGCGGACGACGAGCACCTTCTCGACACCGGCGAAAACAATGATGGCGCTGGCGGGGACGGTGACCACCGGCTGGCTGAGCTCGGTCATGATCTCGACCCGCGCGAAGGAGCCGGGCCGTAGGAATCCGCGGTCGTTCGGCACTTCCGCTTCCACGAGGAGCGTGCGGTTCTGCTCCTGCACGACCGGCGAGAGGCGGACCACGCGACCCCGATAGACAGTCGGATCGCCTTCCACGGTCAGCGTCACCGCGTGTCCGGCCCGTACACCAGCGCCCTCGCGCTCGGGGACGAGGACGCGCAGGCGCAGCGGGTGCACGCGCACCAGCGTCGCGATCGGCGTGCCCGCCGTCAGATACTCCCCCACCGATGCCTGCTTGAGGCTCACGGCGCCGTCGAGCGGCGACAGGATCACGGTGTCAGCCAGTTGCTGGCGCGCCAGGTCCAGCTCGGAACGCCGCTGCGCGATGATCGCCTGCCGGTTGCGGACCTCCTCCAGCGCGTCCTGGTAACGCGCCTCGGCCACCTGCAGGCTGGCCTCGACGGAGTCGAGCTGCGCGCGGGCGATCAGCTCCATCTCCATGAGCTTGACGCTACGATCGCGCGTGAGCCGCGCGTCGTCCAGCATCGCCCGGGCCTGGCGCACGATCGCGGTCTTTTCCGGATCGACGCGCTCGTCAGAGCCGGTCGTCGCGAGCCCGAGCCGGACTCGCGCTTGCTGGAGCGCGGCCTCGGCTTGATCCACGCGCAGCTTGAAGTCGCTCTGATCGAGCTTGCCGACCGCCTGACCGCGTCGCACGCGGGTGCCGAGGTCGACGGTGATCTCCGCGAGCCGCCCGGCGACCTTGGTGCCGAGCAGGTCGACGGTGATCTCCGCGAGCCGCCCGGCGACCTTGGTGCCGAGCACGACCTGCTCGTCGGCGGCGAGAGTCCCGGTCGCCGATACCGTCCGCGCCACCGTCCGCTCAGCGGCCGGCGTCACTCGCACCTCGCGCGCCGCCGGAGCCGAAGCCTTGCTCTTTGGCTCCTCGGCGCCGACCGCGGGCCCACCCTGACAACCGCTCAGCAGGAGGCCAAGAGCGATCGCGATGGCGGTCAGCGCGGGGACGGACATTCTGCTGATCATACCTCACAAACCGTTCCAGAAACTCCGCGCGGTCATCCTCTTGTCAAAGACGCGCTCGTCGTGTAAAGGGTAGCCCGTCACGATACCGACTCGTCCAGGAGCGCTAGAAAGGCCATGTTCACTCGACGACTTCCGACGCTACTGTTGCTGACGCTGGTCACCATCGTGCTGATCGGTGGTTCCGTCTCGCTCGCCACCGCGCAGGATGACCTCAACGGCGCCGACGGGATCGCGTTCGACCACCACGGGCGTCTCTGGGTCGCCGCCAACCAGGCCGACGAGGTCGTCGCGCTCAATAGCCGTGGGCGTGTCGTCGAGCGACGCGGGTCGTTCAAGGGCATCGACCACGACGGCGCGGTGAAGGGCCTGCTCTTCCCGGCCAGCATCGTCATCCGCCGGGGCGATATCTACGTGACGAACCTCTCGCTGCCGCTGACTCCGGCCGCAGGCGACGAACCGGAGGAAGACGTCACCACGTACACGGTGTCGCGCTTCGAGCTCGACTGAGGAGAGAAACATGCCAACGGTTGGAAAGGGAAAATACACGTACGAGCTCATCGAGAACTGGGCGGCGCTTCCACCGGGAGAGGCGTTCGGCAACGTGAGCGCGGTCGCGACCGATTCCCAGGATCGGGTCTACGTGTTCCAGCGCAAGGACCCGCCGGTGATGGTCTTCGACCGCGACGGGACCTACCTGCGCTGCTGGGGCATCGGCGCCTTCGCCAATCCACATGGCATCTACATCGCCGACGATGTCGTGTATCTGACCGACCGGGAAGATTCCGTGTGTCTCACCTACACCCTGGACGGCAGACCCCTTCAGATTTTGGGTCACCGCGGCGTCCACTCGGACACCGGCTGTGACAAGCCCGGCGACCTCGTCCCCCGCGCGGCTGGGCCCTTCAACTATCCGACGGAGATGGTCCCCGCCCCCTCGGGAGATCTCTACGTCACGGACGGCTACCGCAACGCCCGGGTGCACCGCTTCGCCGCCGATGGCGATCTACGCATGTCGTGGGGCCAGGGAGGCAAGACCGCGCCAAGCCATTTCCACTTGCCGCACAGCCTCATCGTGGATCAGGACAGCCGGGTCTACGTCTGCGACCGGGAGAACAATCGCATCCAGATCTTCTCCGCGGACGGGCAATTCATCACGATGTGGAGCGATCTGCGCCGGCCGCTCGACATTTCCATGGACCGAGACGGCATCCTCTATATTAGCGAAGGCGGCGTGGACGGGCTGTCGCCCCGGATCAGCCTCATGGACAGGCAGGGTAATGTGGTCGCCCGGTGGGACTCGCTGTCGGCCCACGGGAGCTGGGTGGATGGCCGCGGCGACATCTACCTGGCGCTGGGAGCGCGAAAGCGCGTGGACAAGTACGTGCGTCAGAGCTGAGCCGGCGCAACCGGAGCCATCGCCGGCGCGAAGGGAGGCTCCATGCCTGGCAAATCACTGGGCGCGTCGGTCGGTCAGGGCGGCTTGAACAAACCCGCCGATGTCATGACGGTTCAATTCCTGTTGAACTGCGTCCCCGTCTCCCAGGGCGGGCCGATCAAGGATCTCGCGGTAGATGGCATCGTCGGACCCAAGACGATCCTGGCCATTCGTCAGTTTCAGAAGACGCAATTCGGGTGGTCTGACGGCCGGGTAGACCCGGAACAGTCCGGAGGCACCACCATCGTCGGGTTGAAGAAGTTCGACCCATTACCGGATTCTCCGTCCGTCGATCCGAGCCCCGAACCCAAATTCCCCTCACAGCCCGAAGGAAAGGGCGCTGCAAAGGGTGGCGCCGGAGCGCCGTGGGTAAAATCCGGCGGCGGCCTCGGGGCCAAGTCCGGCGGAAAATCGTTCGCCTGAGGGAAATCACCGTCGATGCCGGAGTTGACCGCGTTCGTCCGGGAGGTGGTGCTGCCGGGCGGACCCGGTACGATTCCGAAGCTCGACCCGCGTTTCAGTCATTTCAGACTGCAGTACGGACCGTCGCCGATCCACCGTTGGGGCATCTTCGCTGCGCAACCAATCCCGGCCCGGCGCAGGGTGATCCGGTACACCGGGCAGAGGATCAACGTCCGCGAAGCCTGGCGCCGAAGAATCCGGCAACACCTCTACCTGTTCTGGCTGAGCAGTCGGTTCGCGATCGACGGCGCGATTGGCGGCAGCGGGGCCGAATTCATCAACCACAGCTGTGATCCGAACCTCTACGCGCGAGTGGCACGGGGCCGAATCGTCCTCGTCAGCCTCCGACCGATCGCCGCCGGCGAGGAGCTGACGTTCGACTATCACCTGACCGGCGATTGCCGGGAGATCGCGTGTTCTTGCGGGGCGGCGACGTGCCGCGGCTGCATTCAGCAGTAGGGCAGCACGCGCTCTCCGAAGAGCCTGATCGCGTCCATGATGTTCTCGTGCGGCGGCCCGCCGGAGTGGGCGTGGCGCAGGCGGAGCAGGAAGGTGTCGGCGCCTGTGGCCTTCTGCCAGCGCTGGAATTCCCGCACGCACGTCTCGGGGTCGCCGAGGATCAGGCGATCGGGCGCGAGATTTTCCAGCGTGAACGGCGTGTCGGCGGGCATGCTGCGAAACTCCGCCAGCCGGTGCTCCCAGTAATAGCGATACGCCGTCATGACGTGCGGGCCGTACACCGCATCGGCCTCGGCCCGCGTCCGCGCCACCCACGCGTCGCGCATCTGAACGACCTCGGGCCTGCGCCCGGCCTTGCGGGCCGCATCCTTATATATGTCGGCCAGCTCTGTCGCGTTTTCCAGACCCGTGCTGGGCGTGCCCACGAAACCGTCAGCGAGCCGACCAGCCCGGCGCGCGGCCGCCGGCACGCTGGCGCCGAACCAGAGCGGCGGCCCCGGCCTCTGGAACGGCCGCGGTGTGATCTGCACGCCCTCGAGGGTGTAATGCTTGCCTCGGAATGAAAACCGCTCCCCCGCCCAGCACAGGCGCAGGATCTCGACGCTCTCCTCGAAGAGCGCCGTGCGGTGTTCCATCGGCACGGCAAAGGCGCTGAAGTCGGCGGCCTGATAGCCGATCCCGACCCCGAGGACGACGCGCCCCTTGGAGACAAGATCCAGGGTGATCGCGTCCTCGGCCACACGCACGGGATGGTGGAGCGGCAGCAGGATGACCGAGGTGCCGACGCGAAGGCGCTGCGTGCGCGCGGCCACGGCCGCGGCGACGATGAGCGGCGAGGGCAGGAACCCGTCGCCGTCTTGATGATGCTCGCCGAAGAAGCAGGAGTCGAATCCGCTCGCCTCGGCGAGCTGGGCCTCGGCGATGACCTCGTCGATGCAGCGATCGAGATGCTCGCCGCGTGGGGGATTGGCGATCGAGCTGTAGAGGCCGAATTTCATGGCGCGACCGCCCGTAGCGCCTTGAGATACGAGTCTTTGTCCGGTTCGTTGAAGACCAGCCGGATCTCCTGCACGCCGGCGTCGAAGAAGCGCTGCATCTGATCGCGACACTGCTTCGGCGTGCCGAGGATGGTCACGGCGTCGACCATCTCGTCGGTGACCAGCGCTGCCGCCCGGTCGCGCGCGCGCGCCTGGAACGCCTCGCGCACACGGTCGGCCTCGGCGCCGAAGCCGATGCGGCGCATGTACTCGTGATAGAACACGCCCATGCCGCCGATGTAGAAGGCGATGTGCGGGCGCTCGCGATCGCGGGCGGCCGCGACGTCATCCGTGACGTAGATCGACACCTGGGGCGAGATGGCGATGTCGCGCAGCATCCGGCCCGCGGCCTCGGCCCCCGCCTTCAGCTCGACCACGGCCGCCGCCATTCGTGAGGGCGCCAGAAAGATCGGCAGCCATCCGTCGGCCAGCTCGCCCGTGAGCCGCAGGCTCGGCGGGCTCAGCGCGGCGATGTAGATGGGCAGGCTCGCCCGGTACGGCGCGAAGCGGAGCTGGAAGCGCTTGGTGTGGAAAAACTCGCCGTCGTGATCGAGCCGCTCGCCGCGCGCGGCCTTGCGGATGATGTCGATGTACTCGCGCATGCGCGTCAGGGGCTTGGCGAACTTCTCGCCGTGAAAGTCCTCGATCACGAGCCGGCCGCTCGTGCCGAGGCCGAGGAAGAACCGCCCCTGGGTCATGCGGTCCATGTTCAGCGCCGTCATGGCCAGGTTGGCCGGCGAGCGCGCGAAGACCGGCACGATGCTCGTGCCGATGCGGATGCGCGAGGTCACGGCCGCGAGCTGCGCCAGCGAGGTCAGCGCGTCCTCGCCCCACGACTCTCCCATGGAGATGCAGCTGTAACCGAGCTCTTCGGCCAGCACGGCGGCGTCGCGCATCTCCCGCCACGACATGCCCGGCACGTGCATGCCCATGAGGCCCACGTCGCCCATAGCCGCCGAGTCTACCAGTTTCGGAGTAGCATGGTGCGCGCCGAAGCCCGATCCGTGCAGGAGGTATCAGCGATGCTCGACATCCCGTTCCGCTCCGCCAGGCAGCTCGCCGCTGACATCAGGAAAAGGAAGATCGGCTGTCTCGAGCTCCTCGATCTCTATCTTTCGCGCATCGAGAAGTATGACGGCACGCTCAATGCCGTCGTCGTCCGCGACTTCGACCGTGCACGCACGCGCGCCCGCGCGGCCGATCGTGCGCTGTCCAAGCGTGACGTGTGGGGCCCGCTGCACGGCGTGCCCATGACCATCAAGGAGTCGTACGACGTCGCAGGATTGCCGACGACGTGGGGCGTCCCGGCCTCGAAGAACAACATCGCCAAGAAGAACGCGGTCGCCGTGGACCGCTTGCTGGGCGCCGGCGTCGTGCTCTTCGGCAAGACGAACGTGCCGCTCTATCTCGCCGACTGGCAGAGCTTCAACGCGATCTACGGCACGACGAACAATCCGTGGGACGTCGCCCGCGCGCCGGGCGGATCGTCGGGCGGCGCCGCAGCGGCGCTCGCGGCCGGGCTCACGGGGCTGGAGGCTGGGAGCGACATCGGTTCGTCGATCCGCAACCCGGCGCACTTCTGCGGTGTCTACGGCCACAAGCCGACCTGGGGCATCGTGCCGCGCACCGGCCAGGCGCTCCCGTGGCAGACGGCGCCGGTCGACATCGACGTCGTGGGGCCGCTGGCGCGCAGCGCCGACGATCTCGCCATCGCGCTGTCGGCCATGGCCGGGCCGGACGGGATCGAGGCGGCGGGGTGGCAATTACGCCTGCGGCCCCCGCGGCAGAAGCGTCTGCGCGACTTCAAGGTGGCTCTGATGCTCGACGCACCGGAGATTGCCGTGGATCGCACAGTGCAGGCTCGGCTCCAGGCGTTGGCTGACTTCCTGGGTCGGCAAAAGGCGAAGGTCGACGAGCGCGCGCGCCCGGCCATCGACACGGGCGAGGCGTTCAGCGTCTATGTAAAGCTCCTGCGCGCGGCCACGTCGGACCGCCAGAGCGACGCGGACTTCGACAAGAACGTGGCGATCGCGCGGGGGCTTTCGCCGGGCGATGAGAGCTACTACGCGCGCGCCACGCGTGCTGCCGTGCTGTCCCATCGCGACTGGCTCGCCGCGAACGAGGCGCGACACCGCATGCGGCTCGCGTGGGCCGAGTTCTTCACGCGGTACGACCTGCTGCTGTGCCCCGTGGCCGGCACCGCGGCTTTTCCCCACGACCAGAAAGGTGAGCGCTACGATCGCAAGCTGACGGTCAACGGCAAGCGCGTGCCTGTGACCGACCATCTGTTCTGGGCCGGCTACACCGGGGCGTCGTATCTCCCGTCGACCGCGGCCCCGTGCGGGTTCACGCCGGATGGGCTCCCGGTCGGCGTGCAGATCGTCGGACCGCAGTACGGGGATCTGACGTGTCTCGCGTTCGCGCAGCTGCTCGAGCGCGAGTTCCAGGCGTTCGTGCCGCCGCCGGGCTACGCGTAACCGCGAGACGCCTCCACCCCCTCCGTTCGCGGTTGCACCGGTACGGACCGAGATGCGATCATGTCCGTACGGAGGCCCCCGCATGCGAAAGAAACTCACACGGACGGGAAACAGTCTGGCCCTCGTCCTCGACAAGCGCCTCCTGGATCGCGTGGGGATCGACGCCGATACTCCCCTCGACGTCTCGACCAACGGCCAGGTGATCGTCGTGTCGCCGGTGCGCGCTCGCCGGCGCACCGCCAAGCTCAAGACGATCGTGAGCGAGGCCCACAGTCGGTACGCCGGGGTGTTCCGGCGGCTCGCGGAGTAGTGCGCGTCGAGTTCCTCACGCTCGACGAAGTGCTCTCCCTGCACGCTGACCAGATTGCGCGCTACGGGGGCTCGGCGTTGGTCCGCGACGTGGGACTTCTCGAGTCGGCTCTGGCGATGCCCGCGGCGACCATTGGCGGCGAGCTCCTGCACGCAAGCCTGGACGAGCAAGCGGCCGCGTACCTGTTCCATCTCGTGAAGAATCACCCGTTCGTCGACGGCAACAAGCGCACGGCGCTCGTGGCGATGTTAGCGTTCCTGGGTCTCAACGGGCGGCGGCTCGAGGCACCCGACGACGACCTGATCGAGCTCGTCCTCGGCGTGGTCGAGGGGCGAGTCACCAAGGCCGAGATCGCCGTATTCGTGCAACGCCACGGTGTCCCGCGAGGGATCGGCAGGCGGCGAAAGCGGAGAGGAGGACGGTCGCCCTAGCCGGCGAGGGGCGGGCGCCGTCGGTGGAAGCCCGTCGCTTGCTCGAAGGCGTGCGCGAGCTGGAGCACGCTCCACTCGCACTGGTGACGCCCGACGATCTGCAGGCCCACGGGCAGGCCGTCATCCGTGAAGCCGGCGGGGACCGAGATGGCCGGCAGCCCCGTCACCGTGATGTCCGAGCAGACGCGCATCCAGTCGATGTACGTCGGCAGACGAACGCCGTTGATCTCGGTGACGTACGGCTGGGTGACGTCGAAGGGCGGGACCTGGGCCGCGGGCAAGAGCAGAAACTCGTGGCGTTCCATGAACTCGCGCACGCGGTGATAGAGTCGCGCGCATAGCACGTCGGCCTCGCCGATCTCCCTCGCGGTGAGCTTCAGTCCCTCCTCGATGTTCCAGACGACGGTGTCCTTCATCTGGTGGCGGTGTCGCGCGAGCATCGGTCCGTACCGGGTCGCGAAGTTCAACGCCCGCAACACCTGGAAGATCTGCCGGGCCTCGGCGAAGTCCGGCTGGCCGTCCTCGACGTGACAGCCGAGCGCGTCAAAGGTGGCGCGCTGCGCGTCGAGCGTCGCGGTCACGCGTCGGTCCACCGGCAGGCCTCCGAGGTCGCGGCTCCAGGCAACGCACACGCCCTTGAAGTCGCGCCCGAGCGGGGCGCGGAAGCGGTCGCCCGGCTCCGTGATGGCGATCGGTGAGCGCGGGTCGGGACCCGCCATCGCGCTCAGCATCAGGGCCACGTCCGCGACCGTGCGCGCCATGGGCCCCGGCACGTGCAGCGTCGACCACGGTGTGTCGGTCGGCCACGGCGGCACGCGGCCGGGCGCGCCACGCAGGCCGACCACGTTGCAGAAGCTCGCTGGATTGCGCAGGGAGCCGCCGGTGTCGGTGCCGTTGGCGATCGGCACCATGCCGCAGGCCAGCGCCACGGCGGAGCCGCCGCTGGAGCCGCCGCACGTCTTCGTCGGGTCGTACGGGTTGAGCGTGCGCCCGAAGACCTCGTTGAACGTCTGCGAGCCGGCCCCGAACTCCGGTGTATTGGTCTTGCCGATGGTCACCGCGCCGGCCGCTCGCAGACGCTCGACGAGCAGCGCATCCTGGTCGGGGACGTGGTCACGGTAAATCGGTGACCCGAAGGTCGTTCGCATCCCGCGCGTAGGCACCAGGTCCTTGTGCGCGACGGGCAAACCAAACAGCGACCCCGTCGCCTCCCCACGCGCGAGCGCGGCATCTTTCGCCCGCGCATCGGCGAGCGCGCGCTCGGCGGTGAGCGTGACGATCGCGTTGACCTTGGGATTGACGCGCTCGACCTGTGCGAGGTGCGCCTGGACGACTTCGGTGACCGAGACGTCGCGGGCGCGGATGCGACGCGCCAGCTCCGTCGCCGTCAAGAAGTAGAGATCGCTGCTCACGGGTCTTCCGGCGGTCAGTGTACACTGTGTCGACCAGGAGAGTGAGCCCATGGCCGAACGTGCGCTGAGCGGCATCCGGATCCTCGACCTTACCCAGTTGAGCACGCGCACGAAGCACGAGGTGATGGCGATCCTGGGCAAGGCCGGCGTGCCCTGCGGCGCCACGCTCGATACTGGCGAGATCCTGGACGACCCGCATCTGAACGCCCGCGGCCAGATCCACACGATCGAGCACGCCACGCGCGGCCGCTTCCGTCTGCCCGGCTGCCCCGTGCACCTGTCCGCCTCCGCGGCGCCGACGTCGCCCCCGCCGCTCGCGGGCGAGCACACCGCGGAAGTGCTGGCCGAGGTGCTGGGCCTTTCCACGGACGAGGTAGAAAAGCTGCGCGCGCAAGGGGTGCTGGGCTAGTACCGCCGCGACGCCACGGCCACACCTTCCAGGGCGGAGGGGCATGCATGAACGAGACGCGCGCGCTGGCTCGATTCGTAGCGCAGACGAAGTTCACCGAGCTGCCACTCCGGCTGGTCGACAACCTTAAGATCACCGTCCTCGACACCTTCGGCGCCGCCTTCGTGGGGTCGGTCCAACCGTGGGCCCAGCGAATCCTGGCTGTGGTCCAGGCCCTCGGTGGCACCCCCGAAGCGACCGTCATCAATCAAGGCTGGCGCACGGACGTCTCCCGCGCCGCACTCGCCAACGGCGTCCTCATCGGCGCGTTCGAGTGCGAGCCGCTGACCGGGTCGCACGCGAGCGGCACCGTGCTGCCGGCAGTGCTAGCGGCGTGCGAGCGTGAGCGGTTCGACGGCGCCGCCTTCCTCACCGCGCTGGCCCTGGGCTTCGAGGTGTCCGCGCGCATCGCGCGCACGGCCGTGGGGCTGGAGACCGTGCGCGGCTTTCACAATCCGGGCACGCAGGGGCCGTTCGGCGCGGCTGCGGCGGCGGGCAAGCTCTACGGCTTCGACGAGGAGCGACTGACCAATGCGCTGGGCATCGCGGGCTCGTCGAGCGCGGGCCTGCTCGAGTTCGCGTGGAGCGGCGGCGATACCAAGCGGCTTCATCTCGGGCGCGCCAGCCAGCTCGGGCTGGAGAGCGCCTTGCTAGCGCGGCAGGGCGTGCGCGGCCCGGCGACGGTGCTCGAAGGTCGCTACGGTTACTTCAACGCCTTCTCGACACCGACGCGGATGGAAAAGCTCGTGGAGGGCCTGGGCACCGAGTGGGCGATCGAGCCGCCGTCGCTGAAGTCGTACGCGACGCACGTCACCCACCTGGCCGTGGTCGAGGCGATCCAGAGTTTCAAGCGCGAGCAGCCGCTCGACCCCAAAGCGATCACACGCGTGGTGATCAGCGGGGCGCCGCGGATCATGGAAGAACGCCACGCCGCGCGGGCGCCGCAGGACGTCCTGGGAGGGCAGTACAGCCTGCCGTTCACGACGGCGGTGGCACTGACCCGCGATATGTCCAATCCGCTTGTCTACAACGCTGAGGCCGTGGCGGACCCGGTCGTGCGCGATCTGGCGCGACGGATCGAGCTGGTCCCGCTGAAGGAGGTGCCGCACGAGGCGCCCGGCGTTTGGCCGGCGGAGATCCTCATCGAGTGCGCTGGGCAACGCCACACGCTGCGCACTCAGCCCCACAAGGGCTCGCCGCCCAACCTCTTCACGTGGGAGGAGGCAGTCGAGAAGTTCCGGCGCTACACGGCGCCTGTTCTCGGCGGGCAGCAGGCGACGGCTATCATCGACACGGTCGGTGGGCTTGAACACGAGGAAGCCATGGCCGCCGTTGCTGCGCTCCTGGCGTTGACATGACCCGTCTGGCACCCTCGGAAAGTCCCGCACCGCGTCACACGAGGTGACACGGTGCCCGCTGGCGGCACGCACATGCAGATGCTGAGGCTTATGTCCATCGCGGCTATCGTTTGCAGTCCACTCACAGTGCACATTGTATGTGCGCGCCGACTCATCAAGTGATCGTCTGGCGCGGCCTGGGCTCGGCTACGCCGGAGAACGGCTGATTGCCTGTATGTTGCCTATTGCCGTTGTTACCTCACCGGAATTTCCGTGACACTCGTTCTCTCCCTTGCGGATCTTCAGTTTACGATCCAGTTGTCTGATCGCCGCCTGACAACGTTCCCCGCAGCTGGCTCCGCGGCCGAGGCCGCCAGGGTGGTCAGCGACGAGGGGTTCCATCGCTGGCGTCACGCCTCTGCAGTCTGCTCGTAAATCTGCCGCGTCAAGACAGCCGCCTCGAGGCTCGCACGCAATGAGGCCTGCCGTAGACCGGAGGTGACGCCCTCGATGACGGCCCGTGCCGCTTGGTACTCCCGGCGCGCTGCTGCTCGGTCGCCTCGGACGGCATGGAGCTGCCCGAGCGCGGCGTGGGTTTGCCAGAGCTGAGGCGGGTTCTGGATCAACTGGGCGATCTTCAGCGCTCCCCGCAGCGATTGTT
>WNFU01007281.1_pt1 | contig 26718 bp, 27 predicted proteins | sample 5400121 | NCBI WGS metagenome assembly WNFU01 (sample SAMN13153360, study PRJNA577476) | soil metagenome | isolation source: 100 cm soil or saprolite under grassland replicate 1 | place: USA:California | collected 2016-06-15 | reverse complement strand
GTTCTCCAAGAGATGAGTCATTCGTGCGTGCTTGTCTACGAACCCCCGTTGCTGCTGGCATCGTTGCGCCGTATCCAGAATGATACCACAGGCTCACGCAGCTTTTGTGAGAACGAGCATTGTACGGCGGCCGAACGGCCTGCGCATCAGCCGCCGCTGAAGGCGCGCAGCACATGATGGCTTCAAAAAACCAACGATCTTGCGCGCCGAAGGCGGTCGGCTGCATGCGCGGGTTAGCCCGCTGCCGCTGGGAGCTGTATTCACGTTACTTTCGCATTAATCCCACCAGAAAGACCAAATTGTACTGTTGAGCAGTTGCGCTGCCAGTGCGGATAGGGTTTCCACGCCTTGTTCGACGGTATCTGGACAGTACGCGAAATGCTCCTGAGCCAAGGTTAGAGCCGCATCTCGGGTGCGCGGAGGTTGGCGTACTTGCAGCTCGAGCGTGTCGTGCGCCATTCCAACAATTTCTGCGCCGTACACGGCTTCCCAATAGCGGAGAATCGCGCAATGCTGCTCCGGCGGTGGACACGCGTTCCAGTTGCCGTAATACATAAATGCTGGGAGTTGCCAACTCACAGTCGTTGGCACCAACCCCAGAGCAATATCAGGATAGAGCGTGTGTTCAATGGGCTTGTACAGGATAGAGAACGTGGTAAGCGGTTCGCTCTGATCCGGCCATTCCCCGTGGAGACTGGCGAGATAATCAGCAATCTCACCGTCTTCGTCGTCGCCAAAGTTGAAGTGGAGTGCTTGTTGGAGTGCTTGCTGGGGGTGTAGAGTTTGCGAGTTGGTGATCTGTGTGCGTGGCGGTGGTTGCTGTCGCATGTCCTCGGGAATCCAGGAACGAAAAATCTGAACTTCCTCCTCATCCCCGAAGATAATCGGCCAGTAGCCTGTTTCGTGCGTGCGCTCACGCAGTGTACGCCAAACTGACAGCGTCTGAGTTCCTACGACGGAAATGTAGAAGATCGGCTCAGGCAGATCAGGCACCAGGATCGTAGGAGTTGCTTCGATACCATGGTCATTCAAGAGCGTCGTCAGCCGCTGCATACTGCCTCCTGGAAGTAGGTCGAATGTTCTATCGTGCTCCACGTATTATCGTCGTTGTGTGACCACTTCGCAAGGCCTGCAAGTGGCTGTATTGGGAAGGCGTGTGATGGGCAGCGGGCTAACGCTCGCGGTTCAGCGGCGCCGCCTCAATAGATCGGGAAGGCGGTTGAGCCGATTCCAACTTTCAAAAAAGCTCCGATCTCGCTCGACGCGAAGCGGCGTCCGCTGCAACCGCTTGTTGGGCGCGGTCGCGAGGGCATTTGGCGTTCGGATGCTGTATTTCTTTCGAGCGACCGCGTGGTTAAGGTTGTTGCTGTGCGCCTCGTCGGTCAAGCCACCGGGCAAAAGATGCGCGACTCTCCATGGATTTTTTCCCCAGCAGCAACCCTTCGACCCCGATATCTTCATCCAGATCGGGCCAATGCAGGCCAAATCCGGCGCCCGCAATCTCTACATTTGCACGCTCAGGCGCGGTTCCATAGGCTAAACGCGGAAACCATCCAATCGGCACGGCGATCGTGCGGCCATCATCGAGATCCACGCTTAACGTGTCATCCGTCACGCTGACGTGGACCGCTCTAGGCGGTGCCGTCAGAACCGGTGCAGAATCTGTCCCACTCATCACGTAATTGCTCCAAATGTTCGCGGGCGATCCGTTCGATCTCCCGTAATTCACGCCGGCTATAGCCATGATTGTCGGCGACTAGCACATCTGGATCTAACCAGAGTTTCGCGGTCAGGTCGCCGCGATCCACATGCACATGGCGCGGTTCTCCACAATCATAGGAGTAGAAATAGAACCGATACGGTCCGATACGCAGTGCCGTTGGCATGACCCCTCTGGCTGATCAATGAGTACGCGATACAGTATAGCACATCTGATAGGGCAGCGATGCATGCGCGGCAATTGGCGATGTAGCTGATTGCGAGATGTCAAGTTCACTACCGTACAGAAAATTCGTGCTAGGCCGCCTGTTTGATGAACGTGCGGATGAGCGGTTTGGGTAAGGCCACGGGAACCAGCAAACCTTCAGGAATAGGGATATGATCCTTGAGGGCGCGGGCGAGCAGCCGCAGCCCCAGACGAAACAGGCTGAGATCACAGCGGTCCTGACGGTGCAGCCGCTTCATCCACTCATTGCCCATGGCACAGACGCCCAGATAGACGATCCACAGATACGCCAGGCAGGCAGCAATCAGCAACCGACTGAGCCGGGTGGGGTCGCTGAGATGGCTTTTATGGATCTGAAAGCCGCGACTTTTCAAGTCAGAGAAAAAGGTCTCGATATGTGGGCGCAATTTGTACAGCTGCAGGGCCAGATCGAGATCCGTCATATTCGTGACCAGATAGATAGGTTCCTGGTACTGCGCCTCCCAGATCGCCAGGATGCTGACCAGACCGTACTGCTTGGCGGTCAGAGAGGCCGGACTCACCGCGAGCAACTCGCCGCGCGGCGGCCCCAGATCACCGACGTGGAACGTCACACCGCAGGCGCTGAGCAGGAGGTTGGAAGCCGTGCGGCAGACGTACTGCCACTCTCCGTGGCGCCTTTGGCCCCGCGAACGACTACCCAGCAGAGCGGCAAGGCACGCCCGTGATAGACCACACTCAGCATCAAGGCAATGCAGCCGCGCCCGACCACACTGCCGTCGATCACCAACTGGATCGGCTGTGTCGCCAACGTCTGCAGCAGCTCCTTCGCCACCGGCAAAAACCAGCCGTCGATCGTTTGGCGGTCGTGTTTGAGCCAGCGGCGAAAGCGATCGATGACACTCTCCTGTTTGGCGCCACCGCTGGGGGCATGGTCGGCGATCGTGGACAGGTGCGCGTGTCGCCCGCCAGCCAGCCCACAGATCAAGGCCACCAAGGTATTCAACTGCTTCTCGCGCTGTCCGCTCGGGCGTGGCTGATAGAATTGCATGATCGCGCGCTTTATGGCACCATACCGTCGATACGTGTCGCTCAAGGGGGCTTCTCCTGACTGGAAACGGTCTCAAGCAAGGAGAAGCATACCATGGATGGCACGTATTACACTTTAGAATGAATGTTCTGTACGGTAGTCAATCACTCATTGAGCGAACCGATATATTTGTGCGAATGCGACAGTAAATGCCTTGTTTATGCGATAATTACCGCGAAATGAAAAGTTTCATTTATACAGCCTCTATAGAGGTGGTCACACCGAGCCGTTAGCCGCGTACCCCGCCCTATACGGTGCGCGTTCTCTGTTGTAGAATGTCACTTAACAAAGTTGCCGAGACAAGGGCCTAACGGATGACCGGCACCGCAGCTGTCCGCACGACCTGAGCGACGACGAGATACTGGCGCGGTTGCTGGCGCTTAACTTGGAGCGGGCGGCGGCACAGGGGCAAGTGCCGGTGGCGGCTTTCCAATCAGACGATACTTCCGACTTTGCGGGCGAAGACAAATAGAGGTAAGCGAGCGGTGAGGGTCGGTGGGTAACGGCGCAGCGTTGCGGCAAGGGCGACCAAGGCAAAGGACACATCCATCTATTGTCTGAGCGAAGGGGATATGTTAAAATCAGACGGCATCGTACATAGCGGCTGTGGTTAAGGAGGGGTAAATGTTGAAAGTTCCTTTTGGAATGCTCTTTGCGGAGCGCGTAGACCGAACCGAACAAGACGTGCCAAATCCAGAGTACGACGAAACTGAGCAAATCTCTTTCATCACGAATGCGTCCGGGGTTCGGGTTCCGTTTGTCAGCGAGTGCTGGGATATGTCCGGCACGGTCAGCGTAAGCTCAGTTCGCGCTGAAGAAACCGACACTGATCCTACCGATGATCGAAGCGATCTAGGCACCACAACGAAGGTCCGTGCCGAGGAAGAGTATACGTTATTCTGATGGTTCTCATCGTCACAAACAAAGGGGATTACACAGCCGATTTTTTAATCCTCGGCCTCAAGGCTTCGGGGATAAAGTTCATCCGCTTTAATACTGAGGATTTTCCAGATAAAGTTGAGCTTATCCTCGCCATCGGCGGGGATAACCCTTTTGGAAGGTTGAAAATTTACGGTGATGAAATCGAGCTTTCGGAAATAAGAAGTGTTTGGTATAGACGACCTTTTCCCTGTAAACCCAGTGAGGATATAACAGAAGACGCGGCGAGAGAGTTTATTGTTGCTGAGGGGCAAGCGGCACTAGACGGCCTTTGGAGATTGCTAAACTGTGTTTGGGTAAGTCATCCCGATAAACTAAAGATAGCTGAAGCTAAAATCCTACAACTCAAAATGGCATACGACATAGGTTTTATTATACCGCCAACGATTATTACAAATTCTTCGGATGCCGCGAAAGACTTTTATTACGCGCATCATCAGGAAGTAATTTACAAACCACAGCGCTGGTCTAAGATTACTAACGAGGATCGCGTTAGCCTAATATACACCAACGTTATCGATGAGCATCATATTCAACAAATTGATGCCGTTAAGTACGCCCCATCACTTTTTCAACCTTATATTTCTAAGCGAGTAGAAATACGTGTTGTCGTGGTAGACCAAAACGTGTTCGCTGTTGAATTGCATTCTCAGGATATGCCAGAAGCTCGTCAGGATTGGAGAAGAGTTAATTCAACGAAGATACAACATAAGCCGCATCAATTACCTGATGATGTTCAACAGAAGTGTATCACAATGGTGGACGCTTTCGGATTAAAATTCAGTTCGATGGACTTCATATTAACACCTGATAATCAATATGTCTTCTTGGAGTTAAATCCTAATGGTCAGTGGGCTTGGATACAGCAGACGTGCCCTGAGATTAAAATCAGAGAGGCTCTTATACAGCTATTGGCTGGCGCTACATCGATATAGTTGCCTGTGAATTTTAATATGTTTCGACGATTGTATGAGAGAAGCGCCCTGGATTGGCTGCCAATTATCTTTAACGCCGAGAAATATTTCCCTAAATCTCGCCGTCCTGACAATAGCCGCAGATTGACTATTGCGGCGCAACTCAGAGACGTAGCGGGGGATAATCTAAGTATAGCGCTTGAGCAATTTGATAAACTGTTTAACGAAGAAGATGAGCGTCGAAAGCAGGTAGAGACAAAAGCGACTAACCTGATAGGCTTCACTGCCATATCAAGTAGTTTTATTGTGGGCTTTGCACAGTTTCTTGCTGGAAGCAATCCAGTACCTCAGCCGTTTCGCACAATCATTATTCTTCTATATATCTTGATCGCCGTCTCGTTGCTTGTTACCGTAATCCTTGCGTTCAGGGCTGTTGCGATTTCTGAATTCCAGATCCCGTTGATAACAAATATATCGATTTTCGAATGGAACAAAGACGTTATCAATCGCAAACGAGCAGAAAACCTGTTATTTGTATGGGAAAATAATAAGGCTGCAACAAATGATAAAGCCACCTACGTAAAAGGTGCTGAGGATTGGTTTCGGAATACCATATATCTACTACTCGTGCTGATGGTAACTATGGCGGCGACTATCGCAGCAAACACAACAAGTCAGCAACAGCAAGAACCTATAAAGGTGATTATACTCACTCCTTCTACCGCACCTGGCGCTGTTACTCCCACTGTAGTTACTATCAATACACCCACATCTGTCGTGACTGCCACCGGGACGATTAGCCCTACTGCCATAATAACCCCGTCTGCAACAGCACTTGCACAAGCGACTACTATAGCACCTGTGACAGTAACGCCTTAGTTTATCGGCTCTTCAGGAGTTGCCGTGGAAAACATTTGTTTTTTAGTATCGTTTTGCCGCATCACAGAGCCATGTGCTAAAGCGAACTAATGGCCGATCGGTCCCAAAAGTTGGAGGAACTCATTTGTTCTTCCTGATGCGGAATAACGAGTTTGTTCCTCCGGCAAGTCCTGAAGAGCCAGTTTATCATAGTCATTTCTTCGTTGGTATGTTCAATTCCGCTCCCGATGCCTGCTGGAAAAGGATGGGGCATAGTAGTAATCTATACCCCCTCACTCCAGAGGCCCACCCGGCGCGTTTAGATGCCAGGCGGCAGGATGTTCTGCGAGTAGCCGTTTACCGCGTAGATGACCTTCTCGACGGTCATAGGTTCGGTTGCCCCCTTGACAACCCCTGCTCCCTCGTGAGATGCTTCCGCTGAACACCAGCTACCGTTCGAGGCGCACTATGTCCCTCGACCAAGAGACCATCACGCAGCAGCTTCAACAGCTCGCTTCACTCCGCCAGCGACTTGCGCTCCTATTGCAGCAGCAGGCCAAACTCGGCGCGTATACGCCCCCCTATGTTCTCATCGATATCCAAGAGGCCCAAAGCGCCATTCGTGGTATCAAGGAACATCTCCGCGCTGCTGATGTCGCCGTCGAGGACGAACCGAACGACGACGTTATCCCTACCGCTGGTGCAGTCCCCTCGCATCTCTCCCCACAAGAGCAGCGCAACCGTAGCCGGATGCTCGACAAGGTGGAGGCGTTCTGGGTCAAGGGCGTGCTAGATCAATCCCTCTACCAGATGGCCCGCCTCGAGCTGGCCTTCGAGCACGCGCCAGCACAGGTCAGCCACCCCTGGGAGACCATCCTCCAGCAGGCCAATCAGCCGAACCAGACCCTTCCTGTCGGGAAGCCCGTCATCGCCGTGTTTGACGACCTCCTCGGTGAGTTGCTGATATTGGGCGCCCCTGGTGGCGGCAAGACAACGATGTTACTGGAGTTGACCCGTGACTTAATTGCCCGCGCTCGGAACAACGAACAGCACCCCATTCCCGTCGTGTTTAATCTCTCGACCTGGGCCACCAAACGGCAGCCGCTTGGGAACTGGCTCACCGAGGAGCTGAACCAGCGGTACGATGTGCCCCGCAAGTTGGCACAGGATTGGGTAGCAGTAAACGCCCTTCTGCCACTCCTCGATGGGCTGGACGAGGTTGCGGCGGAGCATCGGGATGCGTGTGTGGCAGCGATCAACGATTACCGCACAGAGGCGGAAGGCTTCGTTCCTCTGGCCGTTTGTAGCCGCATCGCTGAGTATCGGACGCTCACAAGGAAACTGCGACTTCAGGGGGCAATCGTTATTCAGCCGCTCAGCAAGCCGCAGGTCGATGAGTACCTCAAAGGGGTTGGTCGCCCGCTGGCGGCGGTGCGCGCGGCGCTCCGCGATGACCCAACGCTCTGGGAACTGATGGATAGCCCGCTGATGCTCAGTATCGTCGCACTGGCCTACGAGGACACCTCTGCGGCGAAGCGCCCCGCTTCGCCAACGCCAGAGGAGCGGCGACGCCAGCTTTTCGACGACTACATCGCGGCGATGTTCGCACGGCCGGGACGAAGCAAAGGAACGGCCGCCTATACGCAACACCAGGCTGTACACTCGCTCTCCTGGCTGGCGGCCCAAATGGTGGCCCACCATCAGACGATGCTTTACATCGAGCGGATGCAGCCGGAATGGCTGCCACAGGCACGGCAGCGAGGATATGTCGTACGTATGCGCCTGATCAACGGGCTGCTCGCCGGGCTGCTCGGCGGGCTGGGGTTCGGGCTGCTGATGGGGCTGGTCTTCGGGCTGTTCACTGGGCTGCTCAACGGGCTGCTCGCCGGGCTGCTCGGCGGGCTGGTCTTCGGGCTGCTCGGCGGGCTGGTCTTCGGGCTGCTCGCCGGGCGCGGCTACGGGCTGCTCGTGGGCCTGATCCTCGGGCTGGGCGTGGGGCGGCTCGACCAGATAGCGATTGTCGAGACGTTCCGCTGGTCCTGGGAAGCTGTATGGTCGAGGTGGCGTCTGGTGCTTAGCGTCGGGCTGCTCGGCGGGCTGCTGGGCGGGCTGGGCGTCGGGCTGGTGCAGGGCGAACTTGTGTTGAAAGCAACACCGAACCAGGGCATTCGCCGTTCAGCTCGTAGTGCCTTGGTCTTGGGGCTGGGTAGCGGGCTGGGCTTGGGGCCGTTCACTGGGCTGCTCGTCGGCCTGCTCGTCGGGCTGTTCACTGGGCCGCTCATTGGGCTGCTCGTCGGCCTGCTCGTCGGGCTGGGCAGCGGGCTGTCCTTCGGGCTGTTCTTGGCGCTGAGAAACGGCGGCTTCGCTGTTCTGCAGCACTATACCCTGCGCTGGCTGCTCTACCGCAACGGCTCGCTCCCCCTCCGCCTCGTGCCCTTCCTCGACTACTGCGCCGAGCGCATCTTCCTGCGCAAAGTCGGCGGGGGATATATCTTTGTTCACAGACTACTTATGGAACACTTCGCTTCGCTGCAAGAAGACGCGTGAACCATCGGGGCGTCTTTTTCAAACTAGCTATCGGGAAGCCGGCTGTGCTTGTTTTGTAAAAAATTTCCCTGTACCGCTCGCTGTATTATAGCGGATGTCGATGAACGCGCCGCACGCTATTTCGTTCTTTTACCGAACCCCTTGACAACCCCCACTCCTTCGTGAGATGCTTTCTCTTGACCGCCAAGTACCCGTCTGAGGCGCAGTATGTCGCTCGACCAAGAAATCATCAACGCGCAGCTCGACCTGCTTGCGGTGCATCGCCGCACGCTGGCGCACCTGCTACAGCAAGCCGCGCAGTATGGCGGTGAGGTCTTTGCGCCGCCACAGACCGCCAACGGGATCGCTCAGGCTCGCGCGGAGATAGAACGTATCAAGGCGGCGCTGCGCGAAGGTGGCGTTCCGGTTGAGGATGAACGCAACGAGAAAACTCCACCCGCAACACCTCCTGCCGCAGCGGAAGCCGAGCGCAAGAGTGTAGACCAGCGTGCCCTGGACGCTGTACTGAATACCTATATGTAACAGATGGATGAACTGTTGATTAACGAGAACTGGCTTAAATCGCAGCCTGCCGATGCGATGCGGAATATAGCAAGGCGACGTACCTTGACAGCGTTGCGGCGACTGGATGGAGAGCATAATCAGATCCTTATCCAGTTCTTGCGTGATGCAGGTCAGCTCGGTCCCACACCTATTAGAGATTGGAGGAGACGCAGGAGAGGCGAGATAAGCACAGACACGATCAGCCGCGGACAACCCACACCTATTATAGATTTGAGGGGAGCGAACCTAGAAGCGGCCAACCTGCAAGTGGCCAACCTGCGTGGGGCTAGACTGGAAAGGGCTGATTTACGAGCGACCAACCTCGAAGGGGCCACTATGCCCGATGGCACGAAGCACGAATAGCGCCGCCCCCTAAGCGCAGTGCTTATCTGTTATAATATGCGTAATTGTCGTCTCTCCTGGACGACAAGGAAAGGCTATATGGCATCCCAACCAGACCCTCCACCAGAACTGCGACGGTTTTTAGTCATCAACTTTCGGATCGGCACCCGCGAAAACGGCTATCTCGTCGGCCCAACCCTCGTCTCGACCCGCGACTACAGGCGGTTCCGCTATTGGGATGAGCCAGGCGCGGCGGTGCTCGGAGAAGATGACTTCGAGGTTGTGAAGGTGTATCCGCTTGGCCTGACCTGTGGTGAAGTGTCGCTGCTGTTTGTAAAGGACTTCCCGCCGACCGCCATCGGGCCAGACCGCTCTGCCGGGTGGATTGCCTCAGATGGAAGCTTCTTCTCGGCGGAGGGATGGGTCAGCCTCGGCCAGCACCCAATTCTCGCTGCCTAACCTCGATTGATAGCGCCGCCAATTGTCACCCTGTTGACAAACCTCCTTGCGGGCGATAGGATTTGAGCGACATCCATCCTGAAAGACGCTCATATGTCGCTCGACCAGGAAGCCATCACCCAACAACTAGCCCTTCTCGCGGCCCACCGCCGCACGCTGGCGGTCTACCTGCGCCAACAGGCTGAGCTAGGCGTGCTGGCCCCGCCTGGTATTATCAACGGCATTGCTGAGACCCAAAACGTCATCCGCCGTATCAAGGACCAGCTCCGTGCTGACGGTGTGCTGGTCGGCGGGCTGCTCGGCGGGCTGCTCGGCGGGCTGCTCATCGGGTTGACCAGCGCACTGGGCGGAGGACCGGGCGTCGGGCTGCGCGGCGGGCTGCGCGGCACGCTGGCCGGCCGTTTTGAGAACATCAAAGTCATCGAAACACTGGGCTGGTCGTGGTCACGCGATGTGCTGGTCGGTGTGCTGGTCGGTGTGCTGGCCAGCGGGCTGGCCAGCGGGCTGGTCTTGGGGCTGGTCTTGGGGCTGGTCTTCGGGCTGGGCTTCGGGATAGACTATGGAGGCCGCGCTGTCTTTCAGCATTACACCTTGCGCTGGCTGCTCTACCGCAACGGCTCCCTCCCATTCAGAGACCTCGTTCCCTTCCTCGACTACTGCGCCGAGCGTATCTTCCTCCGCAAAGTCGGCGGCGTATACATCTTCGTCCACCGGCTGCTGATGGAACACTTCGCGTCGCTGCACACCGAGAACAAGGGAAATGGGTCGGGGGCATAACTCCCCCGACCCAAGCAAGCTACCTTTCCTGAAGCGTCTAGCCTCACTGGGTTCTCTTCCCCATAATCATAACCTGCCCTACACCGACAAGCAGTCGGTGTTTTTGTAGTTGGTCGCCGCTCAAGTGGTGTTCTAATGAGAGGGGCGAACCCCTTTAACATTTTATACCGAGGGAGGCCATTAAGGCTGGAGGAAATCCCACCGGCGTGGGCCGACCCGCTGGGGCTAAGAACCGCTTTAGCCAGAGATCTCACAGAGGGCACAGAGACGCGTAGATTGTATGTGATCTCTGTGGCTATATCCCCACAAACAGGTCGCGTTCGCGCGCGCCGCCATCCGATGCCGGCACAACCCTGGTGAAGTGCTCGGCGCCAAGAAATTGGCGCAATAGGAAGCGCGGCAGGCGGCCATTGAACGGCACGCCGCCGCCCTGGCTGCGGTGGCAGCTGCGAGCTCGCAAATTCTGCTCCATCCAATCGCCGCAATCCACCGACGTGGTGATTGGCGTGGTTTCCTCGACCAGCCGCACCGCGTCGACGTCGTTGTTGCGCCCAAAGCGGCGCGGTTCGCGCCCGAACAGCCGCATGCCAGCGACGACCAGCTTGAAAAAGCGCGTGCCAAAGGTGGGATAGTAGAGCTTGCTCGGCTGCCAGGGCGCCAGCCCGGCAGCGATCTGCTCGGGGTAGCGCGCCGGGTCGCCGGCGGCCACGAAGGCCGCGTGTGTGGCGTGATGAATGTGAATATGGTCGGGGTGCCCATAGCCACCGTAGGAGTTGAACGTGAGCACCACCTGCGGGCGCAGCGCGCGGATCAGCGCGACGAGCTGGCCAGTCACGCGCTCGAGCGGCACCCGCATGAACGCGTTGGGGTGCAGGTTATCTGGCGTGCCAGGCATGCCCGAGTCGCGGTAGCCAAGGAAATGCACCGCTGCCAGGTTCAGCGCCTTCGCCGCACAGGTCTGCTCGGCGGTGCGCAGCTCGGCGATGTCGGCATAGCCTTCGAGCATTGGGGCGTCGACCGTGCCGCACTCGCCGCGCGTGGCGCAGGCGTAGTGTACTGCTACGCCCTGCGCGGTATAGCGCGCGATCATGCCGCCATTGCCGAAGCTCTCGTCGTCGGGGTGCGGGTAGGCGATCAAGATCGTGCGCGGGCGTGGCGCCCGGTCGAGCCACAGCGTGTCGATTCCGTAGGGGGCGAAGTCGAGTCCTGAGGTAGGTGATGCCGTCATAATGCTACAATCTTTTGCTGCAAGAATCGGCGTATTGTAGCATACTCACAATTGAACTATGTTCTCACGCCTTTCTCATCTTTTTCTCTCAACATTCTAAGTTTTTCCCGCTATAGTACAATAGCAGAGCTTATACGGAGCGAGGGCGTGAGCGGTGCGCCCACCCAGTTTCTGGCCCGGAAGGTGGCCGCGTATGCTCTGCCCACCATAGCGCCGTAGCATTCCTAAGGTCAGCGCCACTCCAACCATTGCTCAGCGGAGAGCAGTCGTTCGTTGTATGCTGTGATCCATGGGGCATAGCGCGCTCTACAGACAACGGTTTCATTCGCGGCTATGAATGATTGGAGGTAACAATTGAATCGAAAACTCATATTGATCGGGGTTGGCGCCCTTGCCCTGGTTGCGATTGTGGGAGCGGTGATCTTCGGTATATTGCTTCGCGAGCCGGAAGCGGCCAGCGGCCCACTTTCAGCTGTTCCGATCGCGGTTGCTACTTCTGGCGCTGCTACTACGCCGGGCGCGGCGGCGGCGCAGGCGCAAACAACGGCAGGGCCGCAATCTTCTGGCGCGGCAGCACCGGTAGCAGCGGCTGGGCCCGATCAATTGATCTTCCAGATCGTGCCGGATCAGTCCGAGGCGCGCTTCCAGCTGTCGGAAGTGTTGCGTGGCCAACCGAATACGGTTGTCGGCAAGACCAATCAGATAGCCGGCCAACTAGCGGTTTCGCCAAAAGATCTGAGCGCAACCCAGCTTGGCAAGATTCAGATCAATGCGCGCACGCTCGCGACCGATGACGAGCGCCGGAACCGAGCGATTCAGAACTATATTCTCAACACCAACAACTACGAGCTGATTTCGTTCGAGCCGACCTCGATCACCGGGTTGAGCGGTCCTGCTGCGCTCGGCCAGCCCTATAACTTTGAGGTGGCGGGCAACCTGACGATCCGCGATGTCACACGCCCGGTGGTATTCAAGGCCACGGCGCAGGCAGAATCGGCCGACCGGCTGGTGGGGAACGCATCGACCGTGATCAAGCGCTCCGATTATAACCTAACAATTCCCAATGTGCCGTTTGTGGCGAATGTCAGCGAAGACGTGACGCTGGAGCTGGATTTTGTCGCTACGCCAGTTCAGCAGTAAGCTACCGGCGGAGAATATCTCACCACCAAGGCGCCAAGACACCAAGATTGAGAAACTCTGTGCTCATCTTGGCGTCTTGGTGGTTTTTAGCAAGCGTGATGCTACGATACTTTCTCGGCGATGCTCTTCCCCTGCAGGTAGAGCAGCAGGTAATCCGGCCCGCCGGTTTTTGAGTCGGTGCCGGACATATTGAACCCGCCAAAGGGATGCGCGCCAACCATTGCGCCTGTGATCTTGCGGTTGAGGTACAGGTTGCCGACATGGAAATCTTCACGGGCGCGGGCCAGTCGCGAGCGATCTTGCGAGTAGACGCCGCCGGTCAGGCCGAACTCGGTGTTGTTGGCGATCTCCAGCGCTTCGTCGTAGTCCTTGGCCTTGATAAAGGCTAGCACTGGGCCGAAGATCTCTTCTTGCGAGAGCTTACCTTCCGGCGCAATGTCGGCGAAGATCGTTGGCTGCACGAAGTAGCCACCCTCGGTCTGTGCCTCGCCGCCGAGCACCAGCCGGCCCTCTTGCTTGCCGGCCTCGATGTAGCCGCGGATCTTGGCGAGCGACTTGTCGTCGATCACCGCGCCCATAAATGTGCCCCGCTGCGCCGGGTCGCCGACTGTCAGGCCGCCGGCACGCTCGACTACGCGGTCGAGCAGCTCGTCGTAGACGCGCTCGACGGCCACGACGCGCGAGCAGGCCGAGCATTTCTGGCCCTGGAAGCCGAACGCCGATGCGACGATGCCCTCGGCGGCCGACGCCAAGTCGGCGGTCTCGTCGACCACAATCGTATCTTTGCCGCCCATCTCCAGCACCGTGCGCTTGAGCCATTTTTGGCCCGGTTGAAGCTTTGCGGCGCGCTCGAAAATCCGCAGGCCAACCTCCTTGGATCCGGTGAAGGCGATAAAACGAGTCTTCGGGTGATCCACCAATGCATCGCCGACGCTGCCCCCCGGCCCGGGCAGGAAATTGGCCACGCCCGGCGGCAGGCCGACGCTCTCCAGCACCTCGATGAACTTGGCGGCGATAATCGGCGAGGTCGAGGCCGGCTTGAGCACAATCGTATTACCGGCCACCACCGGCGCAACCACCAGGCCGACCATGATCGCGCCGGGGAAGTTCCACGGCGGGATCGCAACACCGGCGCCGAGCGGGACATACTGGAGCTGATCGTCTTCGCCGGGCAGCGGGTACACCTTCTGGGGGCCGGCCAGCCGCAGCATCTCGCGGCCGTAGAACTCACAGAAATCGATCGACTCGGCGATGTCGCCGTCGGCCTCGACCCAGCTCTTGCTCACCTCATAGACCATCACAGCCGCCAGCTCGAACTTGCGCCGGCGCAGCTCGGCCGCCGCTTTGAACAGGTAGTCGGCACGCTTGGCGGCCGGCACCTTGCGCCAGGTCCTGAAGGTTTCGTTGGCCACTTCGATCGCGCGGTTGGCCAGATCCACCGTGGCGCTCGACACGCGCCCGATCACCTCACTCGGATTGGCGGGGTTGAGCGAGTCGATCGTCTTGTCAGTCGTAATATGCTCGCCGCCAATGATCAGCGGGTAGGTTTTGCCAAACTGCGCCCTGACATTGGCCAGGGCCTGTTCCATCGCGGCGGCGTTCTCAGGCTTGTTGAAATCGGTAAATGGCTCATTACGAAACTCGGGAAGCGTCATCGCGTCCTCCTCTATATGCGAAAATACAATTTGTGCGAAAGCTAGCATGCGGCTATATTATAGCATCTTCCGCTATTCCCTCTTGATTTTGGCCTCGGCTCGGTGTATTATCGTCATACGAACTTGCGTTCTGATTTGCAGAAATTACGAGGAGGTTGGTAATGGCGAACCAGGTGATCGTGCTGGTTGGAACTACCAAAGGAGCGTTCTTCTTCCACTCCGATGAGCGTCGGCGCGAGTGGCGTATGACCGGGCCGCATCTCGGCGGCTGGGAAGTCTACAGCCTGCTTGGCGATAGCCGGCATACCCCACGTGTGTACGCTGGAACAGGCCACTTCGTCTATGGTACCACCGTGCGAGTCAGCGACGATTTCGGCGCGAATTGGACCGAGGTGGAGAGTAGCCCGCGCTACGAGCAAGACAGTGGCTTCACACTCAAGCATATCTGGCAGCTCGTCCCTGGGCATCACTCCGAGCCCGACACACTCTACGCCGGCGTCGAAGAGGCCGGCCTGTTCGTGAGCCGCAATCGCGGCAGGACCTGGGAAGAGGTGTCGGGGCTGACGCAGCACCCAACCCGGCCCGGCTGGGCGCCGGGTGGTGGCGGGCTGTGCTTGCATACCATTCTGATCGACCCAAACAATCCGCGCCGCATGTGGGTGGCGATGTCGGCGGTTGGCGTGTTCCGCACCGACGACGGCGGCGAAAGCTGGAAGGTCTGCAACCAGGGCCTGCCCGAGGTGCCAACTGGCCAGCCCTACCCCGAGGTCGGCCGCTGCGTCCACAAAATGGTGCTCGACCCGGCCGACTCGAACACTCTGTACCTGCAGTTTCACTGGGGCCTGTTTAAGTCCACCAACGGCGCCGATTCCTGGTCGCCGATTGAGGATGGCGTGCCCAGCACCTTTGGCTTCCCGATGGTAGTGACGCGCGCGGGCGATCTATTCGTTATCCCAATGGATAGCGATATGAAGCGCTACATGCCCGAGGGGCAGCTGCGGGTCTATCGCTCGCAAAATCGCGGCGCAACCTGGGAAGTGGCCGGCAGCGGCCTGCCCGATCACCCGGTCTATAGCGGCGTCCTGCGCGACAGCATGGCGGTCGACGCGCTGGAGCCGGCCGGCATCTACTTTGGCACCAGCATGCCGGCGAGCGCTGGGAGCAACTGCCGGCTCAACTGCCACGGATCACCACGGTGAAGACCTGGGTGCTAGAGGCGTAACGTCAGTAACCGCCCCTAAACGAGGCGGCTTGATCTTCGGGTCAAGCCCATGCTGACCAGCCCAAGCGGTATTCAGTCCGCTACGCCCGTCGAGTCACGACACCTGCGGATGCGCGGGCCAGTCCGTAGCCCTGTCGCTTGTCAGAACGCCCTGCTGGGGTAAGGCAGGCATCTGGCCGGCATGACAAGCTCGACGCGCATGGGCGAGGCCCACCTTACCGGCCTTTTCGGCGGAGCGCCCGGTAACGGGCAAAAGGAACCTATGGTTTTCGTCCTTGATAGCACCAAGCAGCCGCTCGACCCCTGCCACGAGGCACGCGCCAGGGAGTTGTTGCGCAAAGGGCGGGCAGCGGTGTTTCGTCGCTACCCGTTCACGATCATTCTCAAAGATCGGCAGGGCGGTTACGTTTCCAGCCACCGCCTCAAGCTCGATCCCGGCAGCAAGACCACCGGCATCGCGATTGTGCAGGAGCGCACCGCTCGGGTGGTGTTCGCGGCGGAACTGACGCACCGAGGCCAGGCTATTCGTCATGCCTTACTCACACGGCGGGCCATCCGGCACAGCCGCCGCCAACGCAAGACCCGTTACCGGCCGGCGCGCTTTCTCAACCGCACTAGGCCGACAGGCTGGCTCGCACCGTCGTTGGCGCACCGTGTCCAGACGACCCTGACGTGGGTCGGGCGCCTCCAGCGTCTCATCCCGCTCACAGCCATCAGCCTGGAATTGATGCGGTTCGATACACAGCTCATGCAGAATGCGGAGATCAGCGGCGTGGCCTACCAGCAGGGCGAACTGGCTGGGTACGAGGTGCGTGAGTACCTGCTCGAAAAGTGGGGCCGGACGTGCGCCTATTGCGGCACAAAGGATGTCCGGCTCCAAATCGAGCACCTGGTCCCGAAGACGCGCGCGGGCAGTGATCGCGTGAGCAACCTGACGCTGGCGTGCGAAGCGTGTAACCAGCGCAAGGGCACTCAGACCGCCGCCGAGTTCGGATATCCGCAGCTGATGGCCCAGGCGAAGGCACCGCTGAAAGATGCGGCAGTGGTGAATAGTGTGCGATGGACACTCTGGCAGGGGGTTTTGGCGTTCGGTGTGCCACTGGAGAGCGGCTCGGGTGGCCGGACGAAATGCAACCGCAGTCGTTTATGTATGGCCAAGAGTCATTGGGCAGATGCAGCCTGCGTGGGCGCATCAACACCCGATCACCTGGATACACGAGTCGGCAGCGTGCTGCTGATTGCAGCGAAGGGCCACGGGACGAGGCAGATGTGCCGGACGGACAAGTACGGCATACCTACCCGCCACGTGCCGCGCCAGAAGCGCTGGTTTGGCTTTCGCACGGGCGATCTGGTCAAAGCGGTCGTGTCGGGCGGGAAATACGCCGGCACCCACGTCGGGCGGGTAACGATCCGGTCGCGGCCGAGCTTTCGGCTGAATGGGATCGACGTGCATCCTCGAACGCTGACGCTGATCCAGCGAACAGACGGATACGCCTACGCGCTACAGACAACTCTACCGGCGCTTCCCCCGCCACCTGAAGGAGGCGGTACCCGCGCCGTGGGCATGTCACATCAATACGAAAGGAGTGCCCTTTGATAGAGATCATGGTAACAGTACCCGCGCTGCTGCGCGACTCCACAGGCGGACAGACGACCTTCGCCGTCGACGGCGAGACGCTCGACGAGGCGCTGCGACACATGCAAGAAACCTACCCGTTGCTGCGCAATCATCTCTATGATGAGGCCGGGCAGCTTCGGCCACATGTGCTGATCTTCTACAATGCCGAAAGCATCGCCTGGCTCGAGCGGCTCGACGTGCCACTCCATCCCGGCGATCGGATCGACGTACTTCAAGCGGTCTCGGGCGGTTGAGCGCGCGGATACAAGGTTTTTAGCGAAGTACTGCTCGTCGTTGGAGATTGGAGATTGATTGTGGCGTGTCAGTCTCTAATCTCCTCGGGGGCGAGCCGACACGTCGAGTTGCTGCTTGAGTGCGGCCAGCTCGGCCTCGATCAGCTCATCTTCGACAGATGTCTCGATCCCAGCCACGCGCGTCTGCAAATGTTCGGCCTGCTGCTCGACGTGTTCCAACACACGGCCGAGGTCGCCCATCTCCGTAGAGACCCCGGCGAACGCCTCACTAATGCGCGCCTGTGCCTCGGTGGCGCTATAGGAGGCGGCGATGAGCTTCACACGGGCTTCGAACGCCTGCACCTGTCCCGCCAAGCGCTCCTCATGCAGCGCTAGCGCCTGCTCTTTGCGCTGAAGCTCCTGGACGTGCTGCTCGAGCTCGCTCAGCTCGCCGGCGGCTATGTGGCGGCGGCGCAGGGCCAGCCGTGCGAGATCTTCTTGCCCGGCGGCGAGCGCGTGCAGCGCCTGCTGTTCGTGCTGGGGCAAATACACCTCGATCACGCCAATCCTGGCTTCGAGTTGCGCTCTGGTTGCCGCTATGTCGCGGAGCGCCTGGCGGGCCAGCGCCAGCAGCTCGCGCTGCCGCTCATAGGTGCCGGTGAACGCGCGCCGTGGATCCACAGCCGGGACCATCAATGTATCGAGACTTGCTTTCAGCAGTTCAACGTAGCGGCGCAGCAGCTTGCTCATCGTGGTCTCCTCATTCCGCCGGTGCCGCCTGCCGCAACCGCGCCTGCAGCTCGTCAAGCGCGGATGCGCCGCTACGAGCGGCGTGACGCCGCCGCCGCTGGATGCGCCAATAGTAGGTTCCCAGCCCTCCCATCGAGGCCAATGTAATCAGGCGCATCACCAGCAACTTCATATCCGCCGTGCTGGCCAGCCTATCGCCAGTCAGCAGGCAGATCGCGCTATAAGCGACCAGCGCCATGGCTGTGTAGACCATAGTCGGGCGCGGCGGCAACACGAAAGCAAAGGCTAGCACAATCGGGTAATAGAACACGAAAAACTGGCTCTGGAGACCAATCTGAGCCTGCCAGACCACTACAATCGTGGTTATAATCAGCAGATCGATCACGCTAATGCCGATCAACACAGCGCGATTAGCCGGCCGCTCCAGGAGGTAACGGCCGTGTAGAAAGAAGTTCATTGCCATCAAGGTCACAATTAACAGTGTGTTGATTGTGATCTCGGCGACAGTTGTAGCCGTCCAGAGCGTTAGAATCGCACCGGTGAGAATGACGAACCAGCGCGCCCAGATGATCACAGCCTGGCCGAAGAAGATATCCTCGGCGGCCTCCTGCGCTGTATCGCGGGTCGAATGCATGACCGTATCCTTTCAGTTCGAGCTATGATTTCAATTACGCCGAGCATCCTTGTCTATGACGGCGCCGCTAGATTTGCCAAGCTATCTGCAAGGGCACCTCGGCGGTGGTCCTCGATCCGCCGGTATATATTGCCGCAGACCACCACGGCGATCAGCATCATCACCCGGAGGATGATCGTCTGTATGTCGCTCTCAGTGGCCGTGGTGAAGAGGCCGACGCAGGCGTATAGTCCTACGGCTGCGCTCGCGAAGCCCACCGTCCGCGATGTCGAGAACGCGACTGAGAAGGCCAGCAAGGCCGGAAAGTAGAAGATATACAGCGGGGATGCGAAGCCGCCCTGCGAGACAATCAGCAGCGTGATCACCGCGATATCAGCGGCGCTCGCGGTGTACGCAATCAGGTTCACCGCCGGGCGGCGCACAAGCAGTTGGGCGTGCAGGTAGAAGTTGCCAATCGCCAGCAATAGCAGCGCCAAGACATGCAGGCGGATTTGATCGATCGGTCCTGGGTTCCAGAGCGCCAGAATCAGCCCAGAGAGCACGAGCACCCAGCGAGCGGTGACGATCACACTCTGGCCGTCGGCGGGTACTTCCGATTCGCGGAGACGCGGCAACCGGCTTGGCGCCGGCGTTTGATCGGCTGCCTGAATGGGCTGGCCGACCCTCTCAGCGTCGCCCGATATCGAGGGAAGCCCCATGGTGTGGCTTGCCATACGCTATACCTCCTTGTGTCCCAGAGCCCCTGCCAGATTTCGGGTCGGCCGAATTGCGCAGGGAACCTCGATCTGTGCGAAAGCACAAAGAGCTCCTCGGCATTCGTCGGCGCTTATTCTAGCAAGAGCTAAGGGGTAGCGACGGGCCCAGTGCCGCGCCGTGGAAGGAGTATAGGAGCTAGTGGGCTGTATAATCCAGGGCTGAAGCTGTCAAAAACTGTAAAAAGCTGGTTATGACTGGACTTCTTCCGCCATCGCCAGGAGCCTGTGCCACTGCTCCGGAGTCACCGCCACGACCGAGAGGCGGCTCTGGCGCACCAGCGCGAAGTCGGCGAACGCCGGATCGGCCTTGACCTCGGCAAGTGTCACCGGCTTGGCAAGGCGGCGCAGCGCCTTCACGTCGACAACTGCCAGCTTGGGGTCGCCCAGCCTCGGGTCGGCGTAGGGCACACGCGTCACTTCGGCCAGCCCGACCGCCTGGCGCTCGTCGCCACTGTGGTAGATCAACGCAAGATCGCCCGGCCGCATGTCGCGGATATTTTTCAGCGCCGCGTTGCTCGACACTCCATCCCACACAGTCGACCCGTCGCGCTCGAGGTCGGCGTAGGAATACGCTTTAGGCTCAGTTTTGAGCAGCCAAAATTTGTTCATACGATTCCGTCGCTATCTTGATTAGCTGGTGCGAGGCTGATTATAGCATGGGCCACATTCAAATCATGCTCTTAATCTGAAGATACTACGATCTTCGCCATCGTCAGTAGTGGCGTTCCAAACAAATCATGCGGCCCCTCATTGCTGCGGTGGAATTCCATATGTTCATTCTGACAAGGGCTGATTGCTGAAAGGATTCTCCGTTATGGCCTAGTCCCATCTGGTGCTACACGCCGGCCTGATCGAGTTGGTCGGCGATCCAGCCGAGATCGAGCGATTCGAGTGTGGCGCGGGTTGGCACGCCGGTGCCGACATCCCAGCCGGCCATTGCGTAATATTGGTCGAGCGCTGCATCGAGCTCGGCCTGGTCGAGCACGATACCGTCGGACTTGCCGCCTTTCAGCGGCTCCTTGAACAGGCGCTTCGGCAGCGTGTCGTGTTCGCGGGTCAGCCCCTCGCGCGCGTTGAATGCCCGCAGCATATTCAGCCGCCGCCGCCCGATCTGCTGCACATCGGCGATGCTGGTTGGCCAGCCTGTGGCAGCCTGGTGCACCGCCGCCATATCGGCGACGTCGAATAGCTGCCACGACGGGCCGTACACAAACTGGCAGAGGTCGAGCGTGTCGGCGGCGCTGTAGCTGTACTGCGTCGTGATAGCAAACTCGATCTTGGCCTCGTTCAGCACCTTGGGCTTCTGCGGGTTCGTCAAGCCGATCGCGGCTAGCCGATCCAGGCTGCGGGCATCCGACTGCGGCATATAGCCGGGGTCGTGCTCGCTGCTCTGGTGGTCGGCGCCGAATGGATTGACGGCGTAGATCAGCCCCAGGCTGCGCTTGACATGTGGCATATGTGCTGGCAGTTCGGCGCCTTTCACGGCGTTCACGCGCTCCTCGGCGCCGCGCCCGATCTGCTGGGCGGCACGGGCCGAGCCCTCGGCCAACACATCGCCGAAACCCGCGCGATTCAGCATCTGCTCGAGCATCGCCAGCAGTGCGTCGCCATCGCCGAAGCGCAGCGGCATGCCGGTGTCGTCCTCGCTGATGATCCCGCGCTCGAAGCAATCCATCGCAAAGGCGATCGTCGCGCCGGCGGCGATCGCGTCGACGCCATAGGCGTTGCAGAGCTGGTTGGCCAGCGACACCGCACCAAGATCGCCCACGCCACAGTACGAGCCAAGCGTCGCCAGGTTTTCATATTCGGCGCCGCCATACACCGGCTTGATCTGTTGGCCTTTGTATTCCGATTCGACCACGCGCTTGCAGCGCACCGCGCAGGCATAGCAGGTGTCGCGCTCCTTCAAGATCGTGTCGTACAGCGTCACGCCGTCGATCGGCTCGGCATGTTCGAAATAACCGGCGCTCCAGTTGCGGGTCGGCAGGCCGCCAACGCTATTGTTGCTCATCACTGTCGCGGCGGTGCCGTACTTGCCGAAGTCGGCCATGCCCACGTCGACCTTCATTTGATCGGAGCCATGCTTGCCATAAAACCTGATCTTCTCAGGATCGCCGGCGGTCGGCCGCTGGGTGCCGCGCACTGCGATTGCCTTGAGATTCTTGCTGCCCATCACCGCACCCATGCCGGTGCGCCCAAACGCGCGGTTGGCCATGTTGATGATTGCGGCGAAGCGCACCAGCTTCTCGCCTGCCGGCCCGATCTCGGCGATCTCGATCTTGTCGTCGCCCAGTTCTTGCTTGATGATCGCCTCGGTGTCGGCGGTTAGCCTGCCCCAGAGATGCTCGGCCGGGCGCAACTCGGCCTGGCCATTGTGAATCCACAAATAGAGCGGGCGCGCGGCGCGGCCATGCAGTACGATGGCGTCGAAGCCGGCGAACTTCAGCTCGGCCGGCCAGAAACCGCCGGCCTGGGCATCGCCGGCCCCGCCGGTGATCGGCGATTTGGCCACAGCGGTGCAGCGGCTCTGCCCCGAGATGGCGAAGCCGGTGGCAGCGCTCAGCGCCAGCGTCAGCGTATTCTGGGGCCCGAGCGGGTCGGCGCCGCGCGGTGTGTGCTTGAGCAGGTAGTAGAGGCCTAGGGCGCTTCCACCCACATAGGTGCGGTAGAACTCCTCGCTGGGAGTCTCAATGGTGATCGTTTCGGCAGTCAGATCGACATGGAGAATCTTGCCGGTGTAGCCGTTCAGCATCGTCTTCGCTCCTTATGATTGCAGATTGCAAATGATATCTAGGTCATATCAATTTGAGATTGGAGATGAGAGATTCAAGATTGGCCGTGGCGACGCAATCTCGAATCTCTAATCGCTTATTGCCGAGTGGAGAGGGACATGTCGCTGCATTCCAGATTATACCGCTAAACGATCGAAGCGATTTCGCAACTGCGACCAACCCTGGAGGTGTGGTATACTCCAGTTACGAACAACGATTGTCCTTGTCTGAATCAGAGAGGTGCGGTGCGCCGGCCATGCTTCGGCGCACCGCACCTTTTTACTGCAACAGGCCAGGCTTCAACACAGAAAGATGTACAAAACGATGGTTCGAAATCGACTTGAACAGGCCTTCCTGTTGGTCATGGTCATTACCCCGCTGGCTGGTACGATCTTCGCGATCTGGTTGTTGTGGCAGCGCTTGGTGAACTGGAATGATGTTGCTATCCTTGGCGGCATGTATTTTTTTACAGCGCTTGGTATTACAATCGGCTACCATCGTATGCTGACCCACCGCAGCTTCGAAACGCATCCGGCGGTGCGTTTCTTCTTCCTCATGCTTGGCTCGATGGCGCTCGAGGGGCCGGCGCTCGATTGGGCCTCGATTCATATCAAGCACCACGCCAATACCGACGAGGAAGACGATCCGCATAGCCCGCTGCACGGCTTCTTCCATGCCCATATGGGCTGGTTCTTGACTGTGTACCATGCCGAGCCGGGGACCTACGGGAAATGGCTGCTCAAAGACCGGTTGGTCGTGTTTATGAGTAAAACGTTCTTCCTTTGGGGCGCGCTTGGCTTTGTGATCGCTTACCTGCTTGGCGGTTGGCAAGGCCTGCTGTGGGGCGGGTTGGTGCGCATGTTTCTGACGCATCATGTGACCTGGAGTGTGAACTCGGTTTGTCACACCTTTGGGCGGCGCATGTTCGAAACGAACGATCAGAGTAAGAATCAGTGGCTGGTAGGGCTGTTAGCCTTCGGCGAGGGCTGGCACAACAATCACCACGCCTTCCCGCGCTCGGCGTTTCATGGTATGCGCTGGTGGCAGTTCGACCTCTCGGCATATGTCATTCGCCTTTTGGAATGGACCGGACTGGCCTCAAATGTCTGCCGCATTCCAATCGAGAATATACAGGCCCGGTTCGCCTACCGGCTCAAAGTTGACGCCTTGGCACCGCGAGTAGAGATTGGCGATGAGAGCCTAGCCTGATCGCCGATCGTTCATTGTGTGCCGCGGCCGGTGCTCGCGCCCGCTCGAAGAAGCGACAAATCCTACTTCCTGTAGCAATATCGGCTGGTATGAGAAATAGCCCTTGAAAAAGGGCTATTTTGATTAGACTCAGGCCGGGAATAGAGCCAATTCACATGATTCCGATCCACTGAAATCAAACTGTAAGCTATCGGCATTGATATCATGAGCGGCACGGCATACGATAAAGGCAGTTGTTGATAACATCACCACCGCGAGTGAAGGAGAACCCGCATGTTCGGACACCGCAACCCCGACCGACCATCCGACAATCAGACTATGCCATTGAAGAGCGATCTCGACCTCGATATGCTCGATGACCTGCCGGATATTCTGGCCGACGAGCCAGCCACGCCAGCCGCACCGCCAGTCGCGCCATCGCAAACCGATCAGTCACCCGATGATCTGACGTGGCAGGCTGCCGCACCAGCAATACTAGGCCCTTCCGTAACTCAGTTGCTGCGCGAGGCCGAGACCGTACCGCAGCGGCAGCCGACCGATGAAGGAGCATCGTCTTTGTACGAGCCAGCTCCGGCGATCACCACCCAACTTTCGTCGTACATCCCGGCCGGTCAGCACGAGGTCGAGCCGGGCTTCGAGGCCGAGCCAGCGCCAGCTTACCCATTCACAGCGCCCGCGCCCAGCCAGGTTGCGCCGGCGATCGGCGAGCCGGTGGCGGCGCCCGCCCCTGCCGCGGTGGTCGATCGCGCCCGCAGCGTCGCCGAGAGCGTGATCGGCCCCGACGATTTCTTCGATGGTCGCTATCGCTCGGAGCGTGGTGTGCGCATCCAGGGCAATGCGCGTGGCTCAATTGAATCGCGCCAGTATATCTACGTCGAGGCCGGCGCGCAGGTCGAGGCCGATCTTTCTGCCGAGGAGATCACCATAGCGGGCGATTTCACCGGCAAGATCGCCTGCCGCGGTCGCCTGGAGGTCACGAGCTCTGGCAAGATCCAGGGCCATGTCGAGACCACCCTACTGGTCGTGCAGGAGGGCGGCGCGATCGACGGCGAGCTGAATATGCGTGGCCAGCATGCGGTGGACGCTAACGGCGCCGCGGCGCGTGCGGAGTGAGATAATCGCCGCAGTTGTCAGTTGTCGGTTGTCAGTTGTGGAGTTCACGACTGACAACCGACAACCGACGACCAACCCTGAGTCTCTTCGCATAGCTCACCTCAATCGCTACTTTCTCCCAGCACCTCATACGCGAACTTCAGAATGATCCCCTGATGCCCGATCGCCAGCGCGACTTGGGCGAACGATCGGTTGCCACCGAGTTGGTCCGTGTTTGTCCACCTTCAATATCCATCGGTCTGAACTGTTCCTTATCTGCTATTGGGCTACTTGCTGCACCCTGTAACCATTCCAATTCCGCATGATGTACAATAACGCACGTACAAAGTCAGATACCCACTGCTAAAGTTCCTGGACTTCCGCGCCTAAAGGCAGGCATCGTGAAGATTTCTTCTCTCACAATAGCCATGTTTTCTCTTGCCGGGCCGATGCGCTGCTCTATGATCCTTGCGGCACACCAAATCGTTAGCACGTTAGCAAGCCCGAATGGTGGAAGGCTGACCGAATCGGCGATAGAGCCTGTAGCCCGCAACTTGTAAACTGCGACACATGAGGTCTATTATGAGCGACATTACCACTGACTCCGGCATTCCGATCAAGCCGGTCTACCGCGCCGAGGACGCCGGTGCGCCGCAGCCCGACCCCGGCCAGTACCCCTACACCCGCGGCGTCTACCCAACGATGTATCGCGGCCGGCTCTGGACCATGCGCCAGTATGCCGGGTTCGCCTCGGCGCGCGAGAGTAACCTGCGGTATCGGTATCTGCTGGAGCAGGGCCAGACCGGCCTGTCGGTTGCATTCGACCTGCCGACGCAGCTGGGGCTCGATTCCGACGACCCGCGCGCCGAAGGCGAGATCGGCAAGGTTGGCGTGGCAATCGATAGCCTGGAAGATATGGCGACGCTGTTCGACGGCATCCCGCTCGACAAAGTTACCACCTCGATGACGATCAACGCGCCGGCCTCGGTGCTGTTGCTGCTCTACGAGTTGGTAGCCGAGCGCCAGGGCGTCGCGCCCGAGCTGCTTGGCGGCACAATCCAGAACGATATTCTGAAAGAATATGCCGCGCGCGGCACCTACATCTTCCCGCCGCGCCCGAGCATGCGGCTGATTACCGACACCTTTGCCTACTGCCGCGCGCGCATCCCGAAGTCGAATACGATTTCGATCAGCGGCTACCACATTCGCGAGGCCGGCGCCACTGCCGCGCAGGAGATCGCCTTCACCCTGGCCGACGGCATCGCCTACGTCGACGCGGCTATTGCGGCCGGGCTGCCGGTCGATGAGTTCGCGCCACGGCTGTCGTTCTTCTTCGTCAGCAACCCGAACTTCCTTGAAGAGGTGGCCAAGTTCCGCGCGGCGCGGCGCATGTGGGCCCGGATCATGAAGGAGCGCTTTGAGGCCAGAAAAGAAGCCAGCATGATGTTGCGTTTCCACACCCAAACCTCCGGCGCGAGTCTCACGGCGCAGCAGCCGCTCAACAATGTCGTCCGCACCACGATCGAGGCCCTGGCCGCGGTGCTGGGCGGCACGCAGAGCCTGCACACCAACGGCTACGACGAAGCGCTCAGCCTGCCGACGCAGGCAGCCGCCACGCTGGCGCTGCGTACGCAGCAGATCATTGGCTACGAGAGCGGCGTGGCCGCCACGGCTGACCCGTTGGCCGGCTCGTATGTGGTCGAGGCACTCACCGATGCGGTCGAGGCCCGAGCCTGGGCGCTGATCGAGCAGATCGACGGCCTGGGCGGCGCAGTCGCGGCGATCGAGCAAGGCTGGATGCAGGGCGAGATCGCCGAGTCGGCCTACCAATTTCAGCAGCGGGTCGAGGCCGGCACGCAGATCGTGGTTGGGGTGAATCGCTTTGCCGACGATCAGATTGCCAACGTACCGATCTTTCAGCCGAACGAGACGGTGGCGCAGGAGCAGGCGGCATCGCTCGCACGCATCCGCGCCGAGCGCGACGGCGTGGCGGTGGGCCAAGCGTTGGACGCGCTGCG
>WNFU01004072.1_pt1 | contig 26753 bp, 22 predicted proteins | sample 5400121 | NCBI WGS metagenome assembly WNFU01 (sample SAMN13153360, study PRJNA577476) | soil metagenome | isolation source: 100 cm soil or saprolite under grassland replicate 1 | place: USA:California | collected 2016-06-15 | reverse complement strand
TCAGACATTGCATTCTGGTATCGCCCGGGATGACCCGGGCCATTGGCTGTAGGAGGAGGTGGTAGGGAGTGTTCGAGGGGTTCCCGTCCGTCGCCATGCTTCCGGCGTCGGACATCGAGCGCGCCAAGCGCTGGTATCAGGAGAAGCTCGGACTGACCCCGTCCGTGGAGAACGAGGGCGGTCTGGAGTACAGCACGGCGGGAGGGACCAGGTTCGGCGTTTACCCGAGCCAGTTCGCCGGAACGAACCAGGCCACGGCCATGGGGTTCGAGGTGGACGATCTGGACAAGGTCGCCGACGACCTGATCGGCAAGGGCATCGAGTTCGAGCACTTCGACCTGCCCTACGCGAAGACCGACGAGCGTGGCGTGGCCGAGATGGGTCCCTACCGCGGGTTCTGGTTCAAGGACAGCGAAGGGAACGTCCTCAACTGCTACCGCATGCAGAGCTGAGTGCAGCGCCAGCTCGTAGCCAGAGGCGTCCCACCGACGGGGCGCCTCTGACGATTTCTGCTCCCTCGAGACCAGTGCTCCGGCGTCAGCTTGCGCCGGTCCGAATGGCTGAGTGGACAGGGTCAGGACGGCACTTGTGCGATCTCAACGATGTTGCCCTCGCTGTCCTTGAACCAGGCCGCCTTGTAGCCGCCGGCCTCGAACAGACCGTTCTCCGTCTTGAAGTTCGGCAGGTCATACTCCTCGAAGGCCACCCCGCGCCTCCTGAGCTCCTCCATCAGATCCTCGATGCCGGTGACGGAGAAGCTGACGGCCGTGTTCTGGGCCGTCCCCGCGTAACCGCTCGGGGTGAGGACCACCCACGTGCCGTCGGCGCACGCGTACCACAATCCTCCCGGATCCTCGTTCGTCGGGGACATCCCGATTTTCGCTTGCCACCAGGCCTTGGCTCGCTGCAGATCAGATGCCGGAAGAACCGCGTAGACGCGGAATCGGTCGAGCATGATCTCACCTCCTGTCTCGGATGGGTGCCGTACCATAGGTCATCGGGGAGCGTCCGGACAACCGGGCTCCCGCATGCTTGTCTTACGACTATTACCTCTCCCTCGAACGGGGTATGACTGATCCCTCGGTGAGGGTGGTCTGCTCGTTACGCAATTTGGCGTATTGCTTGGATACAAGTGACAGAGCAAGCTTGGCGAGTTAAGGAAGGACTTTTCCTCGCGGAGGTAGGGGATGAGAAGGGTGATCGTGGTCTTGCTAGCTGTGGGAGGGCTTACCATTGCGGCTCCGACCAGTGCCGCGATCGCGGATACTCGCGGCGGTCAAGCGAGCTGTATGGGGTTCGAAGCGTCGGGCATATCTCCTCCTGGGTCGAGCGATGAGATTCCTGGGGGAATGCCGGAGCTGAAGGCTTTTATCGACGCGGCGTTTCCTGGCGTTCCTCCCGGAGTGATCTTCAAGACTATTGCTCACCTGCATGAAGGCTCTCACGAGGCGTGCGACGAGGCCCTAGAGGGCTGATTTCAGGCGGGCCCTTGCCTATGTTCATCTTCGTTTAGTGAGGAACATAGGCGGCTGTCCACACTTCAACTCCCGCCGGGGCTGGGAGAGAGATCGGGGAGGCATTGGGGAGGGAGAGAAATCGGGGAGACCGATGCGGCAGGAGTCGGGTCTCATCTTCTCCTAGGGCGTGAGCTGGACTGTCCAGACCACTTTGTCCAAATAACGGGGACTCCACCCATGTTCGCGTCCCAGGCCTGCCTGGGTTCGTACGCCTGTCGGTCCGCCTCCGCAGCCGGGAATCGAACTGATTACCAAGTCGAGCGCTGAGGATCGGCTACTGGGGAAGGGTCCCGTACGAGTGGGCCCCGAGCCCGATCTCATCCGGCGACCGAGTAGGTGGCGTTTACCTGGACAAATGCGCTTATCGGATGTCTGCACTCTCGTTCGGTTCGCCCCCCGGCACCGACTCTCTTCCTCCGAGGCGCCCACCTGGGGCAGTCAGGCTATTCCGGCGCCGTACCCTGCAGCGTCGCTTCGCTTTTGCGTACTATCTCGAATCGGGGAAGCCGGAGGACGAGCTCCTTGTCATATCCATCCGACGGCCAGACGTGGCTCTAGCAGGACTGTCGCCAAGCATGAGAATCGGCGGAGGTGACGGATGGATCAGCCGCGGCTACTCGGTGTCTTCGCCCACCCGGACGACGAGGTCTTCTGCGTGGGGGGGACGTTGGCCAAGTGTGTGTCACATGGATGGGAAGCGATGGTCGTATCTGCGACCCGTGGGCAAGGTGGACAAATACGCGACGCTGGTGCCGCCACCCGGCGCACCTTGGGCCAGGTCCGAGAGCGGGAGCTTCAACAGGCCTGTTCGATCCTGGGCGTTCAGAACGCCCTGTGCCTTGACTACACGGACGGCCAACTAGCCGAGATCGACCGCGTGGTGCTTTCCGAGCATGTCCTTCGCATCACACGCGACTTCCGGCCGGACGTTGTCATCACGTTTGGCCCAGAGGGCGCCTACGGGCACCCGGATCACATCGCCATCAGCGACGCAACAACTGAAGCCTTCAGGCGGGCGCTCGTTGACAGTCCCGCCGAAGGCCTCCATGGGCCCGCTCCCTCACGCCTGTTTCACAGCCATTTCCCCCGCAGTCGCCTGCTACTCCTGGATCTCTTAGCCAAGTGGCTGGTGGAGGCCAACACCGTTTTCAAGGGGAGCGGCGACTTCGTGCATGCCCTCTCGCTCTTCGCCCAGGAGTCGACCACGCTTCGCTATGTCTCTGACACCATCGAGATCGAGTGGTTCCCACCGGGCATCTACATCCTGGAGCAGGGCGAGCCCGCCAAGAGCCTGTACCTCATCCTCTCGGGCGAAGTGGAGGTGACCAAGGAGGAGCCCGACGGCACCATGCGCCCCGCCAAGAGGATGGGCCCCGGGGAGTTCTTCGGGGAGCTTGGGATCGTCCATCGAGCTGCCCGAACCGCTCACGTCATAGCCGCCGACAGCGTCACATGTCTCGTTCTCTCGCCCCACGAGCGCACTGCGTTCGCCTCCCGGGGGACGTCATTCCCTGGCCGGGAGATCTGGCCTGGCGATGCGATACAGGGAGATGCGGGGAGTGAAACCACGACCGTGATCGACGTCTCGCAGTATGTGGAGCGAAAGATCGCGGCCGTGGCCGCCCATCGCACCCAGTTCCCCATCCGGACCGACATGTTTCCGCTCTCCCTACTCACGGAGATGATGGGGAGGGAGTACTTCCTCCGCCCATACCCCCCTGGTGAGCCTGAGACGGAGCTGCTTCCTGGGCGTGGTCGGGCTTCTTAGAGCTCATGCATCTCGGGTCGTCCGTACCAAACAGGATGCGCCGCTCGACACTTCGGGCGACACTGTCTTCAGCAGTTCGCGCTCTATGGCTTCCCAGGCCACAGGGTCGGCTCCAGCTAGCCTTGGATGAAGTCTGGCTTCGGACGCCACCTCGACTTGAACCACCGCATCTGCGCCTGGGGAATCTGTGCGTGTTCCACCTCGGGCAGGAACCCGCATTGGGGCGCGCTGAGACTCACGGTATTCCCAGGCGTCGGCGTGGAGTCGAGGACCTCGCCGCCGTACGATGCGTCTGCCAACGGGCCGTCAAGACCGAAGCAGGGCCGCGTCGAGCGAGAGGGGCCGTCATATAGATCGACACCTCGACCACCCACCGTCTGCCGTCGTTGGAGGAGATCCGCGCGGCCGCCCATCGAGTTTCCCAGTGGGCCCTCCGCACCCCGCTGGTCCGCCCGAACGTCGACGAGGCCCCCGCCGAGGTCTACCTCAAGCTCGAGAACCTCAACCGATCGGCGCCTTCAAGATCCGGGGCGCCGGCAACGCCGTGGCCCAGGTCGACCCCGCCCGACTGGCCCGGGGCGTCTACACGGCGAGCGCTGGGAACATGGCCCAGGGGTTGGCCTGGCATGCGCGACGGCTTGGCATCGCCTGCACGGCCGTGGTGCCTGAGACCGCGCCGGAGGCGAAGCTGTCCGCCATCACCCGATTGGGGGCCGATTACCTCAAGGTTCCTTTCGATGAGTGGTGGCAGTGATGGCGGACCATTCCCACCCGGCCTTCCCCGGCCGGCTGTTCGTCCATCCGTTCGCCGACCAGGCGGTGATGGCCGGCAACGGCACCATCGGGCTGGAGATCCTGGAGGATCTGCCGGACGCGGACGCCGTGGTCGTGCCCTACGGTGGGGGTGGGCTTTCCACCGGTATCGCCGCGGCGGTCAAGCCCCTCCGGCCGGAAGCGAAGGTGTTCGCCGCCGAGGCCGAGACGGCCGCACCCCTCGCCGCTTCGCTCGCGGCCGGCAGGCCCACGAGCGTGGAGTACACCCCGAGCTTCGGACGGGATCGGGGGCAAGGCCGTATTCGAGGCCATGTGGCCCCTGGTCAGCCGGATCCTCGATGGTTCGCTCACCGTATCGGTGGCGGACAGCGCCAGGGCCGTGCGGGTGCTGGTCGAGCGGAACCAGGTGGTGGCGGAAGGGGCGGGGGCCGCGTTGGTTGCCGCGGCCGCGGCCGGGCTGGCCGGAACGGGGCGAGTTGTCGCGGTGGTGTCCGGCGGCAACATCGATCCGGCCAAGTTGGCGGCCATCCTGACCGGCACGCTTCCCTGAGGGGATGTCATGGAAGGGCTCGGAGAAGAGGCCGGTAGGGGCGCTGGTGCGTTGCTCGAACTCGAAGACATCGAGCGCGCCCGGGCCCGGATCGAGGGCCGGGTCCACGTCACGCCGACGATGTCTTCCACCACCGTCGGCGATGAGCTGGGCGTGCACCTGCATCTCAAGGTGGAGCTCTTCCAGAAGACCGGCTCGTTCAAGCCCCGTGGGGTGTTCAACAAGCTCCTGTCGATGCACCCGACTGACCTGTCGCGCGGGCTGGTGTCCCTGTCGGCCGGGAACCACGCCGCTGCTCTCGCCTACGGCGCCGCCGCCGTGGGGGCCAAGGCCACAATCGTCATGCCTCTGACTGCCATGCCATCCAAGGTCGAGGCGACCAGACGCTACGGCGGCGAGGTCGTCCAGACCGAGGGGAGCCTCTTCGACGCCTGCCTGGCCCTGCAGCGAGAGCGGAACCTCACGCTGGTCCACCCCTTCGACGACCTGGCCATCATGGCCGGCCAGGGGACGGTAGGGCTCGAGATTCTCCAGCAGGTCCCGACCGTCGACCTCGTCGCGGTTCCGGTCGGAGGGGGTGGCCTCATCTCCGGCATCGCGGCGGCGGTGAAGCTCCAGCACCCATCCGCCCGCGTGGTGGGGGTCGAGCCTGCGGGAGCAGACGCGATGAGTCGAAGCCTGGAGCGGGGAGCGCCGGTGCATCTGGACAAGGTCGAAACGATCGCCGATGGTCTCGCCCCTCCATTCGTCGGCGAGCACACCTTCCGGCACGCCCGGCGCTTCGTGGACGAGATGGTGAGGGTGACGGACGCAGAGATCCTCGACGCGCTTCGCATGCTGATCCAGCGGACCAAGCTCGTCACGGAGCCTTCCGGCGGCGCCGGCCTGGCCGCCTTGCTGGCGGGCAAGGTGGCCCCAAAGGCGGGGTCCACGGTCGTGTGCGTCATCAGCGGGGGGAACATTGGACTCGACCTCCTGAGGCAGCTCCTGTGAGCCGTCCCCTCTGTCGATGGCGTCCGCCAGACGCTCCATTTCGGGTCGTGCTGGGACGATCGGCCCGAGGTATGCCAACTCCCAGTCGAGCAGGCCACTGGCGAGTGCCCAGAACCGAGCATCCAGAGCCAGAAAGATTCGGGACCGCTTCAGAAGACCTCAACAACGGACACGCCGTGGACAATCTGTCGAAAGACCAGATTCCCTTGGAGGCTCCGTTGTGGTTCAGGAAGTGATCGGGCGGGAGGTGGAGTTGGAGGCGGTCCCTAGATGCCTGGATGCGCTCCCTGCAGGTCAAACTGCTTCCCGGAAAGCACCGACCATGGCCAAGACCCCAGGGGCCTCTCGTTGACCTGAACCACAGGGCGTCAGTCAGGGCCACTAGGTTATCGACCTGATTTGGTCCAAGGCATGCGAACCAGCAACTCAAAGCCCATATCAACCCGTGTGGATTCTGTAGGCGCCCGGCCCCGGGCACTGTCTATCTCGGACGCGTCCCTGGGGAGCCCCTGGAGCCGACACGTCCGGTGCCGCAAGCCTGAGCGGGACGTCCGGATGGGGCAGGACCAGTACCACCTCGATGTTCCGGTTCTCCTTGAGGTACGTCACGCTCTTGACCAGGCGGGTCAGAATCCGCCGACGGATGTCGTCCGGGCCGCTCAGTAGCACCGCGCTGAGTTCAGGTCCCACTTCCCTCAACCTCTCGACGGAGGCGAGCTGAACCTGCTCGTCCGGCTTCCGGGATAGCTGGGCCAGTTCCTCACGCAGGCGGTTTTCCTCCTCTGAGAGGCGGTCGATGGCCTCTCGGATGAGCGCCGGGTCGATCCCATGGCGGAACCCGTTCAGCTTGGCCAGCTTCTCCTCATGGAGTTCCGCCAGCGCCTGCGCTCCAGGCGGGTGCGTCCTTTCAGGCTGGACTTCTGTCGTTCCCGGAAGGCATTGCTCAGCTTCCGCTGGAGCGTCGCGGCTCTCAAGGGATCCAGGGGCACTGTTGCATTGGGCGCCGAGCGCCGCTTCGGGGAGACTTCGTCCATGAGATCACGCTCTCACCCTCGCCCCCGTCCAGCACGAAGCTCAGCCTTCACCGGGTACCGGTTTCCGCCCAAGGTCATCACCCTGGCGGTCCGCTGGTACCTGCGATTCGGTCTCTCGTACCGGGACGGGCCGCGAGCGCGTGAGGTGGCTGCCGGAATGCTCGCATCCATGCCTGAAACAATCAACCGAGACATGAGTCTGAGACACTCATGTCTTCCCCCTGGAAGGCCGGGCGCGAGGGCACCGGGCATCCCTGAAAGGCCCGTCAGGCCCAGCCGGCACCCGATCCACGATGGTCACATGGGCAGGTGAACGGCGTGATCCGAATGAATGCACCCCACACCTTCATAACCGCCGCCGGCTCGATTTCTTGCACCCAACAGCTTGGGCTGCCGCTAAGGCTCTACGAATCCCTTGACAGGTGCGCGCGTCCGGCCGCGCCCACCTGCTGTGCCCAGTTAGCCGCCGTTGACGCTGTCGATCTCGAAACGCTGGACGCGCATCTCCGAGCCCTGGCCGAAGAGGTTCGGGCCGCCGACAAACGCCGCCGGGAACGTTACGCCGGTGCGAGGGAAACAAGCCCCGTCCGGACGGCGGCAGGCCGCCGTCGAGCAGAGTGAACAGCGCCGTCCCGCAATTCAGACGCCGCGGCGCCGCCGGCTGCGGGATGCCGCCGTGGTCGATGATCGTCGTCGCGCCCGGCGACGGCAGGCCGATGTGGTCGACCCGGGCGACCTCCTGGTCATCGACAAGCCAGCGGACGACGCCCGCGGCGCGGTTGTACGCCACCGTCACCTTCGCCTGGTCGCCCGGCGTCCGCCAGACCGGCTGGAACACCGACGAGAAAGCATCCTAGGTCGCCGTGCCGCTCAGGTTAGGGTGGATCGGCTTGATCTTGGCTATCGTTGTCGTCATCGCATTGGTGTACTTCCTGTTTGGTAGGAGTCGCGTCTAACACGAGCGGCGCGTTCGCGAAACTGGAGTCCACATCCCAGGCCCCTTAGCCTGGTCGCTCTTTCAGCACCGGCCCAATGAGGCCGAACTATTTACTGGTTGGGCTCCGCCTCGCTAGTGTCCGCCAAGGCGGAATCAAGGTCTTGATCAATAGCCAGGCCGCCGATCGACACGATCCCCACGGGGCTGCCCTCCTTGATCACGGGCACCCATCGAATGGCCTTACCGGCCATCAATCGAACGGCGTCAGAGACGGAATCTTCCGGTGAGAGGGTGACCATTTCCCACTTGTCCTGGCTTCGTCCGCATCTGCTCAGGCAGACACGGAAGTTACTGTGGGCAGCAACGACTTCATCTTCTCCCAGAACAAGCAGAACGAGCCCGCTGTCGCCATCAACCCTATCCAGCCGAACATCGTGGCGGCCGGTACGAACGACAACATCGACATGGAGGCTTGTAACGCAGCAGCCGATAACACCTGCCCGTTCACGCCGGATGTGGGAGGCTCGGGCGTCCACTTCTCACAGGACGGAGGAGCGAGCTGGGTCCAGCCTACCTACACGGGGATCACCGCCCGTAACTGTCTGGGTGTACCTGGCGACGACGACCCACCTTGCCAGCCCGAGCAGGGCCCGATCGGAACTCTCCCTCGGTACGACGAGGTCGGGGTGGTCTCCGACGGTGATCCGGCGCTGGCCTGGGGACCAAGGCCGGGCGAGGACGGCTTCTCCTGGGACAACGGAGCGCGGCTGTACTACGCCAACCTGACCAGCAACCTCAGCGCGGGCGGTTCGGAGTCCTTCAAGGGATTCGAGGGTATCTTCGTTTCGCGGACCGACGACATCGCCGGCGCCGTGGCCGGCGAGAATAACGCCTGGATGAGGCCGGTTCGGGTCTCCAAGCAGAGCTCGGCCACGTTCGCCGACAAGGAGCAGATCCGAGTCGACAACGCCGCGAGCAGCCCCTTCTTCGGCAGGGCCTACGTCTGCTGGGCCAACTTCACCGGCAACGGAGCCGCGCCCGTCAGGGTTGCCCGGTCCACCGATGGCGGGGACACGTGGAGCCAGAAGCAGGTGAGTCCCGCCAGCAATGTGGCTCCCCGACATTGGGGGCGGACCGGATGCACGATCCGCACCGACAGCAACGGTGTTGTGTACGTCTTCTGGGAGCTGTTCCAGTCGCCCTTCTTCTTTCAGCCGCCCAAGGGAAGACTTCAGATGGTGAGGTCCTTCGATGGTGGCGTGAGGTGGACCCGGCCGCGGACCATCCAAGAAACCGTGGATCCCTGCTACTTCGTGGACCCGGTCATCCTTCGGTGCATGATGGACGGAGTGGCTGGCGCCCGCAACGACCTGTCCGGCGGTCCCGGCGTGGACATAGCGAACGGAGCTCCCACGGGTGAAGGCGCCACCGATGACATCATCCTTACCTGGGTGGACGGTCGGCGCGGCCTCAACAACGAGGATGTGATGGTGTCGTTCTCTGGTGACAGGGGGGAGTCTTGGTCCGCCCCCACTCCGATCCAAACAGGAGGGGATCGCGGGTACTACTCAGCACCGGCGCTGTCTCCCGACGGATCCGATGCGTGGATCGTCTACAACGCGTTCACTACGCCCTTCCGGGACACCACCTTCACACCGAGGGGCCTGGTTGGGGTGGTGAAGCACGCCGACGTCACGCCGCACGTGGGCCCCGGGGCGTTCACCGAGGTGCACCGGGGCGCGGAAGGTGACCCCCGCGGTTCGTCGCAGAACAACCTGCAGGCCGAGTTCCTGGGCGACTACGTCTACGCTGATGCCACGAACGACTATGCCACGTTTGTGTGGAACGACGCCCGGAACGCGGCGGACTGTCCTGCCATGGACGCCTACCGGATGTCGCTACGGACCGACGGTTCGGAGGATGACCTGCCTGCTCCCGCGGTGCAGCAGGAGTGTCCGGCAACCTTCGGGAACACCGACATCTTCGGGGCGTCGGTGACCGACCCGACCTAGCACCGTAGCCGCGGCAAGCGAGGAGCGGGCGCCGACACAGGCGCCCCTCCTCCTCCCGCAGTCGCTCGGCGTGTGGGGGAGTACCGCCGTGACGGTCCCTCGCCGCTCCAAGACTTCCTTCACCGCGTCGTACCGCTCCTCCACGACCCCCTGCTCCACCAGCACGATCCCGACCTCCTCCCGAGGGCCGCGGTGGACACGAGAGCAGGCCGGGCGCCAGTGTCAAACATCTGGTGGAGCTGTCAACTAATCAGGTGGAACTGAGCTCCTGACTTGTTTGGATGCTGTGAGCAGCCGGGCAACGCGAGCCCGTAGGGTGCGAGGTCGATGGCCGGCTGGCTCCCAGGCTCCTTGCCCACCTGGCGGTGTGGCTCGCTCATAGCGTGCTGGCCGGTCACCGACTGCCGTCGGCGTGGCTCGATAGAGGCGTGAAGCGCTTGCTTGAACTCAGGTTGCCCGCCGCGGTCCCCACCGTCGGAGCCTGGAGGAAGGAGGCGCACGTGATCACGATTGGTGTTGATCCCCACAAGTGCTCGCACACAGCGGTCGCGCTGAATGAGGGCGGAGAGGTGCTCGATGAACTTCGAGTGCCGGCGAACAAGGCCACCGTGACGACGCTCCAAAGATGGGCTCGCGACTGGCCCGAGCGGACCTGGGCGATCGAGGGCGCGAACGGCCTGGGCCACCTACTCGCGCAGCAGCTCGTTACCGAAGGCGAGGTCGTGGTCGACGTCCCGGCGACGCTTGTCGCACGGCGCGCCAGTTTGACCGGGGCCACGGCAGGAAGACCGACGGCATCGATGCGCAGGCCGTGGCCACGCTGGCTCAGCGCCATCACGACCTGCGACGAGTTGTTTCCGAGGGCTACTTCCGTGTGCTCAGGCTCCTCTCTGACCGTAGGGACGAGCTGGCCGGAGAGCGCAGGCGAGTGGTGAACCGGCTCCATCGCCTCCTTCGGGACCTGCATCCGGGCGGTGCGCCGATGGAACAGTCCGCGGAGACCGCTGTGTGGTGCATTCAGTCTCTTCCTTTCGGAGACCGGGCTGCACCGTCCCGGCCTTAAGGCAGGCCCAACGGACTCCCCGTGGGCCCGCCTCGGGATCGACGGAGGATCGCCTTCGCCCAGCCACTGGGTCCGAACGAAGCTTCCACGGGTGCGATGGCGTGCCCCCTACATGCCACAGGAGCCGTACAAACGGGTCAGAAGACATGGCAACGCTGCCAGGTGAGCCCCTAATGTCCTTTGCACCCGGGCGGCCGGCTTCTTCCGCCGGCTCCGCCCCGACCGTAGACTCGGAACGTGTCCACGGCCCGAAAGACGGTCACCATTCTGTTCTGCGACGTAACGGGCTCGACTGCACTCGGCGAGGAGCTCGACCCGGAGTCCCTGCGCGAGGTTATCCAGCGCTATTTCACCGAGATGCGCGCGGTGATCGAACGCCACGGCGGCACGGTAGAGAAGTTCATCGGCGACGCCGTGATGGCGGTGTTCGGCGTTCCCCAGATCCATGAGGACGACGCCCTCCGGGCGGTCCGGACGGCGATCGACATGCAGTCGGCGCTGGAGGCCCTGAACGTCGACATCGAGCGCGGATGGGGAACTCGGATCCAGGCGCGCATCGGGGTGAACACCGGGGAGGTCCTGGCGTCCGATCCCGCGTCGGGGCAGTCGTTCGTATCGGGCGACGCGGTGAACGTCGCCGCCCGGCTGGAGCAGGCGGCCGAGCCCGGGGAGATCCTCCTCGGCGAATCCACGTACCGGCTTGTCCGGGCAGCCGTGATCGCCGAACCGTTGGAGCCGCTCTCGGTGAAGGGAAAGGCCGAGCCGCTGTCGGCCTACCGACTGCTGGTGGTGGAGACCGGCGCCGAGATCCTCCCTCGGCGCTTCGACTCGCCGCTGGTGGGGCGGACGAAAGAGCTCGCGGCGATCCGCGACACGTTCGAGGAGGCCGTGACCGGTTCGGCCTGCCGCCTGGTGACGGTCATCGGCCACGCGGGGGTGGGCAAGTCCCGGCTCACCCACGAGGCGGTGGCGTCGCTGGGCGCCCGTGCCCGGGTTCTTCGGGGGCGCTGTCTTCCGTACGGCGAGGGCATCACGTTCTGGCCCGTGGCCGAGGCGCTTCGGGAAGCCACCGGGCTCGACGAAGCCACCTCAGCCGAGGAGGCCGAGGCCAAGATCGCCGCTGTACTCCCGACCGGCCAAGACCGCGTCTTGGTGGTGGACCGGCTGGCGGCCATCCTCGGGGTGGGCGGTGCCGCCGGGCCGATCCAGGAGTCCTTCTGGGCCATCCGAAAGAGCTTCGAGGGCCTGGCGGCCGAGAAACCGCTGGTCCTGGTGTTCGACGACATCCAGTGGGCCGAGCCTACGTTCCTCGACCTCGTCCAGTACCTGGCCACGTTCGCCTCGGGCCATCCCATGCTCCTGCTGTGCCTGGCGCGGCCGGAGCTGCTGGAGACCCGGTCGGACTGGGGAGATACGGGCGCCGTGATCCGCTTGGAGCCGCTCCGATCGGAGGAGAGCGAGCGCTTGGTCGGCAACCTCCTCGGCGAGTGGTCCGGGCCTGAGGATGTCGGGCGCCAGATCGTTGACGGCGCGGGCGGCAATCCCCTGTTCATCGAGGAGATGTTGCGGATGCTGGTGGACGACGGCGCCCTGGCCCAGGAGGACGGACGGTGGGTCCTTCGGGGAGATCGTTCCCGGATCGGCGCGCCGGAGACGGTCCACGCCGTCATCGCGGCTCGGCTCGACCGGCTGGATCCGGCCGACCGTGACGTCCTGGAGCGCGCTTCGGTGGTGGGCGAGGTGTTCTGGTGGGGGGCGGTGGCCGACCTTTCCACCGAGGCTCAGGCGACGAGCGTGGGTCGAAGCCTCCAGGCCCTGGTTCGAAAGGACCTCATCCGGCCAGACCCTTCCACCTTCGCCGGCGAAGACGGCTTCCGCTTCGGCCACCTCTTGATCAGGGACGTCGCATACGAGTCGCTGCCGAAGAAGGTTCGGGCCGACCTGCACGCCCGGTTCGCCTCGTGGCTCGAACGACGCAGCGGAGAGCGCGCCGGGGAGTACGAGGAGATCGTCGGCTACCATGCCGAGCGAGCCCACGGGTACCTGGCGGAGCTGGGCTCGATGGACGAACGAGGGACCGCGCTGGCCGCCCTCGCGGCCGAGCGCCTCGCGTCTGCGGGAGTCCGGAGCTTCGACCGAGGGGACATGCCCTCGGCGGCGAACCTGCTGTCCCGTGCCGTCGCCCTGCTGCCCGCTCAGGACCTACGGCAGCTCGAGCTCCTGCAGTCGCTGGCGGTGGCGCTCGAGGTGATGGGCCAGTTCGAGGATGCCGACGGCGTATTCGAGCGGGCGATCGAGGGAGGGAGGGCGATCGGCGACCGGCGCATCGAGCTCCGTGCGACAACCCGGTACAGATTCAGCTGGATGCTCAGGTCGCCCGAGGCCACGCACGCGGATGCCCTGGCGGAGATGGAACGAGCGATCGCCGTGTTCGAGGAGCTGGATGACGACGCCGGTCTGGCGGAGGCGCTCCGGATGGTTGGGATCGTGCGGCTGTGGGCCGGCAAGTGCGGCCAGGCCCTGCAGCACTGGGAGCGCGGGGTCGGGCACGCCCGCCGATCGGGCGACCGCCGGCTGGAAATCGACGTGCTGCGCTGGATGGGGTTGGCCCTGACCCAGGGTTTGACGCCTGCCGGAGAAGCGATCGACCGGATCCAGGCGCTGCTTCGAGGCCACGAGGATGACCCGATGCTTCGGAGCCAGATGGGTCGCCATCAAGCCGAGCTGGAAGCGATGCGCGGCCGGTTCTCGGAGGCCCGTTCGCTCCTTGACCAGGGGACGGAGGTGGCCCGGCAGCTCGGCCTGATCATGGAGCTCGGCGCCGGGTTTCAGCGGTCTGCCGGCTACGTCGCCTTCCTTGCCGGGGATCTGCATGCGGCGGAGGCGGCCCTACGGCAAGGCCTGGAGGCCCTCGAGCGGATCGGCGACATCGGTCATCAGGTGAGCGTCGCAGCCGACCTCGCCCTGGTGCTCCTGGAGCTGGACGGGCGGGAGCGCGAAGTCCTCGCTCTTGCCGACGCCAACGAGCGGTTGATGATCGAAGACGATGTGGACGCCCAGGTTCGGTGGGATGCCGCCCGAGCCCGGGCTGTGGCCCGTCTCGGCGACGCAGCGGAGGCCGAGAGGCTTGCCCGACGATCGGTCGATCGGGCCTGGGCTACCGACTACTCGGAGCTTCAAGGCTTATCGCAGGTCGCGCTGGCGGAAGTCCTCCAGGGATCGGGGCAAACGGAAGAGGCAGCCGAAGCGCTCAGGAAAGCGGTCGCCGTGCACGAGGCCAAGGGCAACGTGGTTTCCGCCGCCATCACCCGCCAGAAGCTCGAAGATATGGAAGCCGTCGCCCCGAATCCCGGCCCAACCGGCATCTAGACCTCGAGTTGTAGCTCTCACACCCGTTGTCTTGGGGGGTGAGCAGCTCCCTGTCGTCAGGGACCAACCGGCGCCCAGGCGGTCCGAGCCTGGCTACACGGAGAGTTCGAGTTCCTGGTATCCCCCCTCCTGCTCGAGGAGCTCAGGCAAGCGCTCCAGTACCCGAAGCTGCTTAAGCGGGTCGGACCGGGGGAAGCGGATCGCGTCGTCGACTGGCTTGAGACCGAGGCGACCATGGCTTGACCCCGGTAGCGCTCCGTCCATCCGACCGCCCGATCCTGGCGACGACTACTTGATCGCGCTGGCCGACGCGGAACAGGCGGCGCTCGCCTCCGGAGACCAACACCTACTCGGGCTGGGGGAGGACCTCCCGATCTTCTCGCCGGTGGGCTTCCTGACCCGGTCGGTGGGGCCCACTTCCAGGATGGGATGTGACGGCCGATGGTCTCCTGGTTCCGCTCCACGGCGGTGTTCACACGAGCACCATCGGATTGCCGGCGTGACAGGCGCCGGGCCACTGAGGCCATGGTGGGACCCCGATGGATCGATCCGTATTCTGAGGCGCGGAGCCTGAGTTGAGAGCGAGGTGCGTTTTTCGGCATCTTCGACACCTTCGAGGACGACGCCGGCCGGCAGGCCCATCTTTCAGGCAAGGTGGCGGAGGCGCTCATGGCGAATGCGCCAGAGCTGTTTGTCCGCCCGCCGGACATCCGGCCGGTCGACGTCTTGGCATTGAAGTAGTCCCGCTCGCGAGTCGACCATCGCCGAGGGAGCGTACTCGAGACCGGACTCGCGCCCCGGGCTCACCTCGAGTGTGCTTGCTATGCGGCTTTCCGAAGTGGAGTCCTGAGCGACCTCCGCCCACCAGTGGGCGACTTGACCGTCCACGCTAGTGCAACGCGTGCGAGCGCGCGCGAGCGCGCCGATGAAGAGCCCACGCCAGTCACCTGCGTGTCTCGCCTGCCTGCGCAGCCAGACGATTTGACGATCTGTTCCCTCGGGGAGGTTTCAGACTTCCTGGCCTTGCTCCTTGGCCATCTCGACGATGTTCCGAACCGCCTCTCCCGGGGAGATGGTGTTCGCCTCAGCCGAGGCAACGATCTCGCTCCAGAGGATGTTGCGCTCGTCGTTGTGAGCATCCTCAGGGATGCCACATCCGCAATTCGCACACATGACGCCTCCTTTCCACTCGCCGGTCAAGGTGTTTGACTCTAACGCCAATGCAGCCTAGTAGAAGAGGTTCGGGACGTCAAATCTTGTGTGAGCGCTCGCATGTTTTAGAATGAGGCACGAATGAACAGAAGTCAATCGGAACGCGATCTGCATGACTTGGCACTGCTGACGGAGCCGGTGCGCCGTGAGCTGTATGACTACGTGGCTGCACGCCCAACCGCGGTCGGGCGAGACGAGGCAGCACGTGAGGTCGGAGTTTCCAGAAGCCTGGCAGCCTTTCACCTGGATCGGTTGGTGGAAGCTGGCCTGCTGGATACCGAATACCTGCGTCTCTCAGGGCGAACGGGACCCGGCGCGGGCCGGCCGTCCAAGTTGTACCGGCGATCCGCCCGAGAGTTCGGGGTCTCCATTCCACCCCGCGACTACGAGGTTCCCGCCCGGCTACTGGCGGGCGTCATGAGCGGGCCCACACCGTCCCTGAAAGCCGCGATCGAGCGAGCCCGGGTAGCCGGCTTGAAACTGGGAGAGACGCTTCGGCGGCAAGAGCGAAGGAAGAGTCGAAAGCGCCTGGTGGCCTCCCTTCGTGTCGCCTTGAGGGACCACGGGTTCGATCCACAGCCCGAAGGCAAGAAGGAGCTTCGACTCGGCAATTGCCCCTTCGATTCCCTGGCCCGCGAGTACACGAGTCTGATGTGCGGGATGAACCACGCCATGATGAGTGGGGTCGCCCGGGGTCTCAAGGTGCCCGGGGTCGAGGCCGTGTTGGATCCACAGCCCGGCTCGTGCTGCGTCAGGTTCCGCTGGGGGCAGCCTCGCCTGCTCTCCCCCGAGGGCCACGTCTGCCCCTCCGGGTACCCCGCGCCTGACGCCGATCGCAACGCGAGCCGGGGGGACACAAGATGCGGCTGGTGACGCTCGGCGTGGGAGCGCAGAACTCGCCACGGTTCGGACCGGCGGGCCTGCTCGTGGCCTCCAGGGGCGTGCGGGTGATGCTTGACGGCGGACCCGGGGCGGAGCCACCCGACAAGATCGACGCGTGGCTGGTGACCGACGAACACGCAGAACTCATCGCCCGGATCCGGCGCCTCGCCCGCGACCGAGGGCTGGACGTCCGAGTCGCGGACTTCGAGCGCGGTGGTCTCCGGGTCCAGTGCCGGCCCGTTGTCCACACGAACCATCCCACGTTCGGCTACCTCATCGTGGCCTCCCACCCGCGCGCCACGGCGGTGTGGGCTCCTGAGTTCATGGAGTTCCCGAAGTGGGCCGGCGGGTCGGTCCTGATGTTCGCCGAGGCCTCGGGATGGAACCGCCCCATCCGTTTCGCCGGAGGAGTGGGAGGCCATCTCGATACCCTGAGTGTTGCCAACGAGGCCCGGCGTCGCCGGGTCCGTCGCCTGGTCTTCGCCCACATCGGCCGGCCCACCATCCGAGCCATGGACCGCGGCGAGCGCGTCCCATTCGGCGAGTTCGCGCGGGATGGGCAGGTCTTCGTCCTGCGGAGTCGGCCGTGAGGACTGGATCCGCGGACGTGCTGGCAAAGGGCAAGGGCGATGCCGACCTGGAGTCTGACCGGCCGGGTACCAGCTCTGTGGTCGACAGGCCTCGAACAGGTGTCGGGGCCACTTGCCCCGAGACTGATTGGACCGAGCGGCCCCGCGACGCCGAATCGATGATTCGCGACTAGCTCGCCTTGCGGATGGCCTTTATCAGGTCCCACTTCCCCATGCTGGAGCGGCCGGGGATGTTTTTCCGCTTGGCCACCTCGTAGAGGTCCTGCCGCGTTCGGTCTTCGAGGTTGCGACCGGGCCTACCGCCTCTCGCCCGCGACCTCGCAGCCTGCCGGCTGAGGTCCCGCCGCACCTCCTTCGGGAGGTGCAGGATGGTCTTCTTGGCCTTCGCGGCCTGCCGGGCCTTCACGATGTTCCGCTTGGCCGCTTGCACTTGCCTCTGCGACGCCATGCAGCATCACCTCCGTGGCGTATCGGCCTTTGTTACAAATACCCATCTCACGTCATCGTGACGCTCTGAGAGCCGTCGGCCAGGACCCCTGGCGCCCACCGGAGAGTTGCTGCGATGCCGCAGCCTTTCCTTGGTGATCCATCTGCCGATTCGTCTTGAGTCTGAGCGACGGCATCCCGACAATCCTGTTGATGCGACGGGGGGTTGTCTCAGCCCGGGCGGTACGCGCCCTCATCGTGGTGCTCGGGATCGGTCTCGTTGCCCTGATCCCAGTCCGTCATGCCCCGGCCGAGATTCCCGGATCGGCCAGCTTGGCCGCGTCTTCTTCCCACGTGACCTTCGGGGAGTCGGTCGAGCTCGCCGGCCAGGTAGAGGCCGGATCGGACTGTTCGTCGGGGAGAACCGTTCAGCTCCTGCGCAGGACCGCGGGGACCGACACGTGGGAGGCCATCGACTCCACCACCTCTGGCCTGGATGGGGCGTTCGCCTTCGCACCCTCGCCCCCGCACACGGCCGGCTACCAGGCTCTGGTCCCCGGGACAGACGGAGACGTTCCCTGCGCCGAGATCGCCTCGCCGACCGCTTCGGTGGCGGTGGCGGCGGCTGTGACGCTCACGCCGGCCTCCTATTCGGTCGCTGCCGGAGAATGCGCCACCCTGTCCGTGTCGGTCTCGCCCGACAAGACTGGACAGGCGGTGTGGATTCAGCGCCACCGCTCGTGGGGGTGGCAGCGGATACAGACGGTTCCGCTGGGACAGGGTTCCGTGGCTGTCGCCCGGCCCTGCTTCCGGTGGGGGGACCTGGGAGCCCTGTCGATCCGGGCCCGCTGGCCCAGCCAGGATGAGCTCAACGAGGTGGGCAAGAGCTCCCCCTTAACTCTCCAGATCGTCAAGGCGAGATGGATGCGTCGGATCGACCGTCTCACCGCGGGCATCCGCATGAGTGTCTCGGTCCGCGAGGCCGGGTCGTACCTGTATCGGCGCCGCGACCAGACGCTTCGGGTGCCAGCGTCGAACGAGAAGCTTCTGGTGTCCATGGCTCTGCTGGACCAGTTCGGTCCGGACTTCCAGATCCCCACCCGCGCCATGGCCCGCATCGTCCAGGACGGGGTGATCCGCGGCGACCTGTGGATCGTCGGGGGCGGGGACCCCAGCGTGAACCGGGTCCGGGTCAGGCGTCTGGCCCGGGGCATCATGGATGCGGGGGTCCGCCGGATCCGGGGCTCCGTCCTCGGGAGCAAGACGTACTTCGCCCGGGATTGGTGGGCCCCGGGGTGGAAGCGGGACTTTCCCCGCGATGAAGTCGCCCTCCCAACGGCTCTGACCTTTCGGGGCAACGAGTTTCGCGGCAGGCACGTCTCCGATCCCGAGCGGCGCGCCGCCGTGACCCTCACCCGAGCCCTGAGGCGGTTGGGAGTGCGGGTCGATGGCAAACCCGGCTCCGGGCGATCACCGCGCGGCCTGGTCGAGGTGGCCCGTGTGGAGTCGTCGCAGCTGGCCGGACTCCTCAGGGTAATGAATGCGTGCTCGTCGAACTTCTACGCCGAGGTCCTGGGCAAGCGGTTGGGTGTAGCCGGTCAGGGAGTCCCCGGCACCATCTCCAAGGGGGCGGTCACCACCGCCGGCTGGGCAAGGGCGCATGGGGTCCCCTTGACCACGTACGACGGCTCGGGCCTCTCTTACCGGAATCGAGTGACCGCAAGCGGCCTCGCCCGGCTGCTCGGGCTTGCCGAGGAACAGCCGTGGGGTCTGAATCTTCGGCTGTCCCTCCCGGCGCCGGGTCAAGGAACCCTGAGGCATCGATTGAAGGGTGTGCTGGTCCGCGCCAAGACCGGAACACTCACCAGAATCTCGGCCCTCTCGGGGTGGGTTTGGCTGGAGCATCGACAGGCGTGGGGCGAATTCTCCATCCTGTCATCGGGCACTGCTGTCTCCTCGGCAAAGGCCCTTGAGGACCAGGTGGTCCGGATACTCGCCGACCGCGGCCGGTAGGGCAGCACCCAGGTTCAGCCGTACCCTCCCAAGAATCGCAGGAACGGCGCAGGCGAAGCCCGCCGCCTGGCTGGGATCGGCCTTCATGCTCAGCATGTCGGTCCCGTTCACGCCTCTCTCGGTGATCGCCTCCGTCCCGAGGCTCAGGGAACGCCGTCAGCACAGCTAAGCTTCCGGTCAGCCACCGATGAGGTTGCTGCGTCCCGCCGTCCAAAACGGCTCCACCAGCCGGCAGAGTCAGCCGATCGCGTACATCACTTCGGGCGGAAACCGGGAACTCACGAGGATCCTGTGCACCGTCGACGCCTCCCAGGCTCGTCTTGACACGCCGGTAGGCCGGACGGGAAAATCCCGCTCACGGTTCCCCATCCGGTTCTGTCGGCTCACCGATGGCGGGGAGCCTGAGGCCAGGGAGGGGGAATCCGATGAAGGCCCGGTCCATGCTGGCGACGGCGCTCGCCGTCGCCATGATCGCGTCGCTGTATGGCTTTGCAAGCGCAGCCCCGCAAGTAGATTCTCGCTCGACGGCACGCATCGATCGGGCCCTGCAGAGAGGGCGGTATACGAGCCGCTCGGAGCGCACGCTCCCGAAGAACTTCCTGCCGGCCGTGGTCGCCGCCAACCGCCTCGGCCGCTATTTCGTCGTGATGAAGGCGTCCAGCGTGGCCCAGCGGATCCGGGCCAGCCACATCTCGGGCGCACAGCAGCGCGTAGCAAAGGCGCTGGCTCTGCAGTCCCAGGAAGGCGCGATCCGCCAGGCGCAATCGATGGGAGCCCGGATCGTCTTCCGATACGGCACGCTCGTGAACGCGTTCTCGGCCAAGCTCTCGCCAAAGGCAGCTGACGCCCTCGCCCGGCGTCCCGACGTCGCGTCGGTGCAGCCCGTGTCCATCGTGGTGAAGCAGAACGAGACCAGCGTTCCCTTCATCGGCGCGCCTCAGGTCTGGAGCCACTTCGGCGCGCAGGGGCAGGGGATGAAGCTGGCCCTGGTGGATACCGGCATCGACTACACGCACAAGGACTTCGGAGGCTCGGGCAACCCCGCGGACTACGCGAACAACGACCCGAACTTCATCGAGCCGGGCACCTTCCCCACCAAGAAGGTGATCGGCGGGTACGACTTCGTGGGATCGAACTATGACGTCCTCGACGACGACCCCTCGAACGACATCCCGCGGCCGGACTTCGACCCGCTCGACCGGGACGGTCACGGGACGCACACCGGGGGCACCTGCTGCGGCAACGGCGTCCCTGGCAAGGTGGGCAAAGGGGTCGCCCCCAAGGTGAAGATCCTCGCGTACAAGGTGTGGGACGTCGGGAACTCGACCGACGACGTGTTGGTGGCCGGCTACGAGCGGGCCATCGACCCGAACCAGGACGGCGACACGCACGATCACGCCGACGTCCTTTCCTTCTCAGGAGGAGTCGACTACGGAACCCTGAACTCCGTGGAAGCCACTGCCGCCCAGCGGGTGGTGGACGTGGGAACGGTATTCGTGGCGTCGGCCGGAAACTCCGGCAACCAGCCTTCTTTAGGTTCCGCCTACATCACCGGCACGCCGGCGAACGCCCGGGGGGTCATCTCGGTGGCCGCTTCCATCGATGAGTTTCAGGCCCTGCAGCTCGAGATCAACAGCTCGTCTGCCCCGATCTCCCTTCCGGACAACGGGATCATGGTGCACCAGGACTGGTCTGGCGACCTCCCTCCGGGTGGGCTGACCCACGACCTGTCGGACGGCAACGAGTGGGACCCGGTCGGCGACCCGAACGACCCGAGCCCGGCGGACCGCCAGTTCTGCGACGCGATCGGGGCAGACCTCACCGACAAGGTGGTGCTGGTCTACAAGGGATCGACGGGAGCGGGGGACTGCTCAGGGTCCACGAAGGTATTCAACGCCGAGAACGCTGGGGCCACCGCCGTCATCCTCGTCTCGCTGTTCGGAGGGCTTCCCTTCGGTCTCGGGTCGGGCGGCGAACCCATCACCATCCCTGCTGTCATGATCTCGGGGAACGACGGGAAGGCCATTCTCGACGTGCTCAGCCCCAGCCCGCCGCCCTTCAACACCGGCAGCGTCAACGCGACCCTGCACGCCACGCCGGCTCCGGTACCCGGCTTCAACGATGCCATGACTGACTTCACGTCCGAGGGTCCTGCCCGGCTGACCTCAGACCTCAAGCCCGACGTCTCGGCACCGGGGTTCGACATCACGTCGGCCGGTGTGGGCACGGGTGACGGGGCGGCCGTACTGTCCGGAACCTCCATGGCCGCGCCTCACGTGTCGGGCTCGGCGGTCCTGCTCCGCCAACTCCACCCGAAGTGGTCGCCGGCGAAGATCAAGGCCCTGATCATGAACCAGGCCACCCGGGCGATGAAGAACAACGACCTGTCCACGCCAGTGCCGGCAACGGTGATGGGCTCGGGCCGGGTGCGAGTGTTCCAGTCCGCCCTCGCCCGATCACTGGCGGTGCCGGGCAGCCTGTCGTTCGGACTGCACTACGCGGAGGGGACCGAGTCGAGTGTCCGGACGATCCGCGTCACGAACTACGACAGCGTCGGGCACGACTACAAGGTGTCCGGCTCGGACAGATACTTCGACTTCGACCCGGCCCTCACCGGGATCGGGATCTCGCTGAACGGGACGTCGTACGGCTCGACCAAGAGCTTCCACCTCGGTCCCCACAAGGGGAAGACGGTATGGGTCAAGCTGACGCTCCATCCCGGCGTCATTTCGCCGCCGGAGCAGGAGTACGGCCTCTACTACTTCCACCCGAACATGGATGGGACCATCACCATCAAGCAGAACGGGCCCCACACGGACATCCTGCGGGTCGCTTGGCACGTTGCGCCATTGGCGGCGTCGGACGACAGCCTGTCCGAGTCATCCCTCGACCTGACCGGCGGTCCCGCCACCATGCAGATGCTCTCGGCGGGGATGGGTCAGCCCTACGGCGATCTCTATCTCCTCGGCGCCACCGACCCGGTGAACAGCACCGGTGAGGAGGACCTGGTGGCGATCGGGGCTCGGTCGTTCACCGGCGATTCGATCGACGGGGTTCCGGAGGGGATCCCCACCGGCCACGAGCCGCTGTTCGGCCTTACTTGGCAGGACTTCTTGACCAATGACAACGTTCCCATTGAGCCGGTGGAGTTCGGGGTCCAGGCGGCCGCCCTCCACAATACGACCGAGACCCTCGAGATCGACGTCAAGGTCGACGCTGGTGCCGACGGCGTGTTCGCCGACCCGGACCTCCAGGCCGATTACTTCGTCGTCAAGCTGCCGGGGCAGGGTGGGGTCGTGTGTGTGTTCGATCTCTCGGTGCCCGATCCGTTCGACAACTGTGCCGAGACGTACTTCGCGGACTACAGCAACTACAATGCGAACGTGGCCGGCTTGGTGGTCGACGCCCAGGCCATCGGACTGAGCGATGTCCAGCACACGCTGTCGTACCAGGTGACGGCGTGCACGGGACGCTACTCGGGCGACGTCCCCGGCTTTTTCTGTGACACGGCCGGAGGCTTCGACGAGGGCACTGGGACCTACACCGCCGTCCTGGACGCGACGGACCCGGCGCTCGACATCGACCCGCTCGTTTGCCAGGGATTCTGGAGCGAGCGGGCTTGCGACAGCGGCGACCCGATCACGGTCTCCACAGGCTCCGCGGGGCCCGGGGACAACCCGACGATCCTGGCGCTGTTCCCGGACAACGCACCATCGCGCACGCCGACGCTCGTGGAGACCCAGACCTAGCGTTCGGGTTGGAGACGATCAACGAGAGGGGGCGGCCAATGCCGCCCCCTCTTTCGATCGGTTCACTCGATCACGGCGAGCATAGTGTTCACAACGCGAGCCACGAGGGAGTCGATCACGCGGGCGAACGTGCGCCTGCCCGGTGAGGCGGTGCCGATCCCGGCCCCCTGCACCAGCCGGCGGAGATCGTCGACGTACCCTGGTGCGGAGAAGGGGACCCCGTTGCTGTCCGAGTCGTAACCGTGCTGGGACATCCAGTACTCCATCAGGATCTGGGCCTGGCTCTCCTTGCTGAAGTCCGTGAGGCGCATGGCTCGCTTGACGCCTTCTGCGCCGCCGAAGTCGTACGGGTCATGGCCAAGAAGCTTGCCCGTCTGTTCGACCAGCCCTTTCAAGACCTGGGCCTGCCCGGTCTGGTGTTCCCACACGTGGCCGAGCTCGTGGATGAGGGTGGATTCATCGGGCAGGTCCCCGGCGCGGCGAGCCCGTTTGAAGCGGATGACCGTGTTGCACGTCCACCCCGTTCCTGCCGGGCCGAACACCGCCCAGCTCCCCCTCACTCGCACTCCGGTGAAGTCGATGGAAGGCCCGTAGTAGGCCTTCGCCGCGGAAAGCCAGTCATCAACAGGGCATACGGTGACCTGGAACTGACGTGAGGCATCGCCGCACCGCGCGGTGATCGTGTACACGCCTCCGGAGCCGAAGACGGTGGTGAATCGAGGACCCGAGCCCGCAGCCGGCTCCCCGCCTCCCGACCACTCGATCTCGCCTTCGTACTCTTGGGGGGGAGAGGCTTCGAATGTGAACGAATCGCCCGGAAACCCTGCCTCGCGCTTCGCCTTGCCTTCGATGTCCATGGCAACTCCTCAGGTGGTCCCAGCGATGCCGGAAGCTACAGGCCCAGGACGGCGCCTTCAGCCCGAGGATCAGTGGCTCCGGCGAAGCCCTTGTCTTCAACCATGATGGCGTGGGCGTGACCCATCACGGCGTCGAGCTCTGCAGCGAGTGAGATGTGGTGGCCTCGGGCTCGAAGGTCGGCGAGCCACCCGGGGTCGAACCTCGATTCGGCCAGGACCGTCCAGTCTTCGGGCGAAAGCACCCATCGGGGCGCGGCGATGGCCCGCTGCACGTCCACACCGTCGTCGATGACCCCGGTGAGGAGCTGCAGATGTGTCTGGGCCTGACCATCGCCGCCCATCGAGCCGAAGACCAACCAGGGGCGGTCATCTCGCACCGCCATGGCAGGGATCAATGTGTGAAGGGTGCGCTTCCGAGGAGCGATCACGTTGACGTGACTGGGATCCAACGAGAAGTATGACCCGCGGTTCTGGAGATTGATGCCCCAATCGGGAACGGTGATACCCGACCCGAACCCCATCCAGTTCGACTGGATCAGGCTCACGAACATCCCACCGGCGTCGGCCACGCACATGTACGCGGTGCCCCCCACCCTGGCCCGGCCGGGCAGGGGATTCGATGCCCGCCGAGGGTCGAAGCCTCGGATGCGCTCGGAGATCCAATCGTCTGCGATGAGGTCCTCCGATGGACGCCTCATCTCGGCCGCATCGGTCAGGTACGCATCACGGTCGGCCAGAGCCAGCTTCATCGTCTCGATCAGGAGGTGGTGGCGGTCCGGGCCATCGGGAGGGAGGGGGCCGCTCGCCTCCACGATTCGCAGTGCCTCGAGGACGGTGATGCCCTGCGTATTGGGGGGGAGCTCCAGGACCTGCACGCCCCTGTAGCCGGCCGAGACGGGCTCGATCCACTCGCCGCGATGCTCGGCGAGGTCCTCCTCCGACAGCAGGCCCCCCAGCGAGCTGACGTGATCGGCGATCGCCTGGCCGATCTGGCCCCGGTAATACGCATCGGGCCCGTCGGTGCTCAGCATGTCGATGGTTCTGGCCAGACCGGGCTGGTGCAGTAGCTCGCCGGCTCTTGTCCGACCGTACAGGGCCATCCAGTCGGGCGAATCGGCGAAGCGCTGGCGTGCCCGGGCAAGGCTATGTTCGGCCTTGGCGGTGAGCGGGAACCCCTCGTGCGCGTAGCGGCGAGCCTGTCGGACGAGATCCCCGAACCACATGGTGCCGAATCGCTCGAGCAGAACGAACCAGGCCTCGATGACCCCGGGGACCGTGACCGAATGCGGCCCGACCGATGGGATGTGATCGTTCCCCACCGCCCGTCGAACGGCATCGAGGGTGGCGGCCGCCGGCGCCCGTCCGGAGCCGTTGTATGCGAAGACAGCGTCGTCCTTCCAGATGATGGCGAACAGATCCCCGCCATACCCACACAGGTAGGGGGTCACCACGCCGAGCGTGAGGTTCGTGGCGATGGCCGCGTCGAGTGCGTTGCCGCCCGAGGCCAACACTGCCAGCCCGGCCGAGGAGGCCAGGTAATGCGGTGACGCCACGCACGCCGTGGGGAAACGCTTGGCCTCCATCGACAGGAACGGTTCCCGAGTCGGCAGCCGATTATCCGGTCGGAGGCGGAGGAGGTGGGACGATCGGCTCGCCCACCAGCGCCTGGGGCGGGGGGCCGCCAGTGCTCACCGCCGGCTCCCTGCCGGGTGAACCGTCCTCCAGGGAGAACGGCGGGTACTCGTCCGTCAGGAAGGCAGCGTACGTGACAACTCGCAGAGACCAACGTGACACCCCGACGACGAACGAGCGCATCCCCTTGGGCCACTTGCCCGTGAACAGCACTGCGAAGAAGCTCACCAGGACCACGAAGAAGACTGCGATTCGCAAGAAGAGTAGAACGATGTAATGGGGGATCGCCAGCAACCACTTGAACAGAGGTCCCCATCGATTCAACTCTTGGGGGTAATCGGTGGACAGCCACGCGGGGTCCATCCCGTCGTCCAGAGCCGTGGAGCCGAAGCTGAACGGCGGGTAGGACTCCCTCATCCAGACCGCGTAGGTCCCCACCCGCCAGCCGTACCGCCTGGTCATCACGATCAAATCGAACATCTGTTGGGGGATCTTCTTCGTGAACAACACCGTGAAGAACGCGATCAGGAGCAGGACCCGACGCAGGATGCTGAGCGCGTACAGGATCAGGTAGTGGGGAATGGCCAGCAACCAGTGGACCAGGGGCCGCCAGTTCTTGACCTCCAGAGGTGCTTCGATCCCGAGCCGCGCCGGATACGAGCCGTTCGCCATCCCCTTCACCTCCACGGGCATCCTTCCACAGTGCGGGCGTCAGTTCCAAGCCGAGCGGTTCAACGGGCGCGGCCGGCCCCCGCGTGTGGGAAGCTAACAACCGTGAGCGAGGAACGAAGCGAGGTCGATCGAGAGGCAGACATTCGCGGCCTCGACCGGCTCCTGGAGCTCCAGGAGATCGATCTGTCGATCGCCCGACTTGAAGCTCGGCGATCCGAGCTCGAGGTGGGTGACCAGCTTCGAGCGGCCAGAGACAGGGTCATAGACGCGGAGGCCCGAATGGGAGAGCTCCAGTTGGCGCTGGATTCCGTCGCCAACGAGCAGCGCCGGCTGGAGAACGACATCGACTCCATCCAGCGAAAGATCGACGCGGAACGGGCCCGCCTGTACGACGGCAGCGTGGCCAATGCCAAGGAGCTCCAGTCGATCGAGGCCGAGGTGGGGAGCCTCCGGGCGCGGAAGTCCCGGTTGGAGGACGAGCTCATCGACCAGATGGAGCGGCGGGAGGACATGGAGACCCGCCTGAAGCCACTGGAGGCGGAAGCCGCGGAGGCCAGGGAGCGGTTGGCCGAGATCGAGGAGGGCTCGGCCCGTGAGTTCGTGGAAGTGGAGAAGGCCCTGGGCGAACGCAACGCGGAGCGGGAGGCCATGCTTCCCGCGTTCGGCCAGGATGTCCTCGACCTCTACGACGACCTTCGCCTCC
>WNFU01003969.1_pt1 | contig 26766 bp, 28 predicted proteins | sample 5400121 | NCBI WGS metagenome assembly WNFU01 (sample SAMN13153360, study PRJNA577476) | soil metagenome | isolation source: 100 cm soil or saprolite under grassland replicate 1 | place: USA:California | collected 2016-06-15 | reverse complement strand
CCTCATCGCGTTTTGTACCCGCCAGAGCGACAGCAAATCCCTCGTCAAGAAAGTGCCGCGCGACAGCTGCGAATCCTTCAATGGTCCAGTGCTTGGTCTCCCATATGGTTCCCGGCGCCAGCACGGCGAGCGCTTTAGACGCGGGCACGCCGTGCTCCTCCAAGAGGCGCTGCACATTACGCGCGGTTTGCGATGAAAGGTGAATAGTGAGGTCTGGTGGGTTGTCGTCGAGGCCCAGCAACGGCCCGACCCAGAGGTAGCGATCGATTGCGTGAACATCGAGTGTCGGAATAGGAATGCGGTGCGTGTAGGCGATCCATGAACGCTCTCGCGCGCCCCGCCAACCATGGCCGGATATGTTCTTGACGGGCCGATCAAATCCAATGCGCGCAGGCGCTCCGCTGACAAGAGCGAAAAAGGCCGAGCGCGCCTGACCGTGCAAATCGATCACTAAATCGTACTTTGCACGACGGATTTGCTTGAGCAGATCGAGAAACGCCAGCAGCGCACGCCATCTGCGGCCGCGCTTCGAGAAATCGCGCCGCTCAAAAAGAACGACATTCGAGAGCGCCGGATGGCAGCGCACGATCTCCGCGTTCTCCGGCGTGATCAGCCAGTCGATCCGCGCCGCTGGATAACGTGCGCGCAGCTTCACCAGCACTGGCAGCGTATGGACCACGTCGCCCAAGCCCGAAAGCTTGATCAATAAGATGCGCGAAAACTCTGCGGATTTTAGTCTCGACGCGTCCGCGTTGTTTGTGCGTGCGTTTTCAATTTGGCGGTTCAATTGGGAAAAGTAGATCAGACCCGCCACAGCGGGCAAGCTGGCAAGCACCCATTCGTTGTATCCGCCTTGCTGCCTGCCGCGTCGTGGCAGCGAGAACCCGGGTGCGCCGGCATCGCCAGATGGAATCTGCCAATGGACTATTCCAATGCTACGCGCACCAGCGTCGCGAGGATGCGAGCGCCAGCGACAAACGTGCCACGCAGCGTGCCTGAGACTTTCGATTCTCCACCGGTGCGGCGGCGATGGTTTACTGGAATCTCGAGAATGCGCAGTCCGGTACGCGCAGCTTTCATCTGCATCTCCAAATTCCAGCCATAAGTCTGCTCGCGCATGTTGAGTTTCGCGAGCGCCTCGAGACGAATCGCTCGAAACGGGCACATGTCGGTGTAACGGACGCCGTAAAGCAGTCGCACGATCAATCCGGCACCTCGCCCGGACAAAACCTGCTGGAAGTTCATGCTGCCCGGTTCACGTTGCCCTCGCGTGCGGGAGCCGATGACGAAATCATGGGTCCCACGCACGACTGGATCAACAAGCTGATTCATCAACGCCGGGACGTCGCTGCCGTCGCCATCTAGAAACACAACGACGTCGCATTCAGTCGAAAGCGCACGAATGCCTGCCGTGCATGCGCGCCCATATCCACGCGGTGCGGTCGCCACGCGCGCGCCTGCTTCACGCGCGCGCTCGGCTGTGCGATCGGTGCTGCCGTTATCGACCACGATCACTTCGTCAGGTACACCTGTCGCGAAACATTCGCGTACAACGCCGGCGATTGGTTCCTCCTCGTCAAGCGCCGGGATAATGACCGACACGTTGCTCATCGCAAAACCACCCACGCAAGGGTGAAATAAATTACCAGCGCAACAAAATCGGCCAGGGCGAGTGTGACTGGTCCCGCGGCAATTTTCAGGTCGAGCTTGAATCGGTGAAGAAGTGAAGGCACGCCCAGGCCAAGTGCGCACGCAGTGATGAGCGAAAGCGCGATGCTGCCGCCAATGACAAACGCTCCAAGTACATCGTTGCGCCAGACCCAAACGATCGTGCCGACAACAAACCCGCACGCCACGCCCAACAGCAGTGCCGTTATTATTTCACGGCGGAACGCCGTCGCCAGCCATCGCCACGTGACCGAGACGGAGCGAAACGCATGAATCGTCACGCTCATGGATTGCATGCTCACGCTTTCGTTCAGCGCAAGCACCATGGTGAGAAAAAACGCCAGCACCAGGCTACGCGCCAATGTTGCTTGGAAAAAGCCTGCTAGGATCGCTGAGAGGGTACCGCCAGTCACCGTGACAAGCAGCCAAGGGAAGCGAAACCGAAAGCCGCGCCAGGGCGACCCGACGCGAATTTGCTCGATGCGAAACCCAAGCGCCTCAAAAAATTCCGGACTCACCGGCGCCACCGCGCGTTGTCGATCCTCGCTCTCGCCGGCCTCCAAGATTTCCTCGGCAAAGAGGTTCGCATCGATAATGCCGATGACGCGGCCTTGTTCGTCCACAACAGGGAAAGCGAGAAATTTGTAGAGCACGAAAAACTCGCATGCGTCGAGGACGGTTGCGGTTGCGGGAATGGCCACAACGCGCCGGACCATGATTTCGCGCAGCGGCGTTTCGAGCGAGGCGGTCAGCAAACGCCGCGTGGGCACCACGCCCACCAGCCGCTCCTGTTCATCAACGACATAAAAATAAATGACGCGCTCACCCACGCCCTCGCGCCGAATGCGCTCCAGCGCGGCGCCCACAGTCATGTCCGCATCAAGCAACGGAAAATCCTTACGCGCATGATCGACAACCGGCGCATCGAAATCGGGAATGCCGGCAGCGATGTTCATCTCTCTACCCGATGAACAATTCCCTTGTTCTTCAAAATTTCGCTCGCCTCGCTGAAATAATCGCGAATGTCGGATTGGGTGCGGATCCAATCGATGTAACGGGCGATGCCTTCGCCCAGATCGACAGTGGCTTTGTAACCGGCGGATCGAGCAAGTGTAGTGTCGCTGGTAAGATGGCGCATTTCGCCGGGACGAAATTCGCCGTTGATCTCGGGCGCGATGTCGATCTTCAGAATATCCGAAAGCTGTTCGGCGATTTCGCGAATCGGTGTGCCGTGTCCGCTGCCGATGTTTATAGCCAGTCCGTCGAGCTTATCGGTTTCCGCGGCGAGCAGGTTTGCGCGCGCGATGTCTTCCACGAAGGAAAAATCGCGCGTTTGTTCGCCGTCTTCGTAAAGCACCGGTGACAGATTGTTCAGCAGCCGCGTGCAAAAAATCGCGATCACGCCCGTGTAAGGATTAAAAATCGACTGCCGCGGTCCGTAGGTGCAGGAATAACGCAGCGCGACCGTAGGGATACCGACTTGTTTTCCCCATAGCAGCACGAGCCGCTCTTGATCAACCTTCGTCAGGCCGTAAACGGTTTCGCCGCCCACCGGCGCGTTCTCGGGAGTGGGAACGCTCGTCGTGATGGCGCCGCAGAGGGGGCAATGCACTTGCCAATCGCCTTTGCAAAGTTGTTCCACTGGACGCACAGAAGGAAAAACCAAGCCGTGTTTCGGGCAATCGCCGGCGCCTTCGCTGTAAACTGCCTGTGAGCTCGCCACGATAATTTTTTGGATCGGCAGATTCTTTTCCCGAATCACTTCGAGCATTTGCGCCGTGCCGAGCGAATTCACATGCACAAATTTCGTGATCTCCGGCATGTATCCGCCGTAGGCCGCTTGGTGAAAGACGGTGTCGATCTGGTCGAGCGCGGCTGTGATTGTGTCGCGATCGCGCAAATCGCCTTGGGCGAATTCCGCCTTTTCGTTAATCCACGCAGGTTTACCGCGACGATGCGTTTGCCGTTCAAGATTATCGAGCGCGCGGACCTGCCAGCCTTCGCGCACCAGAAGATCAACGACGTGCGAACCAATCAGGCCGGCGCCGCCGGTGACTAACGCGCGTTTTGCCATATGAATGTGAGGCTAATGATGCATTCTCTGTAGGGCAACCGCTCCGGTTTGCCCAGTTTTGCAGGCGAAGCGCCCGCCCTACAATTTCTTTTGAGCAACTATGTCGGCGAGGATTTTCCGCGTACTTGGCGCAACGCTATCGCTCGTGCTTTGACTGAGTAATTCCTTGCACAAGCGGCGTAAGCTCGCGGCATCATCGACGTCGTATCCATGCGCCAACAGTTCGACTTCGAGGCCAATTTCTCGCGCGCGTGCTCTGGTCTGTTCGAACACCCTTTCTGTGCTCCAGTCGATTTGCTCAAAAAGCTCGCGATGGGCTTTTTTAAGTCCGATCAAATAGTAGCCGCCGTCATCGCACGGCCCAATCACGATGCGATCGCCATGCATCTTCAGGATTCTGATAGCTTCCGAAAAGTTGCTGGCTGGCAGGGTCGGGCTATCGGAATCAATCAGACAAACCGAGTCGAAGCCACATCTTAACAAATCTTCCGCAGCGAAATAGAGACGTTTGCCAAAGCCGACACCTCGTTGCGGTAGCAAGGTGAACTCGGCTGGAAGAATATCGGTATAGGCTGCTTCGGCACCGACCGGTGTGTAAGCGGCTATCCCGCAGGCTTCATTATCAGCAATCACACTCGAAATCGCGGCCGCTGTGTCGCGCAAAAAACATTTGTTTAGCTCGGCGGCGTCATCCGGCGTAAGCGGGGGAACGAGGCGGGTTTTTACTTGTCCTGCCTGTGGTGCTTTGGTCATCACGGTCAGCGCGCAAAGTCCCCGACGTACCTGGGAGGAAAGAGTAGGATCAAGAACACGAAGCGGGTTCATCCGTTGGCAAACAAGTTTTTCACAAATAGAGCACGCTGATGTTTAAAGAAATTCCAGTTACGTCTTATTCTTCTTAATGCGAATAACTGTGCCACGCATTCGTATTGCCCCACGACCTGCGATTCTTGTGACCTTGTTAATAAGACCTGCGTCCAATACCGGCAACGCTGAATTCTACGAAACTGCCAAAACTTATTCAGAGCTATTCGAAGTTGTTGGCACTCTGCTACACGATCATTTAACAAAGATGTTTTTGAGAAAGCGCTGTCCGCAAGTGACATGTTTCGGCGCATTTCATTAAGGGACTGTGCACGGGTGACCAGATCGATCCGAAAGAAATGATCCTGCCCCTGGTCGTCATCGACGTTCATGGCGAATCAGCCACCAATCCCGACTACACGCTCTCGCTTCAGCGCATAAAGAGGTGGGAGAAAGATCATGGCCAAATCCCCGCTGGAGCATTTGTGGCGATGCGCACTGATTGGTCCAAGCGCTGGCCGGATGCCGCAAAAATGGAGAACAAGGATACAAACGGCGGCGCGCACTATCTTGGATGGAGCTTGCCCGAGCTGAAATACTTTTATGAAAAGCGCAAGATCACTGCGTCGGGACACGAAACGACTGACACCGATTCGGGAACCGCCACGAGTAAAGACGATTACTCGATAAAAACCTACATTCTGAGCACTAACCATTATCAGATCGAGTTGCTCACTGGATCAGGTCCCCGAAGCCAGCGCAATCGCGATCATTACTTTCCCAAAGCCAAAAGGCGCCTCAGGATTTTCCGCGAGAGTACTTGCAATTCTGCCGCAAAGAGAACCGCCGATTACGCTGATTACTCATAAATCTGTGGCGATAAGCGCAGCCCGAAAATGTGGTCCGGTGGGTTGACTGAAAGTCGCGGAACGAACGAAGGTAGCCGCTGAGTCATGCACATCACGGACATTATTCGGGGGAATTCTCCCACGTTTTCGTTCGAGTTCTTTCCTCCGAAAACGCCGGAGGCAGCCGAGACACTCTACCAAACGATCCGCGATCTCGAATTGTACATGCCGCACTTCGTCAGCGTGACTTATGGTGCCGGCGGCTCAACGCGTGATTTAACTCACGATCTTGTCGAGCGCATTCAACACACAACAAAGCTGGAGCCGATACCTCACTTGACCTGTGTCTGCGACAAAGAAGAGGAGATCGAGGAGATTCTCCTTCGATACGCCAAGTCGGCCATTGGAAACATCCTCGCGCTCGGCGGCGATAGGCCGGCTGGAATTGCTTACGATAAATCGCGGGACTCCTTCCAACATGCGATCGATTTGGTCAAATTCATTCGCCGATTCAACGAGTCCGGCGCGCATCCGGACCGCCGCGGTTTCGGGATCGGAGTAGCCGGTTTCGCGGAAGGACATCCCGCCACGCCGAATCGAGTAGTCGAAATGGATTACTTCAAAGCAAAAGTGGATGCAGGAGCTGACTACATCGTTACACAGCTATTTTTTGATAATCGCGACTTCCTCGATTTTCGCGAACGCTGTGCGCTCAACGAAATTCATATTCCTATTATCGCTGGCATTATGCCAATCACTTCCATCAGCGGACTCAAACGCATCGCTGAGCTCGCGGGCGGCGCGCGCTTCCCCGCCAAGCTCTTGCGCGCTCTACAGCATTGCCAAAACGATCCCGAAATGGTCAGGCGCGTCGGCATTCAGTACGCGTTGGAACAATGTCGCGACCTTCTGGATAATAATGTCGCCGGTATTCATTTCTATACGCTTAACCGCTCGGACGCCACGCGGGTAATTGTGGATAGGCTCGGCATTCCGCGTCGTCAAAACGCACAGACTGCGAGTGTCTAACCGCGCGGTGGTAACGTTGCAACGCACTGGGTGCCTTTTTACGGATCTTTGCGCGCTTCACTCACGCCTTTCCTACAGGAAGACGACAACGGAAGTGGCGAAATTTGCGCGAAGTCGCTGACGCGCGCAGAATTTCAGGATGCTAAGGATCCGCCCCTCACTTCGGTGGCAGGCTGGAGCGCTGGTTGCAGTGATCGCGCTGGTCTTGGCGCTTTCGCGCTATGTTCCTGTCGGCAACTTTATTGAAGGGCTGCAAGAGCGTGTGATGAGCTGGGGCGCCTGGGCCGCGATTTGCTATCCATTGCTTTTTGCCGCCTGCAATGTCCTGCTGCTTCCCGGCGGCATCCTCGCTGTCGGAGGCGGTTTTTTCTTCGGTCTATGGTGGGGGTTTGTAATCGTGTTGATCGGCAACCTCATCGCTACAGCAATTTCATTTGCATTGAGTCGCTCGATAGCCAGGCGATGGTTCAGGCAAAAGCTCTCCGGTAACCCGACGTTCCGCGCGTTGGGGCCTGCCGTGGAACGCGAGAGTTGGAAGATCATTCTCCTGAGCCAATTGCATCCCCTTTTCCCTACGAGCCTGTTGAATTACTTTTATGGTCTAACGCGAATTCAATTTAGCACTTATATGCTCTGGGCATCGATTGGAAGGGTGCCTGGTCTTTTTTTATACGCCTACGTCGGAACGCTCGGGCAATTCGCGGTGCGGATTATGCGGGGCAAAAGTTACCCCCGAATGATCGAATATTGGATCTGGGGTGGAGCGTTCATTACAACTGCGTTACTCTTGGTTCTGCTAGGCCGCTTGGCGTATCGAGCCATTCAGACGTCACAAGCGTCGGCCAGTTCAGGAGGCGAGACACAGGAACACAACGTCCCGCGCGGAGTAGCGCTTAGATAATCATCTGGTTTTCAGCAATTTGCGATATAATGTTTGGGCTATCAACAGAATATGACGTCGTAGTGGTAGGGAGTGGCCATGCCGGAATCGAAGCGGCGTTAGCCGCCGCACGAATCGGTTGTCGTACGTTGATGTTGACGCAGAATCTGGACACGATCGGGCAGATGTCTTGCAACCCGGCGATTGGGGGGCTGGCCAAGGGACATATTGTTCGCGAGATCGATGCGATGGGTGGCGTGATGGGCGCTAATGCGGATGCAACAGGGATCCAATTTCGAATGCTAAACCGGACGAAAGGCCCGTCTGTACGGGCGCCACGAGTCCAGTGCGACAAAAAGGCCTACCAATTTCGTATGAAAGCAATTTTGGAGCGCACAGATGATCTCGATATGAAGCAAGCCAATGTGTCCCGTATTCTTGTCGATAGTGGAATTGCGGTTGGCGTCGAGACGGATTTTGGATTGGCAATCGCTGCTCGAAGTGTTGTTATCACCTCGGGGACATTCTTGCGAGGTCTGCTGCATGTAGGCGAAAGTAGCAAGCCCGGCGGCCGTATGGCCGATTCGAACTCAACGCTGAGCGCGAATCTCCAGCAGCTTGGCTTCAAAGTGGGTCGCTTTAAGACGGGGACGCCAGGCCGGCTAAATGCGCGGTCGATCGACTTTTCGAGATGCCAAATTCAGGTAGGAGAAGAACCTCCGCCGACGTTCGCATTTCAGCCTGAAGAAATCGCTACCTGTTTGGATAACGAAATTTTTACGCTAAATTTTTTTCGGAACGGCAGGTTCCACGTGGAACAAATGCCATGTTGGATTACTCACACAACCTCGCAGACGCACGAAATCATTCGGGCAAACCTCAACCGATCGCCGCTCTATGCCGGACGGATTAAGGGGACTGGCCCGCGATATTGCCCATCCATCGAAGACAAAGTCGTGAAATTTTCGGATAGGGCATCCCATCAAATCTTTCTCGAACCAGAAGGACGCCACACAAGCGAGTATTATATAAACGGGGTCTCGACCAGTTTGCCGTATGAAATACAGCTGGAATTTCTGCGTTCGATCCCAGCCCTCGAACATGCAGAGATCATGCGGCCAGGCTATGCGGTCGAATATGATTATTTCCCGCCAACACAGCTCCTTCCCACCTTAGAAACCAGATTAATCGGCGGACTTTATTTTGCTGGCCAAGTTAATGGGACCTCGGGGTACGAAGAGGCAGCAGCTCAAGGCTTGGTCGCTGGAGCCAATGCTGCTTTGAAAGTTCAACGCCGCTCGCCGTTTATCTTGGAGAGGAAAGAAGCGTACATCGGCGTCCTGATTGACGATCTGGTCACGAAAGGAACAGAAGAGCCTTATCGCATGTTTACAAGCCGCGCTGAGCATCGACTCTTTCTGCGGCACGACAACGCTGATCAACGCTTGACCAACCGTGCGTTTGGCGTAGGATTAGTCAACCAGGCGCGTTGGGCTTCTTTTCAGGAAAAAATGGGCCTGCTTAACCAAGCTCGCCTGACGGCCATTGAAACAAAGGTTCGAGGCATTCCGATCGCCCAACTGCTTAAGCGGCCTGACTTCAGCGTAATGGATCTGCCTCATGAGATTCTTTCTTCGGCACCGCCTTCGGTTTGGGAGCTCGTTGAGACGGATTTTAAATATGAGGGCTATGCAGCTCGGCAGTCCGAGCAGAACCGACAGCTCGAACGCCGGGGTCGGCAAATCATTCCCGACGGCTTAGATTACAACAAGATCGCGGGTCTTCGTTCTGAGACGAGACAGAAGCTCTCAGCATTGCGGCCGACGTCGCTTGGCCAAGCGGCAGGTATCAGCGGAATCACTCCGGCTGATATTGCCATTATCTCTATATGGCTAATGAAGAATAACTTACATAATTGGATGCCATATTTGGAAAGTTAGCAGCTCACAACAACGGCCCCGTCCATGTTCACCTTGGCTGCTGCGGTAATGGCTGGAAGTTACCTGCTAGGATCGATTCCCTTCGGCTATCTGGCTGGCCAAATCGCAGGAATCGACGTCCGAACGACCGGCAGCGGTAATATTGGCGCGACCAACGTCGTGCGTGTCCTGGGAAAGAGATATGGCTATCCGGTATTTGCTTTGGACTTCTTAAAGGGCTTAGGTGCAGTAAAACTGTCGATGTTGATCGCGACGCCTGCGCAGCCGGACTGGGCTTCACCTGAGATGTTTGGAATTCTGGCGGCTTTGTGCAGCGTTATCGGCCATTCCTTTCCGCCGTGGCTGAAGTTCAAGGGCGGAAAAGGCGTTGCTACATCTGCGGGGGCACTTTTCGGGTTGGCGCCACAAGCAACCGTGATTGGTCTCGCCATTTGGCTGTTGGTCTTCTGGCTGACCAGCTACGTTTCGCTGGCCTCCGTCTTAACTGCGGTTGTGCTGCCGCTGGTGATCTTTATCATGAACTGGCGCGGCGAAACCGAGACTCGGCCGGTATTTTACGCTTCCCTCTGCATCGCGGCAGTTGTGATTTGGCGGCATCGTTCAAATCTTTCCCGGCTAATCCGCGGCAGGGAACCCCGCTTTACCAGAAAGTGAAAATGGCTGGAACAACAATCATAGGCGCTGGCGGTTGGGGCACGGCATTAGCTTGGTTGTGGGCCAAGGACGGGCGCCGAGTTTGGCTTTGGGGTCATAACGCCGATCGGGTCGTGCGGATGCAAAAGACGCGGGAAAACAGCGACTATCTCCCCGGAGTTAAATTGCCAGAGTCAGTGCACGTTACGTCCGAGTTTGGCGATTGCGCCGGAGCGGATCTGATCGTTTTTGTTACGCCGTCAACCGTGTTGCGCGAGATCGCGAGCTGCCTGCGAAAAGAGATCAGCAATGCGCGCGCCGTATTCCTGAGTTGCACAAAAGGGATAGAGCACCGCACTGGCATGCGCATGAGCGAAATCCTCCGCGAAATTTTCCCGGAACATACAATTGCCGTCTTATCCGGTCCAAACCTGGCAGCAGAAGTCGCGCAAAACCTACCTACTGCGACTGTGATTGGGTGCGATGACGTTAATTGCGCCGCCAGGCTGCAAGGCATGCTGGGGAGTCCGCGCTTTCGCATTTACACAAGCGAGGACGTGGTTTCGATCGAACTCGGTGGCGCGTTGAAGAACGTTTTCGCTCTTGCGGCCGGAATCAGCGATGGGCTTGGGCTGGGCGACAATTCCAAAGCGGCCCTGATCACGCGGTCGTTAGCCGAGCTTGTGCGGCTGGGAGTTGCGATGGGCGGTGACGCGAACGCGTTTTATGGTCTGAGTGGCGCCGGCGATTTGATTGTGACCTGTTATAGTGAGCACAGCCGCAATCACACCGTTGGCAAAAGGTTGGGGCAAGGCGAACCGCTCGCTGAGATTATCGCCTCGATGAAAATGGTTGCCGAAGGGATTCCAACGGCGCGAAGTGCGTGGGGATGCGCACGGCAGCTGAAAATCGTCACGCCCATTATTGATCAAGTATACGCCGTCCTTTATGAGCAGAAAAAACCGACTGTCGCCCTGGAAGAACTGCTCCGACGCGAGCCAAAATCTGAGCAACCTTAGTGAAATACCTTCGCGATTCTCGAGTGTCAGGCAACTCGCAACCTACAGACTTCTTCCAAGATATTTTTGACAGAATTGTGCGATGACCGCCGGATACAATTCGTGCTCGAGAATTTGAATCCGCGCATGCAGGCTCTCTGGTGTATCGTCGGGCAAGATCGCTACCTCTCGTTGCGCGATAATCTGCCCGTGATCGACTCTTTCAGCGACGTAATGCACGGTGCAGCCAGTCACTTTTTCGCCCGCCGCGAGAGCTTGTTTCCAAGCTTCAAGGCCGGTGAATTTTGGCAGAAGTGAGGGATGGATATTGATGATACGCTGCGGGAAAGCCCTGAGCACCGGCGCGTGCAGGACGCGCATGAAACCGGCAAGAACCACAAGATCGACACCGGCCCCGCGCAACATTTTCACAAGCTCGCCTTCTACTTCCGGCTCGAGGCGCGTGCGAAATTGGCCGGGCGGCAAATACGCATTCGCAACAGAAAACTCTCGCGCGATATCAAGGATCGGCGCATCCAGCACATCCGAAATTACCACACGGGCTTCCGCCGCCAGGTCGCCTGAGCGGATGCGCTCGAGGATCGCCCGGCAGTTGCTTCCCTTTCCTGACCCTAGAATTCCAATTGGCAGCCGTTTCATTTATCCATTCTGCATTTTACCGTTTGAATGGGACACGAATCACGCAGAGCCACAACTTTCAGCTCCTGGTCTTGCATACTTGGTCGATTAAGCCCGATGTCGAATAGCCTGCCTCAAACCGAATGAGGCGAATTTCCGCGCCGATTTCCTTCAAAACTGCGCGCTCCTCTTTGTCCAGCGTTTCGGAGCTGTAATCGCCGCCCTTTACATAGATGGCAGGTCTTACCGCAGCAAGAAACCGGGTCGCGCGAATTTGTGGAAAAATTGAGACCAAATCCACACACTGCAAAGCGGCAAGCACCTCCGCCCGGTCGCGCTCGGTTGTGATCGGACGTCCGCTTCCTTTCAACTCGCGGACCGAACGGTCGTCATTCAAACCGACTGCCAGGAAATCGCCGAGCGCGCGTGCAGCTTGCAAATACCGCACATGCCCCACATGCAGTAGATCGAAACAGCCGTTTGTGGCCACCAGCTTTTTCCCGGCAGCACGCAGCTTCTCGCAGCGATCAGAAAGTTCCTCAAGATCGACGATTTTTGGGCTCATGTTTTCCTAGTGAAAAAATTTGGCTCATTACCGTATTGCGCGGCAATTTCGCAGTTGGCCTTTGACCGATTTGCGCGACGTTGTGAAGAATGGCGGAAAGGAAAACAAAGCGCAACACGCGATCATTGAGGGCGCGCAAGGGCTTCCAGATTTCCAGGAAACCGATTGTGCGTCTTGCCGCAGACGATCGACTGCAAAATGTCGTCGATAGCGCAGGACTACCGCGAGTCTATGGTCCACCAATCGTGTTCGCCATCGCACGCGATTCGCGCACCATCTTCGTTAGCTGGAATATCGATTGGTTATCGGTGTTTGAAAAAGCGATGCCGATGGATCGACAAGTTCATCTTCGGGTGTATCGCGCAGACGGTCTCGAAGAAAAAGGTGCGGCTGTCGAGCCGATGGCGGGGATCCATTATGTCACAACATCGGAACCGCATGGATTTTACCATGTTGAGATCGGATATTATCAACCTGCCGATATCTGGCATTCAGTCGCGATGTCGAACGAGGTTGTGATGCCGCCCGACGGCATCGCCGAAACTGTAGATGTGGATCTTGCTACGATTCCATTTCACGTCAGTTTCCAACAGCTTTTCGATTTGTTTGGAGCAACCAATGATGCTGAGTTGGCGGCTGTCATTTCGCGATTTCAAAAGCACGCATTGCGCGAGGGACACGAGGGACTGGACGCAGAGGAGAGAAAAATTCTACTGAAGCTAAACGTTTCGCTGCCCGAAATTGCAACCGCGCGGCGAGCCTTTGATGAGACCGATAGCGAAAACCTCGCGAGGCGCACCGGCGTGCTCACTGCATTCGGTCCGACCAGCCCGTCGCGCGGATTCGAAGAGGACTGGGCCTCAGCCGGGTCGTAAGTCTGTTGTTCCCTTTGAATCGGCCCAGCACTTTGTCCGCGACTGCCGCCTATTTCTGTGGGGTGGCCGATGTTTCCATCATCAAGTGCCGTGCATGCGTGTGATCGGAAACCTGGGCAACCAAGTTCAACAGCGCGCCCAAACTCCACGCGAGCACGAACCCTGCCGCGCCGATGACGATGCCGAGCGCGCCTGGGATGTATTCCATGCGATAACGCGCCAGCCACAGAATGGAGCCGAGTGAGCCGAATACAATCCAGATCACGCCGGCGATTTTCAGCGCGCGCGACCAGCCGGTCTCGCCGGCGATCTTGCGCGGACCGAGTTTGGAGTTGTAAATGCTATAGCCGAAGTAAATCACGATGCCGAGTGCGAACCAGTAAATCAACCGCTCCCAAGTCAGCCACGGCAGCGAGATCATAAGGGCAAGCGCCGACAGGACACCCATCGGCGCGACGAACCACACAGCTGGCGTCTTGAATGTGCGCGGCAGTTCCGGCTCGCGCAGCCGCAGCACAAGGACGCCAATTGAGACGATTACGAACGCCAGGAGCGTGCCGATGGAAACAAGACTGCCAGCTTCACGGACCGTGAAGACCGCCGCAAAGCAGGCAACAAAAAATCCTGTGACGATCGTCGTGATCCACGGAGTGCGGAATTTTGGATGAACCCTGCTCACAAACTTCGGTAGCAGACCGTCGTCAGCCATTGTCCAGAAAATCCGCGACTGGCCGAGCAGCATCACCAAAATCACTGAGCTAAGGCCCGCGATGGCGCCCAATTTGATTAACGAGGCCATCCAGCCCACGCCTGCGTGGTCGGCAGCCACGGCAATCGGATCCGGTACATCTAATTGCAGGTACGGGACGATGCCGGTCGCCACTGCCGAAACCGCGATGTACAGGACGGTACACATCAACAACGAGCCGATAATGCCAATCGGCATGTCACGCTGAGGATTCTTTGCTTCTTGCGCCGCTGTGCTGACGGCGTCGAAGCCGATGTAGGCAAAAAACACAATTCCAGCACCTTGCATGACGCCGCTCCAGCCGAAATGCCCACGCGCACCGGTGCTCGGCGGGATGAACGGATGCCAGTTGGCGGGATTGACAGCGTGAGCCGCGCCAACGATGAACAGCAGCACGACCGCAACTTTTACAAACACAATAACATTGTTGACCGTTGCCGATTCGCGAATGCCAATCACCAGTAGCAGCGTGACGATCGCGATGATGATGACCGCCGGCAGATTGAAAACGGCGGCCACCTGTGTTCCATCCGCCAGCGTGATCAGTGTGCCGCGCGCTGCCGACAGCTGCGGCGGGATGTGAATGCCGATGTCACGCAGAAACGAGACGACATAGCCCGACCAGCCAACAGATACGGTGACCGCACCGAGGGCATATTCCAAAATCAAATCCCATCCGATGATCCACGCGAAAAGTTCCCCGAGCGTGGCGTAGCCATAGGTGTACGCGCTGCCGGCCATGGGCACCAGCGATGCGAACTCGCTGTAGCAGAGTGCAGCGAAAATCGAGGCTACGCCCGCCAGCACGAATGATAAAACCACTGCAGGCCCGGCGTTCTGCGCCGCGACCGTGCCCGTCAGTACGAAAATGCCGGTGCCGATGATCGCGCCGATGCCGAGCATTGTCAGGTTTGTCGCTCCGAGCGCCCGTTTCAACCGCTGATCCGTCAGCGCATCAGCTTGAAGTTGCGTGACGCTTTTTCGTCGAAGTAAGTTCATGGGCGAAGTTGGTTTTTGGTTGTGCTAATCGGGATGGGCCGGGCAAGTCAAGCTGGTGGTGATTTTCTCCCCAGAAATTTCCAAACAAAATAAATAGGCACGCCGGTCAGCACGATGATCAGACCCGGCCAGGTGGTGGCCGTCTGATACATGAACAGCACCAGGAGAATCACTGTCGCGCCGACGACGTACAGGGCGGGCACGATCGGATAGCCGAATGCCCGATAGGGCCGTTCCACATCTGGCTGTTTTCGACGCAGCAAGAAGATGCCGATGATCGTCAGGATGTAAAAGATGAGGGCAGCCGAAATCACATAGTCCAGTAGATTGCCGTAAAGGTTGCCGTAACCGGTCACGGCGCCGGTGGCGTCTGTTTTAACGGTGCGCGGTAGGACAAGCACGCCGGCCCAGACGCCTTGAATGACCAAACCCCAGGCCGGCACGTGGAACCTGTTCAGCTCGCTGACCGATCGGAAGAACAAGCCGTCGCGCGCCATCGCATAATACGCGCGTGCGCCCGCAAGAATAAGCCCGTTATTGCATCCGAAGGTTGAGATCATGATCGCCACAGCCATGATGGTCGCGCCGGCGCCGGGAAAAATTACGTTCGCAGTTTCAGACGCCACGCGATCACTCGGCGCATTTTGGATCGCGATGAAAGGCAGCGTGGCGAGGTAAGCAACGTTTGCAAGCAGATAAAGGCCAATCACGAGGAACGTGCCGAACGCGAGTGAGAGCGGCACGTTTCGGCGCGGGTTGATTACCTCGCCCGCCGTGAATGTGATGTTGTTCCAGGCGTCGGCCGAAAAAAGTGAATTGGTTTGCGCCACGCAAATTCCGACGAAGAGCCCGAACGCGGTGGCAGCAGTTAGACCCGCGCCGACATCCTGCAAAGTACCGCGTACCGTCCAGAGGTCGCTGAAGTTCTCCGCGCCTGCGCCAGATCTCAATCCGACGATAATCCCGAGCACGATGAGCGCGATCAGTGCGCCAGTTTTCGCTGTGGTGAAGACATTTTGGATGAGTTTGCCAACTTCCAGTCCTCGGGTGTTCGTGAATGTCAGAAAACCGATCAGCGCTAATCCGACGAACTGCGTAGTGGAAAGCGACACCGCGTACCCGCCGAAGCGAATCGGCGCGATGATATAATTGCTCTCCGATACCCATGGAACAAGCACGCCCATGTAGCGCGCGAATCCAACCGCGACCGCCGCGATCGTCCCCGTCTGAATAACAAGGAACAGCGTCCAGCCGTAAAGAAATCCCCAAAGCGGCGAGAAAGCTTCGCGAAGATAGACGTACTGTCCGCCTGCTTTTGGCATCATCGCCGCCAATTCCCCGTACGACAGCGCGGCCGTCAGCGTGAGCAATCCAGTGACGATCCAAACGACGAGCAACCAACCCGGCGAACCGACCTGTCGAGCGATAATCGACGAAACGATGAAGATTCCCGAGCCGATCATCGAACCGGCAACGAGCATGGTTGAGTCGAGCAAACCGAGTCCCCTAACGAATTTCTGCTCGGCTACAGGCGTTTCAGTTATCGCAGTTGTCATTTGGGCCGATTGGATTTGGCGCAGAGTTAATCACCACTGGTGCGCATCATGCAATGCAAAAAAACGGCTATTCAAAACGCAAAAGTGTTTACGCGTAAAAAAGAACTGTGCTAATCTCCCGCCCCGTGCCGATCTCAAATCACCTGTCCTTCGTGCGGAAGTTTCTAGCGATTTTCTGCGCTGCGTTGGCACTGATTGTCGAATTGGCTGCCGCACCGCGGGGCGCTTACGCGCGGGCAACCGCGCAGTTTGAAGCGCTACCGCTGGTGCGCTCGCGGCAAAATCATTTACTGGTGCGCGCCTTCATCAATGGTAAGCCGGCGTGGCTTACGGTCGATAGCGGCGCGCCGGTAAGCGCAATCGCTTTGAATCGTCGCGAGTATTTTCGGCTGAAACCAACTACGGCCGAATCGAAGTTGCCCGCACGCGTTCAGATTAACGGCGCGTTCAATAGCGTAGCGATCGCACGTGAGCTGCGGATCGGAGCGCTGACTCTGATCGATGAACCGGTGGTTACTGTGGACCTTGGCTACTCTGCTCGCGCGGCGCGACGCGTTCACGAACAGGAAATCGACGGGATCATTGGAGCGGACATTCTTTTCCCAACGCAGGCAGTGCTGGATTGCGAACGGCAGTTACTCATCTTAAAGACCGATCCGGAAGTCATGGGCAGCTTTCCCGGGTTCGACCGGCGCGGATTGCGGGCTGTGCCGATTCAAGTCAGCGATGATTATAATTTGTATGTTAATGGTTCCGTTAACGGAAAACCCGCCAAGCTGATGGTCGATACCGGTTCGTTCGCCACGCTGTTGCACCGCTCCTTCGTCCGGCGAATGCGAATTGCGACTCGGGAGACGCAGTTTAGTTCGTCGGCTGTGAATCTGAAGGAGCGCGGTGTGCGCGTGGCGCTTATTCGCAAACTGTCGGTGGGCTCGGTCGATATCTTCGGTAAGGAAGTGGGCGTCATTGACCTGGAAGGACTAATTCATGACGGGTTATTGGGAGGTTCTCCACCCGTCGCCGGTCTGCTCGGCGCGGAAACGCTGAGAAGGCATCACGGCATCATCGACTTCGGCACGCGCACGCTTTACTTAAGATAGCGACCGACCGCGCAATCGGTCTTTGTCATTTCGAATGAAGTCGCCTGCCGCGCCTGCCCACTCGCGAAGACTTTCGGAGTAGCTTTAGCGTAGGCGGGGGAATCTCTAACTTTTCTGCTCGTGAACGAAATCACACAAGCATTCGTTTTGGGCGCCGGATTGGGCACGCGATTGCGGCCTTTGACCGATGACTTGCCAAAGCCGCTCATTCCGATTTTTCAAAAGCCGCTCATCACTTTTGCGCTCGATCATTTGATTGGCGTGGGGGTGGACAAGTTCGTCATTAACACGCATAGACGCCCGGAATTATTTCAAAGCTTTTTTAACCGGAGCGACTATGCCGGCCATTCGGTAACGCTTGTTCACGAACCGGAGCTGCTGGAGACCGGCGGTGGCATTAAGAATGCAGAACGCTACCTCGGTAGCGATTCATTCATCACTTACAGCGGCGACATCTTGACCGACGTCAATCTGCAACCTTTGATCGACGAACATTTCCGTCGCGGGAACGACGTAACGCTAGCATTGCGTGACACCGGTTTGGCGTCAGAGGTTGCTTTGCGCGACGACCGCGTTGTAGATATCGCGAATCGCCACGGGATCGCAGGAAGTTTCGATTTCGCCAACATCGCTGTTTGGAATTCGGCGATTTTCCAGCGAATTCCGCCGCAGAAAAAGATTTCATTTATTCCGATTCTCGCGGATTGGATAGGTCAGGGCGGCGGCAAGATCGGCGGCTTGGTGATGAACGACGGGAAATGGTTCAACATTAGTTCGCGCACGCAATATCTCGACGTGCACCGCACGATTTTGCGAGAAGATTGGAAACCGCATTACGTGAAGACCCGCGTTTGGCCTGAGCGCGTATCCAAATCAGCCATTGTTGATGCGAGCGCGAAGCTGCGCGGCTGCTCAGTTGTCGGAGAACATTGCCGAGTAGGCGCAGAAGCGGTCCTCGAAGACACTATTTTGTGGCCGGGTGCAGAAATTACTTCCAAAAGTCAGCTTTACAGTTGTATTGTCCGCTCCCAAAAAAAGGCCAGCGGCATCCATCGCAACATCGACATCTAAATCCAACCAATGAGAACAGCGCTGCTTCTCCGACGGACGCGAATGCATTTTCCACGTTTGAACGTCGATGAGATAAAAATCAGGCCGATTGAAAAAGGAGGATCGGACCGGAAATTTTATCGAATCCATTGCGCGGCCGATCAGACCTTGATTCTTGTTAAATACAATCTGGAGCGCGAAGAAAACCGGCACTACGTCCAGATCGCACAATTTCTCGATGCGCACAGAATTCGAGTTCCTAAGATTTATTTTTGCGATCCGGCGGAAGGCCTCATCTGGATCGAAGACTTGGGGGAGCGCGATCTCTACAGTTATCGGCACCAGAGCTGGCTCGTCCGCCGCGCGTTCTACGAATCAGCGCTCGACGAAATTGTTAAGCTTCACAGTCTGCCAGAGTCGGTGTGCGTAGAAATGAAGGAGCATTTACCGGCCGAGTTTAATGCGGAGCTGTACCGATGGGAGCAGAGTTATTTTTTCAAAAATTGCCTCGGCCGCTATTTTAACATCGAGAAGGCTAAGCTCGTGCCGCTGGCGTCGTTGCCGGCACTAAATTTTGGTGCACCGCGATTTTCAATCGCAAAACATCATCATCCAGAACGGGCAGGCTAACCTGATTGATTTTCAGGGAATGCGACCCGGCCTTCCCCATTACGATCTGGCGTCGTTGCTCTACGATCCGTATGTCGATCTTGCTGAAGCGGAACGCACTGAGGTGATCGCATATTATCGCGATCGGCAGCGTGAAAACGGAATCACAATTGATGGCGACTTCGATTTAAAGTTGCGGCTTTGCGCGATGCAACGCCTGATGCAGGCGCTTGGTGCTTATGCTTTTCTCGGTCTGGTGAAAGGCCACAAACATTTCCTGGAATACATTCCTAATGCCCTGCGCTCGTTGCGTGCGGCTGTGGCAAAGATCGACAATCTCCAGCCGCTTGCATCTTTTCTCGGGGACCTCTGATTCGAGAAGACGCTTACTGACCAAAACCAATCTTTAGGCCAGAAGTTCATGACGCTGTTGCGCGGAAGGCCATTGAGGTCAATGGCCACTACCTCTGAGGAATCGATTGGTCCTGCGCTCGGTTCCGATTTTTGTTGGTGGCCCGTGGCCGGGAAGGACGGTGACGTCGTCCCCTAGCGGGAATAATTTTTCCCTGACCCCGGTTATGAGCAGATCGATATCCCCGCCGGGCAAATCGCCTCGACCGATGCTTCCGGCAAAAAGGACATCGCCGCCGATGAGCAATTCGTCCTTGGGCGAAAAGAAACAAAGACTGCCGGGGCAATGGCCGGGAATTTCAAGAACTTGAAAATCGGCGCCGAGAAAATTTCGGCTTGGCGTTTCTTCGATAAGAAAATCCGGCTCTGCCGGTTCGATTTCGAGCTGGAACCCGAAGTTGCGAAAAAATTCGCGATCGGAAATCATGGGCGCGGTGACCGGGTGACAGCCGATGGGACAGCCGAACTGGCGCTTGATCCTGGCAACATCCTGGACGTGATCGATATGCCCGTGTGTGAGGAGCAAAAGCTTGAGATCGACATCAAGCGAACGCGCCCAATGGCAGGCGCCCTCGGGCGCGTCGAAAAGAATCCAGCCGTCTGGCGCCTGAAGCAGATAGCAATTCGTTTCGAAAATGCCGCCGCAAAAGCTCTCGTAATTCATCGTGATTGACTTTATCCAAGCGTGACTACGGCTGAAGGCGAGAGCTTTTGCGAATTAATTGAATGTTCCATCTTTTCGATTGTCTGATTCCTACTCACATGGCCACGTTGTTTGATCATCTTGCGTTCGATCGGGAAATCTGCCAAGGTGGGAAACCGAGTAATTACCGATGAAATCACATTTACAGCGATGCCTGGCGTTGTGCGCCATCGTTTTAGCAGCCGCGACTGCCGTCCCGCCGACAATGGCGAGCTCGAAGGAAACGGTCGCCATGTCCGTGGGCCGGCTCTTGGAGGAAGGCCATTACACCCGTCAAAAGCTCAACGAGGAAGTTTCGAACAAATTCCTGCAGACGTATCTCGAGTTGCTCGATTTCAGCCATCTGTTTTTCACCCAAAAGGATGTCGATGAACTGAACGCCAAATACGGCAGCTCGATGGCGGGGGACGTTCTCCTTGGCACGCTGAAACCGGCTTACGATGTTTACGCTCTATATACGAAACGCGTTGACGACCGGGTGGCCAAGGTAAAAGAGCTGTTAAAGCAGCCGATCGATTTCAAGAGCAATGCGACGGTCGAACTAAGCCGTCAAAAATCGCCCTGGCCAAAAGATGACGCGGAAGCCGACCAACTCTGGCGCGGTCGTATCGCAAACGAGCTGTTGCAGGAGCATCTAAGCGAACATCCGATTGAGCCGGCGCCGCAACTGGTTGCTCGCCGGTACGATCGCCTCGCTCGCAATATCCACGAACAAGACAAGGACGAGCAAATCAAACTCTTTCTCGATGCGCTCGCCCAGGCGTACGACCCGCATTCCGAATATCTGAGCAAAGCCGACATGAAGAATTTCAGCATCAACATGGGCCTCTCGCTCGTAGGCATCGGTGCCATGCTCCGGTCGGAAGATGGCTATGCGAAAATTGAGAGTCTGGTGGCCGGCGGACCCGCGCAAGTAGATGGGAGACTCAAGGTTGGCGACCGCATTACCGCCGTGGCGCAGGGTCCGGCTGAGTTTGTCGATGTTCGGGAGATGCGGCTCGACAAAGTTGTCGAGATGATCCGTGGTAAGAAGGGGACGCGTGTCCGGTTGCTCGTCATTCCCTCGGATGCCACGGATCCGTCGCGCCGGAAAAATGTCGAGCTCGTGCGGGATGAAATTAAGCTGAAAGATCAGGAAGCCCGTGCCGATATCATTATCAAGAAAGACGAGAACGGCGATCCGATAAAACTCGGCTGGCTTACGCTGCCTTCCTTTTATGCCGACATGGACAAACACCAGAAAAGCACCACGCGCGACGTGCTGGCATTGCTCAAACGGCTGAAGAAAGAAAACATCGCCGGACTAGTTGTGGATCTGCGGAAAAACGGTGGGGGTTCATTGGAAGAGGCGCTCTCGCTCACCGGCTTGTTTTTGAAGTCTGGTCCGATCGTTCAGACGAAAGATTATAATGGTTACATTAGAATTTCGTCTGATCCCGACAGTGGCATCGCTTATACTGGCCCGCTGGTGGTTTTGACCAGCCGGCAAAGCGCGTCGGCCAGCGAAATTTTCGCGGCTGCGCTCCAAGACTATGGTCGGGCGGTGATCGTCGGTGACAAGAACACATTTGGCAAAGGTACCGTGCAGACAATCCTCCCGATCGGCCGGTTCGCTTCGCTGCTGGGCAGCCATAACGATGAAGACGGCGCATTGAAGTTGACGATCCAAAAATTTTACCGAGTCGCGGGCGGCTCCACGCAGCTCCATGGCGTGGCTTCCGACATTGTCCTGCCGAGCCTGAGTGATCTTCCGGAGTTCGGCGAAGGCGCGCTAAAAAACGCCCTGGCATATGACGAAGTGGCCAAGGCGAAATACACGAAATGGTCCGATAGCCATTCCCTGTTTGTTGATCAAGTCCGGCGGCGCTCGGAAGAGCGCGTTAAGAACGATCCCGAGTTCCACTACGTGATGGGGGACATGGATCGTTTGCGTCATAAGATCGATGAGAACCGAATTTCGCTGAACGAAGATTTGCGAAAAAAGGAACTGGCTGAGGATAAGCTGCGCAAGGAAACGCGTTCGAAAGAGCGTCTGGCGCGGAAGGAGGAGGAGCCGCAGATTTATCGGGTGACACTCGACACGGTTGATAAGCCAAATCTCCAATTGGTGATGTATCCCGGGAAATTGGCCGAGGCGAAGAAGAATGGTGTTTCCCCGAAAGTTGATCCTGGAGCCGCTTCCGATGCAGATTCGGATCTGATCGCCGGTGCTGACACCCAAGGGGACACCAAAGAACCAGTCATTGACCCCGAACGCGACGAGACACTTAATATTCTCACTGATCTTGTCGCTCTTTCGCGTGGACCGAAGACGGCGAGCGCGAATCACTGAAGCGAAGAAATTTGTAGCCACCGGCCTGTGGCCGGTTGACTTTTTACAGCAGAGACGGCCCACAGGCCGTGGCTACAGCGGCTATGGGTCGATTGAGTTGTGCTAAATGAGGAAGCGCGGCCGCCTGTGCTCCCCAGACATTTACACCGCGATTGGCGCTTTGATTGAGGGATGCGGATCGTAACCGACGAGTTCGAAATCTTCGAACTTGAAGTCGTGGATGTTTTTGATCGTCGGATTCAGTTTCATCTTTGGCAACGGGCGGAAATCGCGTGAAAGCTGCTCGCGCGCCTGCTCCAGATGATTGTTGTAGAGATGCAGGTCACCAAAGGTGTGGACAAAGTCGCCCGGCGTCAGATCAACAACTTGCGCCACCATCATTGTGAGCAGTGCGTAGCTTGCGATGTTGAACGGAACACCGAGGAAAAGATCGCAGCTGCGTTGGTAAAGTTGGCAACTTAATTCGCCGTCCTGGACGTAACACTGAAACAGCACATGACACGGTGGTAGCGCCATCTTTTCGATTTCAGCGGGGTTCCATGCGCTTACTATCAGCCGCCGGCTCTGTGGGTTTGATCTGATTTGCGCGATGAGATTATCGATTTGATCCACTCGCGCCCCGTTTGCCCCCTGCCAATCCCGCCATTGCGCGCCATAGACGCGGCCGAGCTCGCCGTTTGCATCGGCCCATTCATCCCAGATCGTCACCCCGTGCTCGTTCAGATAACGAATGTTCGTATCGCCGCGCAAAAACCAAAGCAGCTCATAAGTGATGGATTTGATGTGCAGCTTTTTTGTCGTGAGCAGCGGAAACCCCGGCCCATCAGGGCGCAAATCAAACCGAGTCTGCGCGCCGAAAACGGATAGCGTTCCTGTCCCTGTGCGATCTGTGCGCGTCCGGCCTTTTTCAAGCACTAGCCGGAGCAGATCATGATATTGCCGCACCCGAGAATTTTATAGTGGCGTGTGCATTCGCGAAACAGAATTTCTTTCTATCACGATTTTATGATTGCGAGCCGCGTAATGCTCGGAAGGTTTAGAATACTTCACAAATTCAGTCTTACCTTTCAAAGGAGCTTGCAATGAACCTGAGTCTTACACGGAGAATGAAAATAGCATTGGCTGCTCTGCTCGTCTCAACTCTGATGGCAGCGTGTGGTCTGCGTTCGACGAATTCTTCCACCGAAACTCTTACTGTCTATCAAGACGCACCGAAAATGAAGCTACTTGACCTCGGCGAGCCGGGGAACAGCCCGGGCGATGTCTATCATTTTTTTGCTCCGCTACACTCCAGTCCCGGCGGTCCGGTGATTGGTGAGGTATTTGGCTCAAAGACGTTGGTCAAGCTCGCAACTGACGCCAACCCCGACCTGGAGAAGCGCGCAACCCTTCTGTTTTTCACGTTTGCCGATCGTCAGGATCAGATTATCGCTTTGGGCGTTCACGATTATTCGCCGACTGTGGCTGAATTTAATGCGGGAAAGTCTGTCGCCCGCGCGATACTGGGCGGCACAGGCAGGTACATGGGCGCGCGTGGCCAATTGATCAGTACGCGGAATGCAGATGGCTCATATACGCAGGTCTTCACGCTGCTTAAGTGACAGGCTCCCGTGCTGGTGCTGGATGCTGCGCAATGAAGCGTGCCGGATTGGCACCAGTTGCGGTTGTGACCAGCGTTAGATCGAGATGAATTGGCTCAGTTCAAGCTGCGTTGCACTAAGCTCTGATTAGCGCTAGTTTCTACTAAACAAGGGGTTAGCGTGCAGCACGCGCGGCTGGCCCATTGCTTGCTGATGATTGTCTCGGGTTAAAGTCTCGCCATGAGCGATCTGCTCGTCGGGAGGTTTACCCAGAAAGGATTTTCAATTTATGGCTAAAGTTTTAGGTATCGATTTGGGAACCACTAACTCCTGCATGGCCGTGATGGAGGGTGGCGACCCGGTAGTTTTGGAAAACAGTGAAGGCGCACGCACGACACCGTCGATCGTCGCGTTTACAAAAAGCGGCGAGCGACTGGTCGGCCAGGCCGCGAAACGTCAGGCGGTGACCAATCCGCAAAACACGGTCTTCTCGATCAAGCGTTTCATGGGGCGCAAATTCGACGAGGTCCACGAAGAAGAGCATCGCGTTCCGTACAAGGTCGTGAAAGCTGCGAATGGCGACGCCCACGTTCAGGTGGAAGTGAACGGGCAGCTCAAGACTTTTTCGCCGCCGGAGATCTCGGCAATGATCTTGTCCAAGATGAAAGCCGACGCGGAAGCGAAGCTGGGCGAAAAAATCACGCAGGCGGTCATCACCGTGCCGGCGTATTTCAATGACTCGCAACGCAACGCGACCAAGGACGCCGGTAAGATCGCCGGCTTGGAAGTGCTGCGCATCATTAACGAGCCTACAGCCGCATCGCTCGCTTACGGTTTGGACAAGAAAAAAGACGAGGAGATCGCCGTTTACGATTTGGGCGGCGGCACATTCGACATTTCGGTTCTTGAGATCGGCGATGGCGTTTTCGAGGTGAAAGCGACCAACGGCGATACGCACCTCGGCGGTGACGACTGGGATGCGAAGATCATGGATTGGATCGTCGCCGAATTCAAAAAGGACACCGGCATCGATTTGACCAAGCAGCCGGACGCGATCCAGCGAATTAAGGAAGAGTCTGAGAAAGCGAAAATCGCGCTTTCGAGCTCACAGGAATACGAAATTAATCTGCCGTTCATCACAGCAGATGCGAGCGGGCCGAAGCACATCCAGAAAAAATTGACCCGCGCAAAACTCGAGCAACTCACGGACGATCTGATTCAGCGAACAGTTCCACCCGTGAAGGCATGTCTGAAGGACGCGAAAATTTCCGAGCGCGACGTGGACGAGCTGGTGCTTGTGGGCGGCATGACCCGCATGCCGAAAGTGATCGAGACAGCGCGTAGCCTTATCGGCAAAGAACCGCACAAAGGCGTGAACCCGGACGAAGTCGTCGCGGTTGGCGCCGCAATTCAGGGCGGTGTGCTTAAAGGCGAAGTCAAAGACGTGCTGACGGGATTCTGCACGTGGGTGCGAAAGACCTTGGCACCGGCCGGGAGCAAAAAATCTCGATCACCGGTTCCAGTGGCTTGAACAAGGAGGAAGTGGAACGCATGCAGCGTGAAGCCGAAGTGCACGCGGAGGAAGACAAGAAGGCGAAGGAAGCGATCGAGATCAAGAACAACGCCGACATGCTCGCTTATCAGAGCGAGAAGCAATTGAAAGAACTGGGCGACAAGATTTCCGGCGACAAGAAAAAGCAAGTCGAGGACGCCATCGCCGCGGTGCGCGACGCGATCAATCGCAACGACGTCGATGCGATGACGCGAACCTACGACGAATTGCAGGCCAAATTCCAAGAAGTCAGCGCCGAGCTTTACAAGCAAGCCTCAGCGCAGGCCGGTCCGCGTCCCGGGCCAGCAGGCCCTGAAGCGCAACCGCGCGGTGGCGCCGAAGAAGGCACCGGCCCCGCTAAGCGGGGCGAAGGCGACGTCGTAGATGCTGAGTTCGAAGTCGTGGACGAAGACAAGAAAAAGTAAGATCGACATGAAGCACGTCCCTCGCATGATCAAGTCGCCGTGGCTCCCTCGCGACGTCAATGGCAAGAAGGTTCTCGTCAGAGCGGTAACACTAAGCGGTCTTGAACTAAATGGCGTGGCCGAGATCGTCGCGTCTGGCCTAAATCCGGAGGGATTGATGCATATCGAGATTATTGTCACGTACGACAGTCGTCCTTGGGAAAAGACGCAAGCGGTTTTCTTATTGTCGGAGCGCCAAGCGAAACGACTAAAGCGATCGGACAACGATGAGTATGACTTCGTTTATGAAGGGATATTGGAGCCCGAAGCCGTGATGGATGAGCGAAGGCTGGAGAAAGTAAATCAATGACAGAGAAAATCACGATCGGTGGCGTAGTTCAATTGCGCTCGGGAGGTCAAGAAATGACGGTGATCGAGGTCGCCAAGGACTACATTTGTTGTCAGTGGTTCACTAAATCCGGAACCCTGAAGACGAATAAATTTCCGCCAACCTGCCTACAGAAGCAGGAGCCTGCGGCAGTAAATCTGCGATTGCTAGGAACATAAAACAATTTGCCGACGGCTGTCGCAACATCGAGAGTCGCCGGCTTCAAACCAAAAAAACAACAGAAGGAGTAAATAACTTATGGCAGCAGTTAACGTAAAACCACTCGGAGATCGGGTGCTGGTGCAGCCGCTCGAAGAGCAGGAAGTGAAAAAAGGCGGGATCATCATCCCCGATACCGCTAAGGAAAAACCACAAGAGGGG
>WNFU01006965.1_pt1 | contig 26833 bp, 24 predicted proteins | sample 5400121 | NCBI WGS metagenome assembly WNFU01 (sample SAMN13153360, study PRJNA577476) | soil metagenome | isolation source: 100 cm soil or saprolite under grassland replicate 1 | place: USA:California | collected 2016-06-15 | reverse complement strand
TATATTCAGGTTCAGGCATACCCGGCTCATGGAAAAGTCCTTGGGCACGCATATAGGCTTCAGTACGAGCAATCACTTCTTCAGAGCGACCCGTGAGTCGCATGTAGCGAAGCGTCTCTTGATCCACCGGGAAGTAACCAATGGTTGCGCCATATTCAGGCGCCATATTCCCAATCGTAGCGCGATCAGGCAGGGACAAGGAGTTGAGTCCTTCGCCATAGAACTCAACGAATTTATCCACGACGCCTTTCTTGCGCAGCATTTGAGTCACAGTGAGGACCAGATCCGTGGCAGTGACGCCATCCCGCAATTTTCCATACAGTTTGAAACCGATCACGTCCGGCAGGAGCATGTCCATTGGCTGACCCAGCATCACTGCTTCAGCTTCGATACCGCCTACCCCCCAACCCACCACACCAAGACCATTGATCATAGTTGTATGTGAGTCGGCGCCAACAAGTGTGTCAGGGAAGGCAATCATTTCATTGTCACCCTGCTTTGTCATGACTACATCGGCAAGATATTCTAGATTAACTTGATGAACAATTCCAGTCATCGGTGGGACAACGCGGAAATTACTGAATGCCTTTTGCCCCCATTTAAGAAATTCATAGCGTTCGCGGTTGCGCTGGAATTCAACCTCCGTATTGCGTGTGAGAGCATCGGCTGTCGCAAAGAAATCCACCTGGATGGAATGATCAGTGACAAGGTCTACCGGCACAAGTGGGTTGATCTTCTTCGGGTCACCGCCAAGACGGGCAACCGCGGACCGCATCGCTGCCAGATCCACTACAGCAGGGACTCCGGTGAAATCCTGCAGGATGACACGCCCGGGCAAAAACGGAATGCCGGGGCGCACGCCTTTGGCTGTCCATGCCGCGATGTTCTTTACATCGGCCTGAGTAATCTCTTTGTCACTGCATTGACGGAGAGCCGCCTCGAGCAGGACTCGGATGGAAAACGGAAGCAGTTTGAGATCTACAAGACCAGCTTTTTCCAGCGTGTCGAGGCGATAAATCACATATTCCTTTTCCCCAACTTTTAATAGATCGCGTGCATTGAAGAAATCGTTCATAGTGTCTCCTTTGGTGTGTGAAATTTCGTAGCGATGATTAAATTCATCACTACACGTTCACACCACAAAATCAGGAAGAATACAAAGGAGCGCCTTTGATACCCTCAGGGGCTTTGTGGTGATGATTACAGTTTTAGATCCTTATAAAGTTGATTCGCCAATTTTTCCTTTTCATTCTCCGGCAGAAAACATGCATGAGCCGCCGCAACAATCCGTTGTTTTAAAATATTTTGAGGCATACGCAGGTCTTCACAAGCCGTGTAATATTCATGACTCAAAGTAATGCGTGAGATGCTGGGGTCATCTGTGTTGATCGTTATATTTAAACCCAAGTCCAGCATCCTCATCAGGGGGTGGGTATCCAGAGAACCGACTACACCTGATTGATAATTGCTTGTTACACAAACTTCAAACGCAGTGCCACGTTCACGCGCCAAGGCTACGATATTTCCATCTTCCAGCACGCGCACCCCATGCCCAACCCGCTCTGCACCCAATTCTTCAATCGCTTCTTTTACGTTGGTGGCGGGACCCCACTCGCCGGCATGAATGGTCACATGTAAACCCGATTGACGAGCTTCCTTGATCAACCCATAAAACGGCTCCGTCTTGAACTCGGCTTCATTTCCTGCCAAATCGATCGCGACCATGCCGTCTGACAGATGCTCCACTGCCAACCAGGCAACCTGTTCCGCAAGTTCCGTGCTTTCGTGGCGGTTCACCGAAGCGATCAAACGAACCATCACATTATATTTCTTAGACGCTTCTCGTGCACTGGTAATTACCCAATCAACGACATCATGTAAAGGGAAGCGCTCTGCCCGGCTCAAGGCGACCGGCGTAAAACGCAGTTCCATGTATTTCACATTATCTTTCGCCGCATCCTCCACCGCTTCGCTTGTAATACGATTGATCGCATCCGGTGAACGATAAAACAATCGCAGGGTATTGAATTTTGCTAGAAAATTCTGAAAAGTAAACTTATCTTCTTCCTGTATCTGAACCAGAGTGCTTAACCGCAAAACATCCGCAGGGATAGTAATACCATGCTGTCGCGCAATGTCGAGCATGGTATCCAATCGCAGCGAACCTTCCAGGTGACGATGCAATTCCACCTTGGGGAGGGCGCGATAAGTGTGGAGCGAAGCCGTGACGCGTTCTGCTGTTGACATACTTCTGCCGCTCGTTATAGAAACCACTAAGCTCTTTGGCTAATCACAAATAAACTCTCTGATTCAGCAACGCATCTTAGATGCGCGCGGCACTCCGTAAAGGTTTAGTGTCGTCGCCGTTTCTTTTTCTTGCCGTTATCTAATTGTGCGTTTGATGAGGTAGCAGTTGGAAGACTGGCAGTTTCAACAGGTGTGATCTCAACGGGCCGGGGTTGATAGGCAAACACTCTGCTGATCACCAGGCCTCGAATATCTTCCACCAACTGCGCGAACATTTCAGAGGCTCTTGCTTTATATTGTACCAGCGGGTCACGCTGTGCGTAAGCCTCCAAACCGATCGAGACTCTTAATGCTTCAATGCGTGTCAAATAATCAACCCATAGTTCGGATGTCGCTCCAAGCAGCAATTGCCGGTGGACTTCGTTCAGTGCATAACGCCCAATCGACTCGATCAATGCTTCCCGGTCAGACTCGCCCAGGCTTGCGACTGGTTCATTGAGTCTTTCCTCCCCGAAAGCCATTTTTGCTGCGATGCCGAAATCTGAGAGTCGCTGCGCATTGGCAGAAAGACGCGCATATTCACGCTCTCCCCAGGCAAAGCGTAAGGCTTCTTCTGCCTCTTCAAGATGAGTTAACACGTCTTCAACAACATCATCTGGTTTCTGCCCCTCCAACAGTTGAGCAATGAGGAAGGCATAACTAAAGCGAGTAAAAACTCTTTTGATCTGGCGGTGAGTCTTTTGATCAAAATCGGTTCGTGCGCCCTGCGAAAGGGAAAGCAACAATTGAAGTTTGGTCGTGTCGTTCCCTGAGCCTGTCGAAGGGTCGCGCGGCATGAGATTGTTGATATCCTGCGCGATCTGACCGCGCTCGCCGTCTCCAACCAACCGTTCGCGGCGGCGTTTTAGGGCGTTTTCCGCCGCTTCTGTGATCTTATCGGCTGCATCCTCCCAATCGGAAATCTCAAATTTCTCCGCCAACGCTTCACCGAAACGATTCTGTACAGCCGAAATAACCCGAGAAGCATAAATAAGGGTCAGTTGCGCAGAAACCAGGTTTCGAATTTCTTCTTTTGCATCCTCTGAGTCTTCACCCAACACGCGCAGCTGTTCACCGCTGAGTTTCAACTGCGTACCCAGCAAATTGTTGAGCTCCTCCACAATTTTTTGTGGACGAGGGCGCTCTGAGTCTTCCATATCGCGCAGACCGTCAAAGTAGGCATCGAGCGAATCTTCCCGCGCCTCAATTTGTGCGTTAAGTCCTTCCTCCGTCTTTTCGATCAGGCTTTCGACGGCACGCAAGTGGTGAGCATTCTCCGTTTCGATGGCGCGGGTAATTAGGTCTAAGGTCGAATTTCGAAGGTCAGAGGATTTATTTAATTCCTTCAAAAGTAGAGACAAGCCAAAACTGGGGAAGAGTCGCTCTCCACTCATGAACGGAGGCTGGACTTGTTCGAGCCAGGCGATTAGTTTCCAGGGTCCTTCTTCATCGGTCAGACCCGCTTCCACGCGCTGCGTGACTTCCAGCTCCAACATTTCCATGATGTCATCATGTAAATCTTCCTTCACAAAAATGCGGTCACGCTGACCGTAAATCTGAGCACGTTGTTGGTTGAGCACATCATCATATTCAAGCAAATGCTTGCGCACATCGAAGTTCGCACCTTCAATACGATGCTGTGACTGTTCAATCACATTTCCAACAAGGCGCACCTCGAGAGGCAATGAGTCATCCACCTTCAGCCGTTCCATGAGATTGCTGACCTGCGAGCCGCCCTGCAAACGCATGAGATCATCCTGAAGGGACAGATAAAAACGTGAAGAGCCCGGGTCACCCTGACGTGCGGAACGACCGCGCAACTGGTTGTCAATGCGGCGCGCTTCATGCCGTTCGGAACCGATGACATGTAAGCCGCCCCGTTCCTTCACGCGCTCCATATCTTCAAAATACTGCAGGAAAAGCTTGACTTCTGCATCATAGATGCCGTAGTTCGACGGATCAACGTTCTTCAATGCCTCACGCCGCTCTTCCTGGGTCATATCAAAGGGATCTTCATATCCCGCTTTGCCAAGCACACGATTCACGGCGGTGATCACTTCTTCAGCCAGTTCACCGCCCAGCTTGATATCCACGCCACGACCTGCCATGTTCGTAGCAATGGTCACCGCACCGAACGCACCCGCACCCGCGATGATCTGAGATTCTTCCGTATGCTTGCGTGCATTCAGCACCTGATGAGGAACGCCGCCCTGCAAGACTTTCTTGAGACGATCTGTATCCCGCTCCTCAAGTCGCAGAATATCAAGAACAAGATGCAGATTGGACGGATCTTCAGGATTGATATTCGTCACGCCGAACGGCTGGATAAATTTGCGCAACACATCCGGCGAAATCTTTTCAAGTGGTTCACTGAAAGGCTGTAATTCTGGAATGAGACGTCCATCTTCTTCGCGATTGTTCGCTTCCATCCAGGCGCGCCGGACGAGGGCAATCTGCATCAAACGGCGAACAGCTTCCCCCTTGAGTCGATTCGAAAGCTGATCCGAGGATTCAACGGAGGTGGTGCCAACCAGTAGTGGGCGTCCACGCACATGCTCGCGCACGATCTCCATCACGATAGAGCGTAGTTTCGCTTCGACCGTTTTATAGATGACATCGGGATAATCTTTGCGGCGATAGAAAAGGGGTGCTGGTTCTTTATCGTCCCGTTTTGAAAAATAGGAATAGGAGTATCCCTCTTCATCTTTAGCTTTGACTTCGATCAGCGCCGCACTGTTACCAAACGCCAGATATTCCAGGTTGGGGGGGACTGGTGTGACTTCAAGATTATAGATCTTGCTAAATTCTTCCGCTTCGGTGAGCGCAGTACCCGTCATGCCTGCCAGCTTCTGATACATGCGGAAATAATTTTGCAGCGTAATGGTCGCGTAGGTCACATTTTCAGGCTCGATCTTCACGCCTTCCTTAGCTTCCACGGCCTGATGCAAACCATCGCTCCAGCGACGACCCGGCATGAGGCGCCCCGTGAACTCATCCACGATCACAACTTTTCCCGCCTGCACAAGATAATCCTTGTTGCGATGGAAAACATATTGGGCGCGCAAGGCTTGTTCCAAATGACCACGCAAACGGGCTTGTTCCGGAGTCACATCTTCGGGGCGGTCAGGATCCATAAGAGGCTGCCCCAACATTTGTTCGACGCGCGCCAGCCCCACTTCTGTGATCGACACGTTACGATCCTTCTCATTCAATTCATAATCTTCCGGCCTGAGCTGTTTAACGATCTGCGCCATCCTGCCATACCATTCCAGATCGCCCGAAGCAGGACCAGAGATGATAAGAGGCGTGCGCGCTTCATCGATCAATACGTTATCGACTTCGTCAACGATCGCGTAATGATGCCCGCGCTGCACGCGGTCACTCAAACGCATCGTCATGTTATCGCGCAAATAATCAAAGCCGAATTCAGAGTTGGTCCCAAACGTTACATCGGCTTCATACGCCAGACGGCGCTCCACCAGTCGTAAATGACGCTGATCTTCATGTGGAGACTCGCGTTCAAAATCAACGATAAATGCTTTCTTTCCGTTCTCCGTCGCGGCCGCCATTTGCAAAACACCCACCGAAAGCCCAAGCATGTGATAAATAGGTGCCATCCAGCGCGCATCCCGCCGTGCCAAATAATCATTGACTGTGACGAGATGAATTCCTTTTCCAAGCAACGCGTTGAAATAAACCGGTAATGTCGCAACCAGCGTTTTCCCTTCGCCCGTGCGCATCTCAGCGATGGAACCGCGATGCAACGCTACCCCACCGATTAACTGTACATCGTAGTGGCGCTGGCCGATCGTGCGTTTGGCGGCTTCACGGACCGCCGCGAAGGCTTCCGGCAGGATCTCATTCAACGCCTCCTGCTGGGCCTTGAATTGCTCCTTTTCATCGAGCCCCTCCAAGTTCCCAACGGATTCTGCAATCCGCGCCCTGAATGCATCCGTTTTGGCGCGCAGGGCATCATCACTTAATGCCTCAAACTGAGGCTCAAGGGCATTGATCTGCTGGGCAATGCCACTGTATTGTTCAATGGTTTTTTTATTGGGGTCGCCCCCAAAGATTTTTACGAAGTTTTTCAGCATTATGTACCTTTTCAGCGAAAGATTATACTGCCTCTTGCCTTTGGCAAAATTCCTGATTTGATTTCACTGGCGATGTGTAAAGTGTAGCATGAGAGTATTAGCAAAATATAAAAGGAAGTGAGGGGTGCCTAATATCAGAAACACACCTCTTTTTCCGTCATTGCGAGCCCGCTAGGGCGAAGCAATCTCACATACGGTAATAGAGATTGCTTCGTCGGGATTTCGACGCTACACCTGCACTTGCGTGCCGGTGCAAGTGTCACGTCTCAACCCTCCTCGCAATGACGGGTTATGTCTTGGGTTTTAAGGTACTCCCAGGAGGTACAGCCAGTTGTCTTACGTCAATCTTATGGTAAAATCGCCTCGGCCCCTCGAGAAAACACCGGGGCCTTATGGAGGGATGGCCGAGCGGCTGAAGGCGCATGTCTTGAAAACATGTTTGGGTCACACCAACGTGGGTTCGAATCCCACTCCCTCCGCTGAGGGTTGCATGATAAAATGTCCAAATGTTTGAAGGTTTTTTAGCACAAGTTGCGCACCTGCCAACTTGAAACCCTCAAACCGAGTATGGGGAGGTGCCAGAGTGGCTGAATGGGCTCGCCTGCTAAGTGAGTGCTGGGTAAAACCAGTCGCGGGTTCGAATCCCGCCCTCCCCGCCACTACAGAGACGTGCTCTCGCCAAAGGCGGGAGCACGTTTTTGTTTTGACTTGAAGAGGAGTCAACGACTCCAGTCGTTGGAATAAAATCCAAAGTCGGGAGACTTTGGACTCCGTCATATTCAACAATTACTTGAGGCTCATTTTCATCCCCAAATGACTTCCCTTGAATCCCAGCCTTTCATAAAAGCGATGTGCGTCAACGCGAGAACCGTGCGTTGTCAGTTGAACCACATGGGCGCCACGCTGCCTGGCGCGTTCCATTGCCCATTTCATCATCTCGCTGCCAATTCCCTGACTTTGAAATCGCTTATCCACTCTTACTGATTCAACCTGGGCGCGTAACCCGCCTTGAAAGCTGACCGATGGCAGGAACATGAGATGCAGCGTCCCAATCACCTCCCCGTTTCGTTCGGCAACAACCAATTCATGGTTTGGATCATTGTTGATCTGTTCAAACGCTGAATAATAAGATTCGGACAATGGACTTTCAACTCGTTCGCGGCGACTGCCAAGTTCATCGTCTGCAAGCAGACGTACAATAGACGGCAGGTCGGCGCGCGTAGCTAAGCGGAAAATGATTTCTTTCTCTATCATTCGTTCATCTGCTGTTTTGTTAATTCAATATATTGTGGATTCCTATGAATGTACGTAGCAATGTAAGGACACATAGGGATTACCCGCAAAGAATTTTCCTTTGCATATTCAAGTGCAACCTGGGTTAATTTGCCAGCAACTCCCTGACCTCTCTGCTCTGGATAGACACCAACATGAGTCATCACGATCGTAACGCCATCCAGCATGTAATCCAATTTTGAGAGCTGACCATCAATCCATGTCTCAAAGCGATTCTCAGCAGCATTGTGGGTCACTACAAGTTTTTCAACATCAATTTTCACAGGTGAACTCCTTATGCACTTTTCTTTTCCCGGGCAAACACTGCAATAAATTCCATGATGATTTTCAACGCCGCAAAGACCGCTGCTTCCGATGGATCAATCGGCGGCGAGACTTCAACGACATCCAAACCCACCAACGGAAGCCCCTGCATAGACTTGATCAACGTGATCACTTCGCGTGAGGTCAAACCACCTGCGTCAGGAATCCCTGTGCCCGGTGCAAACGCGGGATCGAGACAATCAATGTCCAGTGAAATATGGACAGCATCGCAGCCACTTAACTTACTGTACACGCTGGAGGCTACACTTCTCATCCCACGTTCTGCAATCATCGCGGCGGTAAAAACGTTGAGTCGACCGTTTTCGATCAGGTCAATTTCCTGATCCTCCCAGGAGCGCAATCCCACCATGCAAATATCTTCAGGTTCGATGCCAAACTCAAGAGCGCGGCGCAGCACACATGCATGAGACAATTTTGAGCCTGTAAACACATCACACAGATCAGGATGCGCGTCCACCCATAGCACACCAAGACGCTGATCTTTATAACGTTCGCGTTGCGCCTGAAAAACGGGGATGCTGATCGAGTGGTCTCCGCCGAGGATGATAGGCACATTGGGCAGAGCCGCTACTTTTTCGCGGACCAACTCAAAATCCCGCGCTTGATCAGTAATGGGGATATCTCCCAGATCGCAGATACGCGTATCGCCAAGCCGAATACGGTCTTCACTGAAAGGAGTAAGATGCGTTGACCAAAATCGAATCCGTTCGGGGCCGAGCGCCGCGCCTTTGCGCGCGCAGGCGGCACCATCGTAAGGAACACCTATTACAGAGAAATCAGAGTCAGCAGGTTTGAAGTCTGGTTGGTTCAGATCAGCCCAAAGTCCATGAGTGGAGGCCGGGTCCATACACTCTCCTTTTGCGATATTGTATCTCATGCAATCTACTTAAACAAAAACGAACAGTGATGTCTCACTGTTCGTTCGTCTGAGCTATAGGGCTTATTTCGAATTGATGAAGGCAATCAGTGCTTCGATCTCCGTTTTCTTTAGTCCCAGGTTTGGCATCTTTGTATCAGACTTCGCGGCTACAGGATCTTTCAGCCTGATGGACAAGACTTCAGGACTTGCCGAAAAGTTGGAAAGATCGGGCGCACCCATTTCAATCGTCCAATATTCAGATCTGTCGGCTGCCCTGTCATGGTAGTGACAAGTGATGCAGCCTTTCGCGATAAATAATTGCCGCCCCAACTCTACCTGCGAGGCGGATGATTCGATGGATAGTTCAGAAGACTTCTTGCCCTGCGCTTCGACATTCGGTGTGATCATTCCTGTCATAAATGTGCCAGCACCAATCAATAAACAAAGTCCTGCGAAAGCCCCACCGAGGCGACTTTTCCGTTGAAATGCAAAGATCAAACCAACAAGTGCGATGCCGAAAACCAACGCGCGGACGATTAGCAGGGGTGGAATGGATGCGGTCTGTGATTCAACCTTTGTAGCAGGCTGATTTGCAGAGGCAGTGTTTGACGCAGCTACGTTCAGCACAGGCATCGGCTGATCCATGGTGAAGGCTTGAATGGACCATTCCCAACTTCCTTCTTTCGGGAATGTAAGGGTTGCGGCATAATGACCAGGCTTGCCGCTCGGCTCCGCAGAAATGGACATGGTTTCCGCAGAGGATAATTTTGCAGTAATGGTTGGATGAAGATCCGTCATCGGCGTTCTACCATGCTGTAAGACGCTGAAACCAATAGAGAGTGGCTCCCCAGCTACCACGTTGGATGGCAACTCATCCAGCGTGATCACTGCCCACCCTCCAGCAAAAGCTGGAAATGCAAACACAATGGCAAAAAGCAAAGCCAATCCAATCGCAGTTCGAATACGGGATAACATTTGAGTCTCCTTGGTTGCGCGTAAATTCACTACCTTTACACCACTGGTAGAGATTAGGTTCCTTGCCGATTAACGAATTGGCTCAAGTGACTCTGCAATCTTGACCGCCTCTTCCAAGCTTAGGTCAGTTTCGAGGCGGTAGGTCATATCATTATTTGTCCAAATTAATACATGACCTTCGATCAGCCGCGTAAATTGAATATCACTATTACGCAGTCGTAATGGATAAGGACCGACTGCCCAGATCGCCCTTCGACCATTGACCGTTGTCTCTTGAACAAGGGCTGGATCGAATTTATCAATTGCCCAACTTCCAGGTGGTATAAGATGCAGACTCATCAACACCTGGTCGGGCTGCTGAGGATCGATCCAAACAAGAATTGTCATCTTGCCCTCTGCCTCCTGGACGAAGATACGGTCTGGCAGACCCAAATCGGGTGGATAGGAAGGCAGCAGGATAGGATAGGGAACAGCTTTTTGAGCCTCTTCCAGAGTCATCTCGCCAGCCAAACTCTCAAGGATTGGAATCAATGGCTGTGAGGTTGGAGCAGGCGTGGCTGTCACTGGGACCATTGTCGCTGGAATTTCCTGATTGGGTGGGGGTAATGGCGTCGGTTCGGCGCGGAAGATACGTACCACACCAATTTGAATAAACTCGATGATCGCGGCGCGGGCAGGCGGGATGAGCATTAGGCTTGCGAACAGGACTAAGATAACGGCCAGCGACCAGGCGAAACGCCTGGCGCGAAGCGTGAAGCGCGGACGCGTGGATGTGCGCAGACGAGTCATTACGGATCCAGCAATATCAGGTGTGCGCGGATAATCCAATCCCTTTGAGAGGGAAATCAGTTGTTTTTCAAAGAGTTCTTGTTGCAACTCGTCCACAGGACGGCTACGCTTGTTCATGCATCGTTTCCTTCCTGCCCCTCGCGGGGTTCGGCGAGGACAGGAAAATCATGTTGGATAATTCCACGGAGTCGCTCCAGCGCCCGGCTCAATCGTGACTTGACCGTTCCCTCCGCAATCTTGAGAACTTCAGCCGTCTCAGCAACGGAAAGATCGAGAAAATAACGCAAATAAACAATTTGTTGATCGGGCACGTTCAGTGTTTGAACCGCCTTCCAAAGCTGGCTGGCTTCCATATGGCGTGTGCTTTTCTCTTCAATACTGGTAGAAGGGACGGGTTCGTTCCGGAACGCGCGCCTCAAGGCTGATAAATATCTTCCCGCAGAACGCCGGCGGTTGCTCGCCAGATTCGAAGCAATACTCAAGAGCCATGGGCGGAGTGGGCGCGTTGTGTCAAAGCGCTTTAGATGATTCCAGGCGCGCAAAAAGGTTTCCTGGGCAATGTCTTCCGCGTCGTCAGGGTCGCCGAGGAGCAGGTAGGACAGCCGGAAAACCGCTTCCTGATGCGCAAGCACCAGTGGTTCCCAGGCCGCCGCGTCGCCATTTGCGGCGTGACGGATTAGAGTCGATTCATCCAATCAAGCCTCTCCGGAGAGGTCTTTCATTCTTATGGAGATACACCTATCGAGGGAAGTTGGTTCCAAAGATTTATTCAAACTAACGTTGGGCCGGAGTTTCGAACCGCAAAGCTCGCGAAGCACGCTGAGAAAATCATTGACCTTTGCGCCCTTGGCGGTTCAATTTTATGCAGTTTCAAGGCTCCACAGGATAGTAACACAAGCCAGCCATACCAGAACCTGTGTGCACTGCAAGTGCCGGAGATAGTTCGGCTCAAGTCTTTCAGTTTAGATAAAACATGCCCAATATGCGTACGGCGCTCTGTAATTCCATTGTACTTAGATTCGATTAAATTTGTGTTGTAATTCACAAAATGTTTGATTGTTATCCCCTCTAAAGTAGTCATTGACCTGCCTTTTGTTTGCTCTTACAATACTAATATGATGTTGAAATTTGGTGGCTTTTTTCGACCAGATCATGACCCTCCGCAAAATGGTTTTTTCCGTTTGCTGTTTTAGAGTTAGTTAATTTCCAATCATATTCGGAGGAAAATTAAAATGCCTACCCCGTTTATCTCAAAACGTGCCCCTATTTATGCAGACGTTCCCGATGAAAAGTGGAACGATTGGCGCTGGCAGTTAAGCCATCGCTTAAATACAGTGGAAGAGATCGAAAAAATCTTGCCTCTGACCGAGTCTGAACGCAAGGCGCTTCAGACCAGCGGTTTGTTCCGCGTGGACATTACCCCCTACTTCATCTCGTTGATCGACCCGAACGATCCCGACGACCCGATCCGCAAGCAGGTGATTCCTCTCTCGGAAGAGATGCAATCTTTCACCGCGATGATGGAAGATTCACTGGCGGAAGACCGCCACTCTCCCGTGCCAGGGTTGGTCCACCGTTACCCTGACAGGGTCCTGATGCTGGTCACGACTCAATGCGCCTCCTATTGCCGTTATTGCACGCGTTCGCGCATCGTGGGCGACCCCGGTCAGACGTTCTCACGCCAGGACTTTGAATTGCAGATCGAGTATCTTAAACGGACACCGCAGGTTCGGGATGTGTTGCTCTCGGGTGGCGACCCGCTCGTGTTGGCGCCCAAAATTCTCGAAGAAATCCTCAGACGCCTGCGAGAGATCCCGCATATTGAAATTGTCCGCATTGGCTCGCGCGTGCCTGGTTTTATGCCTATGCGTATCACCCAGGAACTGTGCGATATGTTGGCAAAATATCATCCATTGTGGCTAAATATCCACGTGAATCACTCGAACGAGATTTCGTTGGAACTTGAACAAGCCTGTGACCGTCTTACAAGAGTAGGGATTCCGCTTGGAAACCAGTCTGTGCTGCTGGCAGGTGTGAACGACAATGTTCATATCCAGCGCAAACTGGTTCAGGATCTTGTCCGTATCCGCGTGCGGCCCTATTACCTCTATCAATGTGACTTGGTGGCAGGCGCCGGTCACTTCCGCACGCCCGTCGCAAAAGGCATCGAGATCATGGAAGGCTTGCGTGGACACACGTCCGGCTACGCCGTCCCGCAATATATTGTAGATGCCCCAGGTGGCGGCGGAAAGATTCCTGTGACGCCAAATTATTTATTGAGCATGTCAGATCACAAAATTATTTTGCGCAATTACGAAGGCTACGTAACCACCTACGAAGAGCCGACCGATTATCTTCCGAGCGATGCTGCGAAATTCAAAGGCGAAAAAAGACCCGAGCCCGGTCAGGCAGGTATTTCTGGCCTGCTGGAGGGTGAAGAGATGTTCATCAAGCCGGAAGGCTTCGATGAGACCCATGATCGCCACGGAATCCAGCATCGCCTGAAGGATGAAAAGAAATGGCAGCCCCTCGGAATCGGCTCGGGCGCATCCGCGTCCAAACCCACTGAAGAATAAGGTAAGAAACAAAGGAGAAATGTATGAGTCTATCGACAAAAAAAATCCTGCTCTCTGCAGTGGCATTGATCTTCCTGCTCTCTGCCTGTCAGCCTGCCTGTTCCGCAAGCAACGAACACTACCCTCCCGACTCAGACGGAAGTTGGTACTCTTCCCTCCCCAACCCCTGTCCTCCCAACAGCCACCGCGGTTGTAGTCGCTTCCCCCACTCTGGTTTCTGGTGGAGGTGGAGGCGGTGGAACCACGACAAAGCCTCAGTATGCGTGCAACCCATTTCCTCGCACACCCCGCGATAATACAATCTTCCGCCCAAATGATAGCTTTGATATCAAATGGACGATTGTCAACACCGGCACCAAGACCATGCAAGCCGGACTGGATCTCAAATATGACGACGGACCTCAACTGACCAAAACGACGTTGATTGAACTTCCCGAATTGGAACCTGGCGACTCATACCAAGTGACCATGGACGCCGTGGCTCCCAGCGAAGAAGGCACCTATATTATGACGTTTAGTGTAGAAGGCAGTTTGTGCTTCCCATATACGGCGATCGTCGTCGAAAAATAACAAAGAAACTGTATCCTGATTAAGTTCGGATGTGGAAGAGGAAAATATGACAGCACCACGTAAAACAAAGTTGTTGATCTGGGCTGCAGCTCTTGCGCTGATCATGGCATGCGTTCCCACACTCGCCGCACCCTCGGTTCCTACGCTTGACCCGGGCGCGGTCAATACCTTTATTGCTCAGACTGTCATTGCCGCATCGACACGAACGGCCGCAGCCATGCCTTCATTAACACCCACTGCCACGCTCACACCAATTCAGAATACAGATACTCCTGAACCAACAGCCACGAACACAGTGATCTTTATTCTTTCTTCTCCAACTCCACTGGTCATTCCTACGTTTACGTTAAGTAGCAGTGGAGGTGGAAGCAGTTCAGATAATTTTGCCTGTCGGATCACGAAAGTTTCACCCGCCAATGGAAGCTCTTTCAACCCACGCGATGATTTTGATGCCGTTTGGACCGTTAGAAATATCGGCCAGAAAAAATGGGATCGCACTGGTGTTGATTACATTTATTCCAGCGGAGACAAGCTCCACAAGATTTCAGGTTACGATTTGAGTTCAAATGTAAGCGTTGGCGAATCGATCGATTTGGGTGTAGATATGCAGGCACCGAAAAACTCAGGTACGTATACAACGACCTGGACAATGCGGTCTGGCAGTAAGACCTTCTGCACAATGACTCTCACTATTGTGGTGAAATAACAAACGCATTACTAAAACAGCGGTGGCGTTAAGCGCCACCGCTGTTTTTTATTGGTTCGTGTGTGAGCTACATAACCTTCGTTTCAATCAAGGGACTAACTCGCAGGTGGAATAGGTTCATTGTCAGATAATGAGCCTGCTGTTTCAGGCTTCTTTCGCAACGTGAAGAACCCAACCGCGACAGGGATCAGAATCATGACAACTGACAGGCATAGCAGTGCGTAACCGATGGTGGGCGGAAATGTTTGCGGCGTTGTGGTCCCATTGCTGGTTACATTGATTGGAGTGCCACTCGAAATAAGGAATCCCCAGATACAACTGAACAGACTGGCACATCCGCAAAGAAGCGCGGTCACTACAGTGGCAACAACACCGATGGTTCTATTTTGCATTTATATGCTCCTAGGATAAGAATGTTGTGCCTGCAATTGATTTGCTGGCACATTCAATCATACCGCTAACTTCTCAACTTCGCGCCGACTTCGTATTCCAAACGCTTTACGATCTTATTACGGATCGCGGCAGCTTCGGCATCAGTCATAGTCTTATCGGATTGATACGTGAGGCTATATGCCAGTGACTTTTTTCCTGCGCCAATCTTTTCATCGCGGTAAACATCGAACAAGCGGACAGCCGTCACAGTGTTTCCACCCGTTTGCCGGATCAATGCTTCGACGCGCGCTGCTGGTACCGATTCGTCAACGATAACGGCGATATCCTCGTAGACTGGCGGGAACTCTGACACAGGCACCACGCCATACGTTGGATTCACAGAACGCAGCTTCTCAAGATCAAACTCTGCCACAATGACCGGTGCCTCGCCAACTTCATATTTTTCTTTGATCAAGGGATGTAGTTCACCAAACACGCCCACCACTTGTCCACTCACTTTTACTTCCGCAGCTTTGCCCGGATGCAGATAGTTAGCGGAATCGATCGGAGTGTAGGAAATGTCTGTATGGTGGAGTCCGCTCAAAAGGAGTTCGATTCGTCCCTTCATGTCATAGAAATCTAACATAGGGGAATCCTTCACATCCCATGCCGTTGCGATGCGTGATCCGCTCATTGCCAAAGCAAGTTTGCTGTGTTCGTTGGGCAAATCTGTTTTGTTAGGTTCGAAGATTGGTCCCAGCTCGAACATCGCAACCGATTCAGCGCGCTTATTTTTCTCAACCGACTCAAGCAGTGATGCAAGTAGACTCCTCCGCAAAACGCGGCGCTCGGGTGTGATCGGATTTGCAAGCGTTACGTATTCGTTGTAAGGAACAAGTCGACTCTCACGCTCAGGTGAAGTGAGACGATAGTTGACAATTTCCTGCAAGCCTAGCTTGACAAGAATATCTCGAACACGTTCTTCCCATTCGTAAACAGGATTGCCGATCTGTGGCGGGAGCGCATCCGCCATCCGTGTTTCAGGAATATGATCGTAGCCATAACTGCGCGCGACCTCCTCAAGCACGTCTGCGACTCCAACGATCCCTTCGCCGATGTCCAGCCGATGAGGAGGCGCCTTCACTTCAACCGCGTCATTCCCAACAGTACATGTGAATTCAAGCCGCGTAAGTAGCTCGGCAATCTGTTCCGCATTGAGATCAATACCAAGCAGGCGTTTGACGTCTTTTGGCGTAACAGTCACAACTGCTTCGTTCGGTTTGAGCGGATACTCATCCACGAGACCTGGCGCAATTTTTCCGCCGGACCACTCCGCCATAAGCTGTAATCCACGCTTTACGCCTTGTTCCGCCAAAGCAGGATGTACCCCGCGTGAGAATCGGAACGACGCCTCAGACGGTAGATTGTGTTGCTTCGCTGTCTTTCGGATATTAATGAAATTCCACGCCGCGCCTTCAAGCAGGATGTTAGCAGTGCTCACACCTCTTACACTAGCTTTTCCGCGTTGCTTTTCATCAGCTTCCGCCTTAGGGCTGGTGGCATCCAGCACCTCTTTGGATGCATCGTAAACCTCTGTTTCCGAACCACCCATTACTCCTGCAAGAGAAACAGGGCCTTTCTCGTCACATACAAGCACATTTGTAGAGGTAAGCTTTCGATCTACACCGTCCAACGTGGTGAGTCTCTCACCGTCTTTGGCAGCGCGCGTGATGATCTTGACTTTCTTGTCGTGGGGCGGATTGCCAACACCTGCACTCCCTGGCACCGTACGCCAGGACAGGTCTGCGTGCGGTGCAAGTGTCCGCCTTACAAGCACATCATAATCGAACGCATGGAGTGGCTCGCCGATATCCAGCATGGCATAGTTGGTCGCGTCCACGATGTTATTGATGGGACGGATGCCTGCCAGCCTCAATCTGCGCTGGATTTGGTAGGGACTGGGTTTGATCTCCACATCCCGGATTAAGCCCAGAACGAAGCGCGGGTTAAGCTCCGGATTTGTGATTTCGATAGAAACCAGTTCTTCAACCGATTGTCCTTCTGTTTCATATTGGATATCTGGCTTCCTGAGTGCGCGTCCGGTCAGCGCGGCGAGTTCGCGCGCCACGCCAAGTACGTTGGCATTACGCGCCATATTGGGCAAGATACTGATATCGAAAACAGCATCGCCCATGTAATCGACAAGAGGCATGCCCACAGGCGCATCTTCATCCAGGACGATAATGCCTTCGTGTTCTTCAGAAATGCCTAGTTCTTTTTCCGACGCGACCATTGAATATGACTCGACGCCGCGGATTTTGGCGCGCTTGAGGGTTGTGAGTACCAATCCACCCGCGTGACCATCGTAAATGGTCGAGCCTTCTTTGGCATACGCGACCTTGATCGGCTTGGGCAATTTGCCTGTGCCTTTCAAGTGGAAGATATTCGGCGCGCCTGTTAATACCGTTTGGTTCTGCTGCCCATCATAAAGATCGAGCAGAGTTAATCTGTCCGCGTTGGGATGCGGCATCACCTCACGGATTTCAGCAACAACGATCTTGTCACGATCCCATGAGATGCCACTTGTCTTGAATTCATGACGTTCACTGGAATGCATACCGGAGGCTGTGCCATTAGACATCGGTAGACCAACATATTTAATCTCGTCTACTTCTAATCCAGCCAGAGTCAACTTCCGAGCAATCTCTTCGATGGACAGACCATCAAGGTCAATGTAATCTTTTAGCCAGGAAATAGGTAACTTCATAGTGATTTCAATCCTTTCACCACAAAGGTCTAAATTTTCCTTCGTGCACCTTAGTGACCCTTTGTGGTAAATCGGTCTTAGAATTGTTCCAGGAATCTGAGGTCATTGCCCCAGAAATATCGAATATCATCAATCCGGTAGCGCAACATCAACTGGCGCTCAGGACCCATGCCCCAGGCAAAGCCTGAATAACGTGCGGGATCATATCCGCCGTTTTGCAGCACAATCGGATGCACCATGCCGCATCCAAGAATCTCCAGCCAGCCTGAGTTCTTGCAAACCGCGCAGCCCTTTCCACCACAAACAAAACACTCTACATCCATTTCCGCAGAGGGTTCTGTGAATGGGAAGTACGAGGCGCGAAAACGCGTGCGTACATTTTGACCGAACATTCGTCGCGCGAAGTCAATCAGCGTCCCTTTCAGGTCAGCAAATGTAATGTTCTCCCCCACCACAAGCCCTTCCACTTGATTGAATTGAATCTCAGAGCGCGCCGTGATTTGTTCATAACGGAAACACATGCCAGGCAGAGCAATGCGAATCGATGGCGGGTTATCAGGATCCATCGCCGCGAACTCTCGCATCGCGTGGATCTGTCCGGGCGAGGTATGGGTGCGCAGGACAATTGGATTATCGCCGCGCTCACCCGCTTCGACGAAGAACGTATCCTGCATATCGCGCGCGGGATGATTCGGCGGGAAGTTGAGCAACTGGAAGTTGATCTCGTCCGTTTCCACTTCGCGCGAGGTGTACACCTGGAAACCCATATCCGCAAGAATATCCAACACGCGCCGCAATTGCTGCGTGGATGGGTGCAAACGTCCCAAATGGACACTGCGTCCAGGCAGGGTCACGTCGAGCTGCTCCTCTTCGAGGGATTTCGCCAACGCCGCGGCTTTGATCGCTTCGGCGCGCTCCGTCAAAGCAGCTTCCAACGCCACCTTGACACGGTTCGCCGCCGCCCCGACAGTGGGTCGCTCCTCCTTGGAGAGTTTTCCCAACTCAGAAAAGACCTGCATCAATGGTGAACTACGTCCCACGTTTGCTACGCGCCAGGCTTCGAGCGCGGCTTGATCTTTGATCGCGTTCAAACTTTCCAGAGCGCTCTTTTCGATCTCATTTAATTTGTCGAGCATTCGTACCTCCAAAATGATAACTGGAGTCAATGTCTCCTGACATTGAAACTACCAAAGTCTGGTCCCACGGGGATGCTTCGCACACCTGCCCTGGTACGGCTTAAGCCGCATGGTGCCAGGGAAGACTTTGGACTCCGCAGACAAACAAAAACCTTCCGTCCACTATGGGACGGAAGGCGCTTAAGCATTCCGCGGTACCACCCAAATTAGTCACCTTCGCCGTTTAAGGCTCGTGACTCTCCTTGCGCTGACCAACATCAGCCTCTCGTGTAACGTCGAGATTACGGTTTGAACTACTTTTGCCCTGCATTTCACTCAAACGGCTCAAGAGGGAACTTCAACTGATTTCGGTCGAGTACAGCTTTCAGCACGCCTACGGCGGCTGTACATCTCTGGCGGCTTCTGTCAGCCTACTTTCCTCTGTCACAGCCTTTATTCGATTGCTGTAATTATCTCTGAAATGATTGGCATGTCAAGACCAAATCATGGCTGGGTTGTTACGCCTCTCCAAACCGCATCAAGTGCTTGAAGCGCGGTAAGGTTGCGAATGGTCCAGGCGGATTGCATGGCATGAGTATCATCAAAATCAGTGATCCCATACGTGAGATGTTCCAGGTCAGGTTGAAGCCCGTGATTAGGAAGCGGTTGGATCGCTGACCAAAAATTCCAGAGCGGAACATCATATTCCTGGGCAAGACAAGCGATCGTTCGATTGATACGATGATCTCCTTCCAAATTGTCTCCCTTTGTTGAAAGGATGGGCACAATGCTTTTCGTAATAAGAATATCCAAAATCTGCCTCATTCCCGTTTCAAATTCCTCAGGCTGCCAGACCTGATTCGTTCCCAGCGAGAGGACGGCAAACGCAGGTCGTTGCAGACGTAATTCACAAGTTAGAGGCGATTCGCCCGATTCGCAAATAGTGGGATCACTCAGCGTTGGATCAAGAATCCGGTCGGTCTTGAAGCCGCGCTTCGCAGCCACTCCAATTCGCCCAAATGAACCAGCAAAATATTCAATAACGGAATACAGGTTTTGATACGGACCGAGATCATAATAACGAGCCCCAAGCTCGAACGCTGTAAAAAACCATTGAGTGGATATTTCTCCATCCCCAACCTTTGAAAATGAATTTGGATGATTGCCATCTACCTGACCACGTTGATACAGCTCACGTGCAGTTTCGCTCACCGTAGGAATAACGGGCAAGGATTGCCATTCACCACAAGATATTCCTTGCGGAGTCACAGGCACTTCTGTAACAGTTCGAATAATTTCCGGTTGACTTGTGGTGATGGGTGCTGTAGAAAGAGATGATGGGATAGGCGTTCGTGTCGCCTGAGGTTCACAGGCGCCGAGCAGAAACGTGAGAAAAATTGACGCAAAAAGACGGACAGTTTGCACAGGATTCCCCCTCGTTATACCATTAACGGCGTACCCCGCCATCACGGGCGGGGCAGCCAAAGACCAACTCAGAGGGAGGAGAGAGTTTTAACAAAGGAGGCGGTTCAATGACACCTTCTTAGTTTACATAGGACGGTAATCGGGATTTGTGCCACACCATGCGCATGTCGGCTTGTTGATGCCGTTACACTCAATTGCATTCGAGCAGCGGCGGGCGAGGATACGTGGGGGCTGCTCAGGCAAATACTCGGAAGGAAGAACAACTTCGGTTTCCAGCGCGATCTCGTGACCTACATGTTCACAATAACAGACCTTGCTTACATACCACTGCTTCTGAGCCATATGGCACCTCCTGATTACGTTGTCATTGTATGACAAACAAAAGACGCCTGCCAGTGACAGGCGTCCCGACTTGACATGACAATCTGCCTATTACGGATAGGAGTTACCCGATTTAGATTACAGAGTATCGCATAATTTACTAAACCGAACTTGTGATATTCACTCGTGATTTTTACCAAAAAGTTTAGTAATTTATGAAACAAGCGATAGAAAAGCGAGCCTAATTGGTTACATACACTATTGCCGAACAAGGCGAAACACCCCGCCACTATCACTAAGAAGATATAGCTCGCCCGATCCATCCTGCCCATACGATGTGATCGTAACATCCAAGTCAAACAAGGACTGAGATTGCCAGTCCCCATCTAGCTGGATCAAACCCCAAATCACGCCTGAGCAATAGTCCGCGTAGAGATAGATGCCATTCCACTCCGGCATGGAGCCGCGATAGACATATCCACCGGTGACAGAGCAATTACCACCCGGATGACCATATTCGGCAATAGGGTCAACCATCCCATCGGGCCCACCACCCTTATAATCATGGGCCCCTTCGCGAAAGTTCCAGCCAAAGTTTGTGCCACCGGGGGAGCCTGCAGGGAGAAAATCGATCTCCTCCCAAGCGTTCTGGCCAACATCTGCAATATAGAGATCGCCTGTAGCGCGGTCAAATGAGATGCGCCAGGGATTGCGTAAACCATATGCCCAGATCTCATTTCCAAATGGATTATCCGCTGGAACTGCGTAGGGATCAGCAGAGTCGACATCGAGTCGCAGTATTTTGCCGAGCAGGACGTTTGTGTTCTGACCATTCCCATTTGGGTCGCCCTGTGAGCCGCCATCGCCTAGACCCGCATACAAATATCCATCTGGCCCGAACGTGAGCACTCCCCCATTGTGGTTGGGAAATGGCTGGTCGACACCTAATAATTTCACTTCGCTGTTCGGATCCGCGACATTGGGATCGCTTGACACCTGAAAGCGCGCCAAAACTGTATCACCAAGTTTATTGGTGTAGTTAACGAAGAAGCGTCCATTCTGCGCGTATTGTGGATGAAAAGCCAAACCCAGCAAACCCTGTTCATTTCCACCACTTCCCACGCGGTCAGTAATATCGAGAAACGGCGTCTCGATTAATTGGTCGTTTTCAATAATCCGGATTCGTCCAGGTTTTTCGATCACAAACAAACGTCCGGAGCCATCCGGCTGTAAGTCAACGGGACGTTGAAGCCCGGAGATAATCATTTGCCAGGTATATGCCTTAGGATCAGGAAATGTCGTTGTGCTTGCGGGCGTTGCAGTTGGAGGAATAGGACTGGGTATGGGTGTATCGGGAATCGTTGTCGGTGGAAGCGAGGTTTGTGTAAGGGAAGCAGCTGTCGGTGTAATCGAAGAGGGAGGCGATATGGGTGTACTTGTTCCGTTGCAAGCCGCGACGAACAATACAAGGAAAAGTATTAATCGTCTCATTTACGATTTACTATTTATCGTTTACATCGGTAGCATCCGCGTCCACAATATCCCCCGAAGTATCTCCCAGATTACTGTTCAGATCCTGCATATGCTCTTGCACGACATCCGGAGGGCAAAGTTCGACAAACAAATTTGAACCAATCCAAAGAATAGCCGCGTCATCCAAAGCAGCTACACCTGGAATCCCCATGATGATATCGATCGGAGAGATAAGATAAGCAATCGCGCCAATTGGAATGAGTTTGACCCAAGGGCTAACTCGTGAATCCCCCATGAGCTTGAAGATAAGTTTCAAGCGGTCCACAAAGTCACGCGTCATGCCTTTTGAAGCAGGCACTACGATTTTACGGTTTTTTTTATCAGGCATGCTTGTCTCCATATAACTTAATAGATTTAACGACAAAGTGAGCCATGTAATACTCAACACATTATAAGACACATATCAACCATTACACTTATATCATATACGAAATTAATGTTTAGAAGTGGCAAGCGAGAGGGGTAAAATTTGAAGATGCCCTATCTGATCGATGGACATAACTTGATTCCCAAATTAGGACTACACCTGGACGCCATTGATGACGAGATGGAATTGGTTGCCATCCTGCAGGAGTTTTGCAGATTAGAACGTAGGCAAGTGGAGGTCTTTTTTGATGGAGCACCAGCCTCTCAAGCCGGCACCCGAAAACTAGGTGCTGTTACCGCGCATTTTGTTCGTCTGGGAACCACCGCCGATGACGCTATCCGCAATCGATTGAAAAAACTCGGAAAAAGCGCAAAAAACTGGACAGTGGTTTCCTCAGACAGACAAGTCCAGGCAGACGCTCGCGCTGCTCACGCAGAAGTGACTTCCTCCGACGCATTTGCAGGGATGCTGAAGCAAGCTCGCAACTCCGCTCCTAAACCAAACAATGACCGAAAAGTCTCTCCACAGGAAGTTGACGAATGGTTGAAGATATTTGAGCGCAGGAAACCGAAATAAATTACTAAGAACTATGGGGGATAATTATGGACAGTTATTATGATATTTCTAATAAATTTTTAATGTCACAACTTTTATTCGGGGGTATATTGGATGCATCGACACCTGCCCTCCCTTTATTGGTATTAGGTGTCTATCCGCCGCCTACGGTTAGCATGTCCCCCCCATGCTAGCGAGGCGGCGGTTTCTTTTCGCTTCGTCTGCGTGGCTCGTCCTTCGACAGGCTCAGGATGCACTCGACACTCCGCTCAGCGCGAAATAGGGGGTATATAATGTAAATATGAAGACCGTTTATACATTTGTCCCTTCACCCAATCATGTTTATCCAGATCATCCTGAGCGGCCCGGACGGTTGGATATTTTACAGCCGCGACTCAACTCGTTTGATGCAGAATTAGTGGAAGCAGTATCTGCGACGCGTGAAGAGATCGCTTACGTTCACAATCCCAAATTAATTTCCGCGCTGGAAAGAGTCTGTAGAGAAGACGCGCCCGGAATCATTGACTATGCTCCGACCTATGTAACTCCATCTTCATTTGAGGATTCACTGCTGGCTGCCGGCGGCGTGATGACCTGTGTACGCGCTGTATTGAACGGAGATGCAAAAAACGCATTCGCCATCGTCCGCCCGCCGGGGCACCACGCGGAACCAGACCGCGCGATGGGATTTTGTATTTTTAACAATGTGGCAATTGCCGCTCGTGATGGGCTGGCACAGGGACTGGAACGCGTTGCGATCATCGATTACGACGCCCACCATGGGAACGGGACTCAGGCTGCTTTCCTTAACGATGAACGTGTGGCATTTTTATCTGTGCATCAATATCAGAGCGGCTTCTATCCCGGAACGGGCTGGATCGAGGACGCGCCTCAGGCAAAGAAGCGGATTGTCAATGTGCCACTTCCAGCCTACGCGGGCGATCAAGTCTACGAACAGGTTGCGGAAAAACTATTTGTTCCCTTGGTGGAAACGTTCAAGCCACAGATGATTTTTGTCTCAGTTGGTTTCGATGCGCATTGGAGCGATCCCATCACAATGTTGGGGTTATCCACTGCTGGATACTTGATGTTAGCCGAGAAAGTAGTTGAACTTGCAGAAGAATACTGTGATGGCAAAATTGTCTTTGTGCTCGAAGGCGGCTATGACCCGACGAACGTCGCCAATGGGGTGGAAACGGTCTTTATCGCGGAAACAGGGAAAGGGGAGCTTGAGACGAGTGATCCAAGTCCACGCAAAGAGCCTGATTGCGAATCTCGCCTCGAAGAAGTCCGCAAGTGGCATGGATTCTAATCAGAGGCAGAATTACAAATCTATTAGGGGCATCATTTTTTGATCGTCATCTTTTATAATTGCTTGCTAGGAAAAAGGAGCACTCTTCATGGCAAGCAGACGAACCCTTGGTTATATTCAAAATGAATGGACTTGTCCCAATTGTGGCACACGCAATAAAGGTGGGGTAAAGACTTGCGAAAATTGCGGCGCGCCTCAACCTGAAAATGTACAGTTTGAACTTCCGTCAGAGCAAAAATTCGTATCAGATGAAGCTACGCTCAAAGCTGCGCAGGAAGGGCCCGACATCCATTGCCCATTTTGCGGTACGCGTAACCCTGCCTCTGCAAAAACGTGTTCGCAGTGCGGCGGAGATTTGACTGATGCCAAAGCACGTGAGGCGGGGCGCATCATGCAGGCACCTCCCGTGTCACAGCAGCCGAAAGTGATCAAATGCGACAACTGCGGGACCGAAAACCCAAGTGCTAACGCGATCTGCTCGAACTGCGGATCACCGTTGCCGAAAGCGGCAGTTACACCAGCCATGGCTCCGCTGCCAGCGGCAGGAGCAAATCTCGGAAGCCTCCAATCACCCAAAAAGACGAATTGGTTATTGATCGGTGGCATTTTGGGCGCACTTGCCATATGCTGTGTCGTGATCGGAGCATTGTTCGTCTTCCCATCCAAATCGGTCAAAGCGACTGTGGTGGATGTGCACTGGCAGACGTCTGTGCCCCTACAGGAAATCCGCGCCGTGGATTACAACAACGAGCCTGGCAGCCCGCCTTCGGGTGCTTATGACGTCTCCTGCCGGGATGACAGCCATGATGTCTGTGAACAAAAGACCATTGACAAAGGCAATGGTTACTCGGAAGTGGTGGAGGAATGTCACACCGAGACTCAGCAATACTGCTCGTATAGTGTGGACGAATGGACAACAATCCAAAGCTATCCATTAGAAGGAAATGATCTGCAGCCAGTTTACGAGAGCCCGAACGTTTCAAGCGGTCAGCGACTTGGTGATCCATCTGAAGACCTGACAGTTACCTTTTCCACACAAAGTGGCGAACAAGAAACGTATTCGCCAGACACAGTTTCCGAATATCAGCAATTCACAATTGGCAGTACCTGGACCCTAAAGATGAACGCGCTGGGAGGCGTGGTCAGCGTAGAGCCATAAGAGGAAGAGCGGACAGTTGGACTGTCCGCTCTTTACATGGGTGGTAGTATGTGAACGATGATGATCTCATTAACAACAATATGGCAAACGATCTCGATTCGCAAATGAAAGCACTACGCCAAATTGGCGTGTTAAATGTGGACGACCTGGAAATCAATCGGAAGGGCCATTTATCGCCAAGACAAAAGCAGAAACCTATTTTAATTATCATTCTTTGGACGGGATTAGCAGTTTTTGAGCTCGTCGTTCTCATAGCGCTTCTTCTTTATGAACTTTCATTTCAGCCGAACCCATTGATCAGTTTGATAACATTTGCTGTATTAACATTTTGTTCAGCCCTGTCCATGTTAAATGTAAAACCATATTGGAGAGACTTGAGAACCAGTAAAGTTAAGACAGTTTCTGGAAAATCATTCAAGAAGTATTCATTCGTCAGTTACGGTAGATCAAGCATATGCCTTTGCAGTATTAGAGTCAGTAATCTTGTGTTTGGTGTATCGCCTGCCCTTTACAATGTAGTATTGGAGAACAAATCTTATCGCATCTATTATCTACCGGACAGTAAGTTAATGGTCAACATTGAACCCATTTAGGTGATCGAGTATTCTAAAATGTCCACGTACAATGCTTCTAAAATTGAAACCATCGCCACAAACATCCCCGGTGCGGAAGGGATTGCGATCGCCAATGGCGGGCGGATCTTCATCGGCGCGGAGGATGGCTGGATCTATATCATTTCACCGCAAGGTGAAGTCTCACAATTTGTGAAAACGCCTGGACGTCCACTCGGGATTGCCATAGATAAACAGGGAAATCTTTTTGTGTGTGATTGGGATGCGCACGGGGTGTACAAAGTTACTGCAAATAGAGAAGTCTCGCTTTTTGCCGATTCAGACGGCACGTACAAAATGCAGTTCCCAAACTTCTGCGTGTTCGACGATCAGGGCAATTTATACGTTTCTGACACAGGCACCTCACGCAGAAACGCGCAGATCTATAACCCGGATGGAAAGATTTTTCGAATATCGCCAACGGGTCAATGTGAATTATTTGCAGAGGGACTTTATCAAGCCAATGGCCTGGCGATGCGGCGAGGAGAATCAGCGTTATATGCGATTCAAACAGCAGTGGATAACGTATTGCGATTGGACATCAAGCCGGATGGCAAGCTTGGAAAATCTCGTGTTTATGCAAGCAACCTGGATGGTTCACCAGATGGCATGGCATTTACAGCAAGCGGAGATCTTTTGGTTGTAACAGGTCTGCACGAAATCATTTATCGCGTGACAATCACAGGCAGAACTGAAATCTTTCTCGAAGACAAGAACGCGGAGAAATTAATCGCCCCTGCAAACCCTGCCTTTGGAGGCACAGACCTGGATGAACTTTATATTACAAATCTAATCGGAAATTCGGTAAGCAGAATCAAAGATGT
>WNFU01005061.1_pt1 | contig 26837 bp, 31 predicted proteins | sample 5400121 | NCBI WGS metagenome assembly WNFU01 (sample SAMN13153360, study PRJNA577476) | soil metagenome | isolation source: 100 cm soil or saprolite under grassland replicate 1 | place: USA:California | collected 2016-06-15 | reverse complement strand
AGGACAGGGTGATGGATGTGCTGCGCCCGCTCGCCATCCCGCCGGGGGATTACATGATGCCCCGCCCGTCGAGCAGACAGGAGATGCGCTCCCCGCAGTTTGCCGAAAAGTTCAAGAAGGGCCCCGTCATGATGTTCACCGTGTGGCCCGGCGGCTCCATGTCGATGGGGAGGCAACTGGTGCAATGGTTCCTCTACGCCGTTATTGTCGGAATCTTCGCCGCGTACGTCGCGGGGCGCGCGCTGCCCCCCGGCGCCGAGTACCTGCACGTCTTCCGGTTCGCCGGTGTCACCGCGTTCATCGGCTACGCTCTCGCACTGTGGCAGATGTCGATCTGGTACCGCCGCGCCTGGCTCACGACGATCAAGGCGACCGTCGACGGCTTGATCTACGCGCTCCTGACGGCGGGCACGTTCGGCTGGCTGTGGCCGCGGTGAGTCGTGGAACAAGACTCCGGTATCACCGCCGTCGCCCACGTGATTCAGCTCGCGGTCGCGCCGGTGTTTCTCCTCTCGGGCATCGGCGCGATGCTCGCCGTCATGACCAATCGCCTCGCCCGCGTCATCGACCGCGCCAGGGTGCTCGAAGGCCAGCTCCGGGCGGCGCCCGCCGACGCGGCGGTCATCGCAGCGCAGCTGGCGGTGCTCTCCCGCCGGGCCAAGCTCGTCGGCACGTCCATCACCCTCTGCACGATCACGGCGCTCCTGGTGTGTGCGGTGATCGCCATCCTGTTCCTGGGCGCCTTTTTGCGTTTCGATGCGTCGGTGCCCGTGGCCCTCCTCTTCATTGCGGCGATGTTCGCCTTTTTTGCGGGCCTGCTCTCGTTCCTGCGCGAGATCTTCATCGCCACGGCGAGCCTGCGCATCGGCCCCCATTAGCGGATTCCGGCGAGCGAGGCTCCATGAACGACGAGGGGGTCGTGAGCGCCCTCGGCCTGCGCGTCAAGTCCGGCTGGGCCACCGCGGTCCTCCTGGTCGGTCCGGCGCGGGCGCCGCGGGTCGCGGACCGCCGGACCATCGCGCTGAGTGATCCCGCCGTGCCGGCGTCGCGCCAGCCGTACCACGCGGTGATGGGGGCCCGCCCGCGGGAAGCGAAGACGCTGGAAGCGCGGCTGTGCCGCCTCGTCGAGCGCGTGGCCCGGAAGTCCCTCGGCGAGCTGCTCGCCGAGTATCGGGCCGCCGGCCACGCGGTGCGGCGCGTGGCGCTCGTCGTCGGGAGCGACATCGATCCGGCGAAGATCGCGAACGACCACATCCGCGCCCACGCGCTCGAAGGCCGGCTGTTCCGGACGGCGCTGGAACGGGCGGCGCGAGCCCGGCGGCTGCCGTGCTCGGTGGTGGTCGAGCGCACCGTCTACACGGGAGCGGCGTCGGCGCTGCGGCGTCCCGCGAGCCGGCTCAAGCGCACGGTGACCGACCTCGGGCGACCGATCGCGGGGCCGTGGCGGGCCGACGAGAAGACAGCCACCCTGGCGGCGTGGATGGCGCTACGGTGAGCGCGCGACGCATTGACCTCCCCGGTCGGTGCTGCTAAGTTGTTGTCCGATGCCGACCTACGAGTACAAATGCCCCGCCGGGCACGCGTTCGAGAGGTTCTACCGCACGATGAACAACCAGCGCCGGGTCAAATGCCCGACGTGCGGGAAGCTCGCCGAGCGGCTCATCTCCGGGGGCGGCGGGCTGGTGTTCAAGGGCTCGGGCTTCTACATCACCGACTACAAGCGGGCGGGCGAGAAGCAGGAGAAGCAGGAGAAGCAGGAGAAGCAGGAGAAGCCAGAGAAGAAGGAAGGCGAGGCGAAGCCCGCCGAGTCGAAGCCTGCTGACGGGTCCAAGAAGAAAAAAGACGCCGGCGACAAGTGAAGGCGCACGAAGCGATCCGCGCGGCACTGGCGGACGCCGCAGCGCGGCTGGGCGTGCCCGCGCCGGACGTCGAGCTGGAGCGCCCGCGCGATCCGGCGCACGGCGATCTCGCGACCAACCTGGCGTTGGTGCTCGCCAAGGCGCTGCATCAGAAGCCACGCGCCGTGGCCGAGCGGCTCGTGGCCGTGCTGGCACCGTCGCCGGGCCTCGTTCGCAAGATCGACATCGCAGGCCCGGGGTTCATCAACTTCTTCCTGGCTGAGGCCGAGCTCACCGCCGTGCTGGAGGCCGTCCTCACCGCCGGCGACCGCTTCGGCCGCAGCGACGCGGGCGGCGGCACCAGGGTGAACGTCGAATTCGTCTCCGCCAACCCGACGGGTCCGCTGCACGTGGGGCACGGCCGCGGCGCCGCGTTGGGAGACGCGATCGCGGCGCTGTTCGAGTGGACGGGGCACGCGGTGACGCGTGAGTTCTACGTGAACGACGCGGGCGCGCAAATCGACAAACTCGCGCGCTCGCTGTGGGCGCGGCTGCAGCGGGCGGTGGGCCGCCCGGCGGAGATCCCCGAGGGCGGCTACCACGGCGAGTATCTCGTGGAGCTGGCGGAGGCGATCCTGGCGCGCGAAGGGCGCCGGTTCGCGGACCTCCCCGAGGAAGAAGGGCTGCGGCGCTGCCGCACGATCGCCGTGCAGTCGCAGCGCGCCGAGCAGGACGAGGACCTGCGCGAGTTCGGGGTCCGGTTCGACGTCGTGTTTTTCGAGTCGACGCTGTACGGCGAAGGGTTGATCGAGCAGACCCTGAAGGATCTGGCGGCGCGCGGGTTCACCTACGAGCGGGACGGGGCGCTGTGGCTCCGCACCACCACGTTCGGCGACGACAAGGACCGGGTGCTCGTGAAGTCGGACGGCACGTACACGTACCTGCTCCCGGACATCGCCTACCACCGCCACAAGCACGAGCGCGGCTTCCGCAAGGCGGTCGATATCTGGGGCGCGGATCACCACGGCTACGTGGCGCGGGTGCAGGCGGCGATGCGGGCACTCGGGTACCCGGACGACTTCTTCCACGCCGAGATCGTGCAGCTCGTGCGGGTGATGCGGGGCGGGGAGGAGGTGCGCGTTTCGAAGCGCACCGGAGAGTTCGTGACGTTGCGCGACCTGTTCGAGGAGACCGGCGTGGACGCGGCCCGCTATTTCTTCCTGATGCGCCGCGGCGACTCGCAGTTCGTATTCGACGTCGATCTCGCGAAGAGCCAGACCGAGGAGAATCCGGTCTTCTACGTCCAGATGGCGCACGCGCGGATGTGCGGCATCTTCCGTGTGGCGGCGCGCGATCCGGAGTCCGTGGCGGTGGAGGGCATCGATCTGACCGGGCTCACCCAGCCCGAGGAGACCGACCTGCTGAAAGAGCTGGCCGCGTTTCCCGGCATCGTCGAGCGGGCGGCGGAGACGCTCGAGCCGCACCGCGTCACGGGGTATCTGGAGGGGCTCGCCCGAATCGCGCACGCCTGGTATCACAAGTACCGGGTTCTGGGCGAACCGGAGGAGGCGGCGCGCCTGGTGCTCGCGACGGCCGTGCGCCGGGTGCTCGCCAACGGCCTTCACCTCTTGGGGATCACCGCCCCGGAACGGATGTGAGCGTGGGTCTGCTCGTGGTGGGCTCGATCGCCCTTGACTCGGTCGCGACGCCGTTCGGTGAGACGGCCGACGCCCCCGGCGGCTCGGCGGTGTTCTTCAGCGCCGCGGGCGCGATTCTCCACCCGGTGCAGGTCGTCGGGGTGATCGGCAGTGACTATCCGCTTAGTGCCCTCAAGGCGCTCGAGGCGCGCGGCGTGGACCTCGCGGGCGTCGAGCGGGCGGGCGGCGAGTCGTTCCGCTGGAAGGCGAAATACTCCTACGATCTGTCGAGCCGCGAAACGCTCGAGACCCGACTCGGCGTGTTCGCCCAGTTCCGGCCCAAGCTCCCGACGAAATTCCGGGACGCGCGCTACGTCTTTCTCGGTAACATCGATCCCGAGTTGCAGCTCGGCGTGCTCGATCAGGTGAAGCAGCCCGTCCTCGTCGCCTGCGACACGATGAACTACTGGATCCACTCGAAGCGCGATCTGCTGCTCGAGCTGCTCCGGCACATCGACATCCTCATGGTGAACGACTCCGAGGCGCGCGAGCTGTCGGGCGATTGGAACATCTACCGCGCGGCGCACTGGGCGCTCGAGCGCGGCCCCCGCATGACCGTAATCAAGCAGGGCGAGCACGGTGCGTTGCTCGTGAGCCGCGACGCCACCTTCAAGGTTCCCGCCTACCCGCTGCAGGAGGTGTTCGACCCGACGGGCGCGGGCGATGCCTTCGCCGGCGGCTTCATGGGGTACCTCGCGTCCACGGACGACCTCGCCCCCGCGAATCTGCGGCGCGCGATGGTGTACGGCGCCGCCATGGGCTCGTTCGCGGTCGAGGCGTTCGGCATCCAGGGGCTCGCGGACGTCACCCTGGCCGACGTCCGCGCACGCGTCCGCGCCTTCAAGGAGCTGGTCCACTTCGACGTCGACGAGGCTCGCCCCGCATGACCGACCGCTACGCCGCTGCGGGAGTCGACCTGGACGCCGCCGCCGAAGCCAAGCGGCGCATCGCGGCGCTCGTGCGGCAGACCCGCACGGGGCTCGCGCTCGGCGCAATCGGCGCGTTCGGTGGCATGGTGCGCGTACCGCCCGGGTACGAGCAGCCGGTGCTCGTCCTCTCGACCGACGGCGTCGGCACCAAGGTGCTCGTCGCCGTGCGCGCCGGCGTCCACGACACGGTGGGCGAGGACCTGGTGAACCACTGCGTGAACGACGTCCTCGTGCACGGCGCCCGGCCGCTCGCGTTCCTCGATTACATCGCGACCGGCTCGCTCGACCCCGCGACCGCGGCGGCGGTCGTCGCGGGCGTGGCGCGCGGCTGCCGCGCGCACGAGATGACCCTCGCCGGCGGCGAGACGGCGCAGCTCCCGGATCTGTACCAGCCCGGGCACTACGACCTCGCGGGAACCATCGTGGGCGTCGTGGAGGAGCGGGCCGCGCTGCACGGCGACCGCGTGCGGCCGGGCGACGTGCTGCTCGGCTATGCGGCGAACGGGCTGCACACCAACGGGTACACCCTCGCGCGCCGCATCGTGTTCGATCGCCTGGGGCTGGACGTGGAGGACGAGTTCCCCGAGACCGGCCGATCGGTGGCGGACGTGCTGCTCGCCGTCCACCGCAGCTACGCGGAAGCCGTGACGCCCGTCCTCCCCCGTCTCCACGCGCTCGCCCACATCACCGGCGGCGGCATCCCCGGGAACCTGGTACGCGTCCTCCCGCCCGGCTGCGCCGCGCTCGTGGACGCGGGCGCGTGGCCGTGGCCGCCGCTGTTCCGCGTGCTGATGCGCGCCGGCGAGGTCTCGCTCGGCGAGATGCGGCGCGTCTTCAACCTGGGCGTGGGGATGATCGCCGTCGCGGCGCGCAGCGACGTGGAGGCGGTGATCGCCGCGGCCAGGCGCGCCGGCGTGGAGGCGTGGCTGATCGGGGAGGTGGTCGCCGGCGAGACCGGCGTCCGCTTCGCGGAACGGTAGGAGGCGGCATGTCTTCGGCGGCATCGGCTGTCGCTTCGACTTCTGACCGCGCCGCCGAGCGAGCGGCGATGGAACGTGCGCTCGACCTCGCGCGCCGGGGCTGGGGGCGCGTGGCGCCCAACCCCCTCGTGGGCGCGGTGGTGCTGCGGGGCGACACCATCGTGGGCGAGGGCTATCACGCCGAGTACGGCGGGCCCCATGCGGAGGTGGTGGCGCTCGAGGCCGCGGGGGCGCGGGGGGGGGCGCGGGGGGCGCGCGGCGCTACGCTGGTCGTGAACCTCGAGCCGTGCGCCCATCACGGCAAGACGCCGCCGTGCACCGACGCGATCGTCGCCGCGGGCGTGACGCGCGTGGTCGCCGCCATTCGCGATCCCGACCCCCAGGCGCAGGGCGGGGCGGGGGTGCTGCGCGGCAAAGGGGTGGTCGTGTCGCTCGGCCTCCTCGCGGAGCAGGCGGCGGCGCTCAACGCCCCGTTCCTGTTCGCGCGCGAGCAGGCCGAACGCCCGTTCGTCGCGCTCAAGCTCGCGACGTCGATCGACGGCCGCATCGCGGACGTCACGGGCAGCTCGCGCTGGGTGTCGGGCGAGCCGGCGCGCGAGTACGTGCACTGGCTGCGGGCCGGGTTCGACGCCATCGCCGTGGGCGGCACCACCGCGCTGAAGGACGACCCACAGCTCACCGCGCGCGGGGCCGTGACCCCGCGCCGGCCGCCCGTGCGCGTCGTGTTCGACCGCCGCGCCATGCTGAACGAGACGGTGGGCCTGGTCCGGACGGCGCGCGACGTGCCGACGTGGGTCGTCGCCTCGGCGGACGCACCGGTGGCGAGCGTCGCTACCCTTGAGCAAAGCGGCGTGCGGGTCTTCCGCCCCGGATCGCTCGCCGACGGGCTGCGCATGTTGCGCGAGGCGGGGATCCAGTCGCTCTTATGTGAGGGCGGAGGGGCGCTGGGCGCGAAGCTGCTCGCCGACGGCCTCGTGGACCGGGTCTACTGGATCCAAGCGCCGGTGTGGCTCGGCGAGGGCGCCGTTCCGGGCTTTCCCGGGGTGCCCCCCGCGCCGCTTGCCGAGGCGTCCCGCTGGGTGCCGGTGGAGCGCCAGGCGCTGGGCTCTGATACATTATTGGTATTGGACAGGCGGCTATGTTTACCGGGATCGTAACGGCCGTGGGGCGGGTGCAAGCCGTCTCGCGAAACGGGGGAAGGGAGAAGGGGGAAGAGGGAGAGGGTCTCACCCTCACGATCCGGGCTCCGTACAAGCGTCTCAAGAAGGGCGAGAGCGTCGCCGTCAGCGGCGCCTGTCTCACTGTAGAGCGGGTGGTGAGGGGTGGGTTCATGGTCCACGTGGTGGAAACCACCGCGGGTCGGACCCTGTTTGGGGAGTACGCGCCGGGCAGACGGGTGAACCTGGAGCGCGCGCTGCGCGCCACGGACCGGCTGGGCGGGCACTTCGTGCAGGGGCACGTGGACGGGGTGGCGGTGGTGGAGCGGGTCGAGCGGTGGGGGGACGCGTGGGTGTACGACCTGCGCCCGCCGCGCGCCGTACGCGAGGTCGCGATCCCGCACGGCTCGATCACCGTGGACGGCGTGAGTCTCACGGTGAACGACCTGCCCGGGCCGGACCTGGTGCAGGTGTCGCTGATCCCGTTCACGCGCGAGCACACGACGCTCGGAACCGTGCGCGTGGGCGACCGGGTTCACGTGGAGGGGGACGTTCTCGGGAAGTACGTGAGGCAACTATGCCGCACCGCAACATAGAGCAGGCGATCGCGGACATCCGCGCGGGGAAGCTCGTCATCGTGGCCGACGACGAAACCCGAGAAAACGAGGGCGACCTGGTCGGCGCGGCCGAACAGGTCACCCCCGAGATGATCAACTTCATGGCGACGCACGGGCGCGGGTTGATCTGCCTGACGCTGATGCCCGAGCGCTGCCAGGCCCTGGGGCTCACCCAGATGGCCGAGCAGAACACCGAGGCGCACGAGACCGCGTTCACCGTGTCGATCGACGCGGCGGCCCGCTTCGGCGTCACCACCGGTATCTCCGCCGCCGACCGCGCGGCGACGATCCGGGTCGCGATCGATCCGGCCACGGTGCCGGGTGACCTGCGCCGCCCGGGCCACGTGTTCCCGTTGCGGGCGCGGCCGGGCGGAGTGCTGCAGCGTGTGGGACAGACCGAGGCGAGCGTGGATGTGGCGCGGCTCGCCGGCCTCTATCCCGCGGGCGTGATCTGCGAGATCCTGAACCCCGACGGCTCGATGGCGCGCCAGCCGGACCTGGAGCGGTTCGCGGCGCGGCACGGCCTGACGTTCATCACCGTGGCGCAGCTCGTCGCCTATCGCCTGGCGCACGAGCGGCTGGTGCACCGCGTGGCCGAGGCGCGGCTCCCGACGCCGTACGGCGAGTTCCGCATCATCGGCTACCGGAACGACGTGGATGCGGCGGAGCACCTGGCGCTCGTCTACGGCGAGGTGCAGGGCAGGAAGGACGTGCTGGTGCGGATGCACTCCAAGTGCCTCACCGGGGACGTCTTCGGCTCGGCGCGGTGCGACTGCGGCTGGCAGCTCCACTCGGCGATGCGGATGATCGCCGCGGCGGGCGGCGGCGTGGTGGTGTATCTCGACCAGGAGGGCCGCGGCATCGGGCTCCTGAACAAGCTCAAGGCCTACGAGCTGCAGGACGCGGGCCACGACACCGTCGAAGCGAATCGCGAGCTCGGCTTCAAACCGGACCTCCGCAACTACGGTATCGGGGCGCAGATCCTGCTCGACCTCGGGCTCTCCTCGATCCGCGTGCTCACCAACAACCCGATGAAGCTCGTCGGGCTCGAAGGCTACGGCCTGGAGATCGTCGAGCGCCTCCCGATCGTCATGACGGCCTCGGACGAGAACCGCTCCTATCTCGACGTCAAGCGGGACAAGCTCGGCCACTTTCTGACCCACTGACCGTGGCCGAGATCGAGGGGTCGCCCCGCGCGCCGCGCCAGGTCCGCGTGGCCGTGCTCGTCAGCCGCTTCAACGAGATCGTCACCACCCGCCTGCTCGAAGGGGCGCGCCAGTGTTTCCGCGAGAAGGGCGTGCCGGAGGCGACGGTGGACGTGATCTGGGTGCCGGGCGCCTTCGAGCTGCCGGTCGCGGCCGAGGCCGCGGCGGCGAGCGGACGCTACGCCGCCCTCGTGGCGCTCGGCTGCGTGATCCGCGGCGAGACGCCCCACTTCGAGTACGTCGCCGGCGAGGCGGCGCGCGGGCTCGGCAACGTGGCTCTCGCGCACCAACTCCCCGTCGGCTTCGGCGTGCTCACCACCGAGAGCCTCGAGCAGGCGATGGCGCGCGCCGGCGGGGCCGCGGGCAACAAGGGCTACGAGGCGGCTGAGGCGGCCCTCACTACCGCCGACGTCCTGGCCCAGCTGACCCGTGCAGCGCCCCGAGACTAAGGCCCGCGCGCGCGCGCTTCAATTGCTCTACGCCTGGGACCTGTCGGGCCGCCCCTCGATCGAGACGGTGGTGGCGCGGCTCGCCGCGGCGTCCGAGCGGCCACCCGAGGGCGGGGGCTTCGACCGCGGGGCCGACCTCGCGGCGAAGGCGATCGCGGGGCTGCCCGAGTTCGACCGGCGCGTGGCCGACGCCGCGGAGCACTGGCGGCTCGAGCGCGTGGGCGTAGTGGAGCGCAACATCCTGCGGCTCGCGCTCGCGGAGCTGGCGGAAGGCGACACGCCCCCGCGCGTCGTCATCGACGAGGCGGTGAAGCTCGCCCATTGGTTCGCGGGCGCCAAGGCGCCCGCGTTCGTGAACGGCGTGCTGGACGCCGTCGCGCGCGAGTCGGGCGCGCTGTGAGAATCCTGGTCGTCAACTGGAACGACCGCGAGAATCCGCAGGCCGGGGGCGCCGAGATCCATCTGCACGAGATCTTCGGGCGGCTCGCCGGGTGGGGCCACACCGTCGACCTCGTCGCGAGCGGCTGGCCCGGCGCCGCGCCGCGCGCCGAGCTGGACGGGATTCGGGTGTACCGCACCGGGGGCCGCCACAGCTTCGCCGTCCGCGGCCGGGGGGCGGTGCGCGCCCGGCTCGCCGCCGGCGGCTACGACGTCCTGGTCGAGGACCTGAACAAGATTCCTCTCTATCTCGCCGGGATGACCTCCCTGCCGCTGTCGGTGCTCGTCCACCACCTGTTCGGGAGCACGATCTTCCTGGAGGCGCGGTGGCCGGTGGCGGCGCTCGTGTGGCTGAGCGAGCGGCCCCTGGCCCGGGCGTACCGGCGCGCGGCGTTTCAGGCCGTGAGCGAGAGCACGCGCGCCGACCTCGTCGCGCGCGGCGTGCCCGCGGAGCGCATCGAGGTCATTCCCGAGGGGATCGACACGACCTGGTTCCGGCCGGACCCCGCGACGCCGCGGGCCCAGCGGCCCACCTTCTTGTACCTGGGCCGCCTGAAGCGTTATAAAGGTCTGGAGATCGCGTTGCGCGCTCTGGCTGAGGCGCGCCGCGCCCGCCCCGACCTCGTCTTCGAGATCGCCGGCCAGGGGGACGACCGGCCGCGGCTCGAGCGCCTCGTCGGCGCGCTAGGCTTGGGGCAGGGGGACGCCGTGCGGTTCCGCGGGTTCGTGCCTGAAGAGGAGAAGCGGCGGTTGCTGCGCCGGGCGTGGGCGGTGATCTATCCCAGTCCCAAGGAGGGCTGGGGCATCTCCAACATGGAGGCGGCGGGGTGCGGCACCCCCGCCATCGCTTCCGACAGCCCGGGACTGCGGGAGTCGGTGCGGCACGGGGAGACCGGCTTCCTGGTGCCGCACGGCGACGAGCGGGCGCTCGCCGAGCGGGGAGGCTGATCATGCGGATCACCATCACCGCACGCCACTGCGAGATTCCCGACGAGCTCCGCGCCCGGGCGCGGACGCTGCTGGAGCGTCTGACGAAGGTCGCGCCACGGCCGCATGACGGGCAGGTCGTCTTCCTGGCGGACCACGGCATGCCCACCGTGGAGGTGCGGCTGCACGCGGCGCGCGGGGCGGTGCACGTCGGCACCGCGAGCGCGACGGACCACCGCACGGCGCTCGACCACGCGGTCGCGAAGGTGCGCCGGCAGCTCGACAAGTCGCCCGTGCGGCGCCGGGCGCTGGAGCGCCAGCCCCGGTGACGGCTCCCAAGGTCCGCGACCTGCTCGAGCACAAGGGCGATCCCCTCCAGCTCGAGGCGCTCACCGGAGAGGTGGGGCTCGACCGCGCCATCCCGACCCCGGAGGCGTCGAGCCCCGGCCTGGTGCTCGCGGGTTACACGAAGCGCTTCGCCGCGCACCGGCTCCACATCCTTGGGGAGACCGAGATCACCTACCTCGCGTCGCTCGCGCCGGCGGCGCGGCGCCAGGCGCTCGAGACGCTGTTCCAGTTCGACATCCCCGCGATCGTGATCGCCAAGGGGCAGGAGGCGCCCGCCGAGCTGCTCGAGTTGGCACGGGCCAAGGGCGTGGCGGTGATCCGCACCAAGCTCAAGACGGCGGAGTTCTATCGCCGGCTGAAGCCCTTCCTCGACGACGCGTTCGCGCCCAGCACCACGGTGCACGGCTCCCTCGCCGACGTATTCGGCGTCGGCCTCCTGTTCCTCGGGCGCTCGGGGATCGGCAAGAGCGAGTGCGTGCTCGACCTGGTCGAGCGCGGCCACCGGCTCGTGGCGGACGACGTCGTCCAGATCACCCGGCGCGGCAACGACGTGCTGATCGGCCGCGGGCACGAGCTGGCGCGGCACTACATGGAGATTCGCGGGGTCGGGCTGATCGACATCCAGGCGCTGTTCGGTATCCGCGCGGTGCGCCAGCAGAAACGCATCGAGGTGGTCGTGCAGCTCGAGGATTGGGATCCGAGCCGGGAATACGACCGCACCGGGATCGACGGGCGGACCACGCAGCTGCTCGACATCACGCTGCCGCTCGTCACGGTGCCGCTCAACCCCGGCAAGAACCTGACCGTCATCTGCGAGGTCGTGGCGATGAACCACCTGTTGCGCTACGGCGGCGTGGACTCCGCGCGCCAGTTCAACGAGCGGCTGCTCCAGCGCATGGCGGACCGGCGCGAGCTCCAGAAGTACCTCGAGGAAGATTATGAGTGAGCCGCTGCGGGGGGTGATCGTGTCGCACGCCGCGGTGGCGCAGGCGCTGCTCGCGGCGGTGGCGGCCATCACGGGCGTGCGCGACGCCCTCGTCTCCGTGTCGAACGACGGCTGCGACTCGGGCGCGCTGGCGGAGCGTCTCGTCGCCGCGATCGGCGGGAAGCCCGCCGTGCTGTTCGTGGACCTCCCGGGCGGCTCCTGCCTCACGAGCTCGGTGCGGCTCGCCCGGGCCAACGCCGACGTGGCGGTCGTGACGGGTGTGAATCTGGCGATGCTGCTCGATTTCGTGTTCCACCGCGACCTCGCGCCGGCCGACGCGGCCCGGCGCGCCGCCGAAGCCGGCACCAAAGCGATCCGCACGCCGGCCGCATGAGCATCGCGCTGTACCGGATCGACGACCGGCTGATCCACGGCCAGGTGGTCGTGGGCTGGGGGAAACCGCTCAACGTGGGCTTCATCGTGCTGGTGGACGACACGGTGCGGGCGAGCGCCTGGGAGCAGGACCTCTACCGCATGGGCGTGCCGCCCGAGATCGAGGTCGTGTTCGCGTCGACCGCCGAAGCGGCCGAGCGGCTCCCGGAGTGGGAGCGGGATCCGCGCGTCGGGATCCTGATCGCGGGCGACATCGACACGGTCCTCGCGCTGTCGGCGAACAGCCACCGGGTGAGCCGCGTCAACGTCGGGGGGATCCACCACCGCCCGGGCCGCTCCGAGCGGCTGCGTTACGTCTACCTGAGCGACGACGAGGCGGCGAAGCTCAAGGCCCTCGCGGCGCAGGGCGTCGAGGTCAGCGCCCAGGACGTGCCGACCGCGCGCCCCGTGCCGCTCACGGAGTTCACGTGACCCTCGAGCTCGCGCTGCTGCTGCTCGCGTGGGGCACCCTGGTCGGGCTCGACTTGGTGAGCGTGCCGCAGGTGATGATCGCGCGGCCGATCGTCGCCGGCCCCATCGCGGGTGCGATCCTGGGCGACCTGGGGACGGGGCTCCAGCTCGGCGTGCTGTTCGAGCTGTTCCAGTACGACGTGTTGCCGGTCGGCGCAACGCGCTACCCCGAGTACGGCCCCGCTACGGTCGCCGCGGTGAGCGCGGCGCACGCCGCGGCGGGGACGCTCGGGATCGGCCTGGGAGCGCTCGTGGGTCTGGTCACGGGCATGGCGGGCGGCGCCAGCATCCACGTCGTGCGTCGGCTCAACGCCCGGGCGGTACGCGCTGCGAGCGAGCGACTGGAAGCGGGCGATCCGCGCGCGCTCGTGCGCGTGCACGTGACCGGCATCCTGCGCGACGCCGTCCGGGCGGCGCTGATCACCGCGCTCGGGCTCGGCCTCGCGCAGCTCACCGGCGACGTGTTCGCGGGCGCCCTCACGGTGCGGGGCCTGACGTTGCTGCACGTGGCGGCGGGGGGCGCCGCCGTCGCGGCGGGAGTGGCCGGCACGCTGCGACTCGTGGGCCGCGGGCCGAACCTCCGCTGGTTCGCGGCGGGTGTGCTCGGTGGCACTGCGGTGGCGTGGCTCCGGTGACCGGGTCCCCCCCCGCCCGCCGGCGCCCGGCTCTGGGCCGAAGCCTGCTCCGCCTGTTCACGGTGCAGGGCTCGTACAACTACGAGCGGATGCAGGGGATCGGCGTGGGTGTGGCGGAGGAGCCGCTGCTGCGCGATCTGGGGGCGGGGAACGGGGGGAGCGGGGGAGAGGCCGCCTACCGGGCCGCGGTAGCGCGGGGCGCGCACTTCTTCAACGCGCACCCCTACCTCTGCGGCCTGGTGGTGGGGGCCGCGGCACGCGCCGAGCACGAGGGCGTGCCGCCCGCGCAGGTGGAGCGGCTGCGCGCGGCGCTGTGCGGCCCGCTCGGCTCGCTCGGCGACCGGTTGGTGTGGGCGGGGTGGCTACCGTTCACGTCGGGGCTCGCGCTGATCGGCGTGGCGCTCGGGCTCGATCTGTGGGCGGTCGTGGGCTTCCTGGCCCTGTACAACGTCGGCCACGTGACGCTGCGCTGGTGGGCGCTGGCGGCCGGATGGGCACACGGGGCGCGGGTCGCGGCGGCGCTGCACCAGCCGGTGTTGCAGCGGGCGGCCCGGCTCTCGGGCCCGGCCATGGCGTGCGCCGTGGGCGCGGCGCTGCCGCTCGCGGCGACGTACCTGAGCGGGCCCTTCGCCGGCTGGTCGCGCACCGCTTTCGCGGCGGCGGCGGCGGGAGGGGTGGCGCTCCTGTGGTGGCGGCGCGGCAAGCTCACGGGCCTGCGGTTCGGTCTCGCGCTCCTCGCGGTGGCGGCGCTGGTGGGGTGGGTATGGCGGTGATCGAGCGCGAGGCGAAGATCGTGAACCCGCTCGGGATGCACGCCCGGCCGGCTGCCGAGTTCGTGAAGGTGGCGAGCCGGTTCAAGGCGGCGGTCGAGGTACGCAAGGACGACCTGGCGGTGAACGGCAAGAGTATCATGGGCGTGATGATGCTCGCCGCCGAGTGCGGCTCGTCGCTCCTCATCAAGACCGACGGGGACGACGCGGAGCAGGCCATGGAGGCGCTGCTGGCGCTGGTCGCCGACGGATTCCACGAGATGGACCTGACGGCGGAGCTGCGGGACGCCGAGGAAGAGAGGGGGGGGCGGGACGCGTCGTCATGAGCGAGCGCTTGCTGAAGGGCATCGGCGTCTCCGCCGGGATCGCCATCGGTCCCGCGGTCGTCGTGCGCTGGACGCTGCCGGAGGTGCCGCACCGCGTCGTGCCACGCTCGCAGGTGGAAAAGGAAGTGCGCCGGCTGCGCGCCGCCGTGCGCGACGTGAAGCGGCAGATGCAGGAGCTCAAGGTGAAGGCCGAGGACCGCGCCGGCGTCGACGAAGCGCGCATCTTCGACGCCCAGATCCTGATGCTCGAGGACAAGGAGTTCCTCGCGAGCGTCGCGAACCTGATCCGTGAGAACCGCCTCACCGCCGAAAAGGCGTACGAGTTCAAGGCGCTCGAAGTGCGCGACATGTGGGCGGCGAGCGGCAGCGCGCGGCTCAAGGACCGGCTCGCCGACCTCTCCGGCGTCGCGATTCGCGTGATCGAGCACCTCATGCACCGCGGCGCGGACGAGCTGTGGGAAGGCATCACCCAGCCGTCGGTGGTGGTGGCGCGGGAGCTCGGGCCAGGGCTCACCGTGCAGCTCGACCGCGAGCACGTGGTGGGGCTCGTGAGCGAAGAAGGGACCCGCACGTCCCACGCCGCGATTCTCGCGCACTCGATCGGCATCCCGGCGGTATTCGGCGTCGCGGGGGCGATGCAGCGCATCGAGCCCGGCACCATGCTGGTGATGGATGGCACGCGGGGCACCGTCCTGCTCCATCCCACCCCGCAGGAGATCGCCGACGCGCAGGCGCGGGAGCAGCGCCGGCGCGAGCTCGCGTCCCAGCTCGAGGACGTGGTCCACCAGCCGGCGGTCACCGCGGACGGGGTCCGTATCGTGCTGCGCGGCAACGTCGACCTCCCGGACGAGATCCGGCAGGCCCAGCAGCACCGGGCGGAAGGGGTGGGCCTGCTGCGCACCGAGTTCCTGATCACGGGGCACACCGCCCTCCCGACCGAAGACGAGCAGGCCGAGTACTTCCGGCGGGTGGCGGAGGCGTTCCCCGGCCACCCGGTCGTCGTGCGCACGTACGATCTGGGCGGCGACAAGCTGCCGGAGCCGTTCCGCGCGGCGTCCGAGGCGAACCCCCAGCTCGGCTGGCGGGCGATCCGCGTCTGTCTCGACCGCCCCGACATCTTCCGCACGCAGGTGCGGGCGGTGCTGCGCGCGGCGAAGCACGGAGACGTCTGGCTGATGATCCCGCTCGTCACCCGGCTGGACGAGGTGGAGCGTACGCGCGCCGTCGTGGAGGAGGAGGCGGCGAAGCTGGCGCGCGAGGGAGTCCCCGCCGCCGCGTCGCTGCCGGTGGGCGTGATGGTCGAGACGCCGGCGGCCGCGGTGATCGCTGACCGGCTCGCGCAGGCGGCGGACTTTCTCTCGGTCGGCACGAACGACCTCACGCAGTATACGCTGGTGGTGGACCGAGGCAACGCGCGGCTCGCCGACCGCTTCACGCCGCACGATCCGAGCGTGCTGCGCCTCCTCAAGATGGTGGCGGACGCGGCGCGCGCGGCGGGGAAGCCGGCGAGCGTGTGCGGCGAGATGGCGTCCGAGCCGCTGTCCGCGTTCCTGCTGCTCGGCCTCGGCTACGAAACGCTGTCGGTCGCGCCGCCGGCGCTGCCGCTCGTGAAATGGATGGTGCGGCAGGTGAGCGCGGCGCGCGCGCGCGCCGCGGCGGAGCAGGCGCTCGCGGCGCGCAGTGCGGACGACGTGCTCGACCTGTTGCGCCTCGCGCTCGCCGAAGCCGTGGATCTGAAGCTGCTCGACCCCGACGCCCGGTTGCCCGCCGGGCGGCGCTCCGCTACCTTGAACGTCTAAATCACGGCGGGACCGACAGATGCCAGCGCAGCGCCACGTCTTCACCTCCGAGTCGGTGACGGAGGGCCATCCCGACAAGATCGCCGACCAGATCTCCGACGCAGTGCTCGACGCGATCATCGCCAAGGACCCCGCGGCGCGGGTGGCCTGTGAGACGCTCGTCACGACCGGCATGGCCGTCGTGGCCGGCGAGATCACCACCTCCACCTACGTCCACATCCCCGACATCGTCCGGGGCACCATCAGCGCGATCGGCTACACCGACGCGAGCTTCGGCTTCGACGCCCAGACCTGCGCCATCCTCACCACCATCGACCGCCAGTCGGGCGACATCGCGATGGGGGTGGACCGGGGCGGGGCGGGCGACCAGGGGATGATGTTCGGCTACGCGTCGGACGAGACCCCCTCGCTCATGCCGCTGCCGATCGTGCTCGCCCACCGGCTGGCCGAGCGGCTCGCCGCGGTCCGCAAAGCCGGCGACCTGCCGTGGCTACGCCCCGACGGCAAGACCCAGGTGAGCGTGGTGTACGAGGGGGCGCGGCCGGTCGGGGTGAGCAAGCTCGTCGTGTCGACCCAGCACTCCGACAAGATCGACAACGTCGAGCTGCGCGAGAGCGTGATCGCGCTGGTCGTGCGGCCGGTGCTCGCCGATGCCGGGTTCGAAGTCGTGGACGGGGACATCCTGATCAATCCGACCGGCCGGTTCGTCGTGGGTGGCCCGCAGGGGGACGCCGGCCTCACCGGCCGCAAGATCATCGTGGATACCTATGGCGGCATGGCGCGCCACGGCGGCGGCGCCTTCAGCGGTAAGGACCCCTCCAAGGTCGACCGTTCCGCCGCGTATGCGATGCGCTGGGTTGCGAAGAACGTCGTGGCTGCGAAGCTTGCCCAGCGGTGCGAGGCACAGGTCGCATACGCCATCGGGGTCGCGCAGCCGGTTTCGGTGATGATCGACACGTTCCGCACCGGCGCGGTGCCCGACGAGGCGATCGAGGACGCGGTCCGCGAAGTGTTCGACCTCACGCCGCTCGGCATCAACAAGGCGTTGAACCTGCGCCATCCGATCTACCGCGCTACCGCCGCGTACGGCCACTTCGGCCGCGCCCCCGAGCGCCGCCGCTACGTGGACAAGGACGTGGATCGGGAAGTCGACCTGTTCACCTGGGAGCAGGCGAACCGCGTGGAGGACCTGCGGCTCGCGGTGCAACGCTCCCGGCACTACGACGCCAAGAAGGTGACCGCATGACCACGACGGCGCACGCCGCCGCTTCCGACATCAAGGACCTGGGTCTCGCGGCCGAGGGGCGCCGCCGCACCGAGTGGGCGGAGCGCTCCATGCCGGTGCTGCGCCTCATCCGGGAGCGCTTCGCCCGGGAACGCCCCCTTGCCGGCCGTCGCCTGGCCGCCTGCCTGCACGTCACCACGGAGACCGCGAACCTGGCGGTCACCCTGAAGGCGGGCGGGGCCGACGTGGCGCTGTGCGCGTCCAATCCGCTCTCCACGCAGGACGACGTCGCGGCACACCTCGTCAAGGATCACGGCATCAAGGTGTTCGCGATCAAGGGCGAGGACCACGCGACCTACTACGAGCACCTCCGCGCGGCGCTCGCGCACCGGCCCGACATCACGATGGACGACGGCGCGGATCTGGTGGGCGCGCTGCACATGATCGCGCTGAACCGGTTCGACGACCTGGCGCCGCCGGTGCGGCGCTGGGTGGAGACGCTGTCTCCGGCGGAGCGCGCGGCGCTGGTGGGGAGCGTGATCGGGTCGACCGAGGAGACGACGACCGGGGTGATCCGCCTGAAGGCGATGGCGCGCGACGGCGTGCTGCAGTTCCCGGTGATCGCGGTGAACGATTCCGACACGAAGCACCTGTTCGACAACCGCTACGGCACCGGCCAGTCGACGCTCGACGGGATCCTGCGCGCGACGAACCTGCTCGTCGCCGGGAGCACCATGGTGGTGGCGGGGTACGGGTGGTGCGGGCGCGGCTTCGCCATGCGGGCGCGCGGCGCGGGGGCGAACGTCCTCGTGACCGAGATCGACCCGCTGAAGGCGCTCGAAGCGCGGATGGATGGGTATCGCGTGATGCCGATGGCGGAGGCGGCGCGAGTCGGCGACGTGTTCGTGACGCTCACCGGAAACACGCACGTGATCCGCGTGGAGCACATGCGCGCGATGAAGGACGGAGCGATTCTCGCCAACTCGGGCCATTTCAACGTCGAGATCGACCTCGAAGGCCTCAAGCGGGTTGCCCAGGGGCCGACGCGGGTGCGCGAACACGTGGACGAGTGGCGGCTCGACGGCAAGCGGATCTTCGTGCTCGCGGACGGGCGGCTCATCAATCTCGCCGCCGCCGAGGGCCACCCCGCGAGCGTGATGGATATGTCGTTCGCCAACCAGGCGCTCGCGGCGGAGCACGTGGTCGCGCAGGCGCAGCGGCTGTCGAAGGACGTGCACCGGATCCCGCGGGAGCTGGACGCCGAAATCGCGCGGCTGAAACTCGCCGCGATGGAGGTGGCCATCGACACGCTCACCCCCGAGCAGCAGAAGTATCTCGCATCGTGGGAGATGGGTACCTGAGCGACACCGTGATCCAGGTTCGAGTCGCGCATCTGGGCCTCGACCGCACGACGAACACGCCGGTCGTCATCCTGCAGGAACAGGAGGGGGAGCGGGTGCTCCCGATCTGGATCGGGCCGGCGGAGGCGAGCGCGATCGCGATGGAGCTCGCAGGGGTCAAGTTCGCGCGGCCGCTCACCCACGACCTCCTGAAGCAGGTCATCCTCGGCCTGGGCGCGGATCTCCGGAAGGTCATCATCACCCAGGTCAAGGACAACACCTACTACGCCGAGCTCCACATCTACCGCGGCGACGCGGTGATCCAGATCGACGCCCGCCCCTCGGACTCGATCGCGGTGGCGCTGCGGCTCAAGGCGCCGATCTTCACGAGCGAGAGCCTGCTCGCGCTCACGTCCGTCGAAACGGGCGAGCCTGGCGGCGAATCGGGCACGGGGCCGCTCGACCCGGACGCGCTGAAGACCTACCTCCAGAACCTCGATCCTGAAGACTTCGGGAAGTTCACTCCGTAGCGTTGCCGTCTTTGCCGTCCTTGCCACCCTCGTGGGGCGGGGGAGCGTGGGGTTGGCGGCGCAGGGAGTCGTGGTCTCGGGTCGCGTGCTGCGCGGCGGCCCGGCGGCGCGGCCGTTCGCCGGCACGTGGGCGGTGCTCCATCAGGTCTCGATGGACGGCGGCGGGAAGCCGATCGACTCGATGCGCACCGACGCCCGCGGCGGCTTCCGGCTCACCATCGCCCGCGCCGACACCGGATCGCTCTACGTGGTGAGCAGCTGGTACGCCGGGATCGCGTACTTCTCCGAGCCGATCGTCGGCGGCCGGCGCGCCGCCGATACGCTCCGCCCCATCCACGTGTACGACACCAGCTCGACCGGCCCCGCCGTGCGCCTCGTCCGGCGGCTCGTGACCGTGGCCCGGCGCAAGCGGGACGGCACCCGTGACGCGCTCGAGCTGCTCGAGCTCGAGAACCCCGGCTGGACCACGCGCATCGCCCCCGACACCCTGACCCCCACGTGGATCGGGGCCATACCCTCGGTCGCGATCCAGTTCCAGGTGGGGCAGGGGGACGTTTCGCCCGCCGCCGTGGAGCGGCGCGGCGACTCGGTCGCCGTGTTCGGGCCGATTCCCCCCCACGAGCCCAAGCAGGTGAGCTTCGCCTACGTCATCCCGGCCGACGCGCGGCGCGTGGAGGTGCCGATCGACCAGCCCACGGCCGAGGTGGACTTGCTGCTCGAGGATACCGCCACGGTCGTGACCGCCGCGCGGCTCGACTCCCTCGGCATCGAGGACATCCAGGGCCGCCGCTTCGCGCGCTACCGGATGCGCGACGTCGCCACCGGCGCCGCACTCGCGCTCGCGCCTCCCGCGGGCGGACTTCAGGCGCAGGCGCTCGTGCCGGTCATCGTGGCGCTGGCGGCCCTGGCGCTCGGCGTGGGGTTCGTCATGGCACTGAGACGGAAGCCGTATCAATCCCCAGGCTGAAGCCTGGGCTCGGCGGGCACTGTCCTTAAGGACAGCGTTGGCCGAGCCCACCCTTCAGGGTGGGACAACGACGCGCTTGCGTCTCTGAAGCAGGCTCGATAGACTAGCTCTCGTCGTTACAAGCGAATGGGGATTCACGGAAGCCGGTGCGAATCCGGCGCGGCCCCGCCACTGTAACGGGCACGTTGTAGCGGCTCAACGCCACTGGGTGTGATCACTCGGGAAGGCGAGCCGCCCGCCCGAAGCCAGGAGACGTCTCCGTTCGCGCCACCTGTAGATCCCTCGCGGGAGGGATGGTGGCGCTGCGCACGAGGCGCAGGCGCTAGCCCATCTCCGCTCCGTCGGGGGTGGGCGTTTTTGCCATGCGCCGTTGGGCACATCGCACCCACCTCGCGGGTCTCCTCGCGCTCGCCGTCGCGGCCTGCGCGCGAGGCGAGCGCGCCCCGGCCGACGGGCCTATCGCCGTCACCGACGACGCCGGCCGCACCGTCGCGCTCGCCGCGCCGGCGCACCGCATCGTGTCGCTCCTGCCGTCCTTCACCGAGATCCTCTTCGCGATCGGCGCGGGCGACCGCGTCGCGGGCCGCACGACCTGGTGCGATTATCCGCCCGAGGCGCGCGAGATCCCGAGCGTCGGCGATGGCATCCCGCCTAACGTCGAGGCGGTCGCCGCGCGACGGCCGGACCTCGTGGTCGTCTACCGCTCTGGCCCCAACGTCACGGCCGCGGAGCAGTTGGAGCGGCTTGGCATCAGCACGGTCCTCTTCGATCTGAACCGGCTCGAGGACCTGGGCCCCGTGATTCGGCGCCTCGGCGTTCTCACCGGCCGCCGCGCCCCCGCGGACTCCCTCGCGCACGTCATGGACAGCCTTGCCTCCGAGCCCCCAGCCCCTAGCCCCCAGTCCCTGGTCTTCATCGTCTGGGACAACCCGCCGATCGTCATCGGCGGCGGGAGCTACCTCGACCGGCTCGCCGCGCTCGCCGGCGCGCGCAACGTGTTTCACGACATCGGCTCCCCTTCGGCCCAGGTGTCGATCGAGACGATCGCCGCACGCGATCCGGACTTCGTCGCGGTGCTCGCGGACACCGCTCGACCGCCCGCCTATGCGACGCGTCGCGAGTGGCGCGCGGTTCGCGCGGTGCGGCAGGGACGGTTCCTGTATCTCCCGGGGACGCTTTTCGGGCGCCCGAGCCCGCGGGCCGCCCTGGCCGTCCGCGAGTTCCGCCGGCTGCTGGAGGTGGCGCAGTGAGGTGGCTCATCCTCTGTCTGCTCGGCCTGTTCGCCGTTGCAGCGGCTCTCGCCGTCGGCCCCGCGGGGGTGCCCCTGCGGGAGCTCGCAGGCTCCGGCATCGTGTGGGACCTCCGCGCTCCCCGCGCGGTGCTGGGCTTCCTGGTGGGCGGGTCGCTCGCCGTGGCGGGCGTCGGACTCCAGGCGGTCGTGCGCAACCCACTTGCGGATCCGTTCCTCCTGGGCCTTTCCGGGGGCGCCGGGCTCGGGGCGGTGGTGGCCATCGCGCTCGACGTCTCGGGCCCGTGGGCCGTGCCGCTCGCCGCGTTCGCCGGCGCGCTCCTCGCCCTCGTCCTGGTCTACCGCATGGGCCACGTCGGCGGATCGGGGCTCGATCCGCGCATCCTGCTGCTCGGCGGCGTGGCGGTAGGTGCGTTCGCGGCGGCGGTGACGACCGCGATCGTCTCGCTCGCCGAGGCCACGGCGCTCCGCAACGCTTTCCTGTGGCTCTGGGGCGGCCTCTCGGGCGCGTCGTGGGACACCGTGCTCGTGCTCGCCATCTACGCACCCATACCGCTCGTGATCATCGCAGCGGCCGCACGGCCGCTCGACCTGATGACCCTGGGGGAGGAGCCGGCGCGCTACCTGGGTGCGGACGTCGAGGCCGTGAAGCGCCGCGTCTACGTCGCCGCCTCGCTGCTCACCGCCGCATCGGTCGCCGTCTCCGGCGTCATCGGGTTCGTGGGACTCATCGTCCCGCACGTCGGGCGTCTGGTGTGGGGTCAGCGCCACCGGACCCTCCTCCCTGCGGCCTTCCTGAGCGGTGGGACGTTGCTGGTCCTGGCCGACACCCTCGCGCGCACCGTGGTCGCGCCCCGCGAGCTGCCGGTGGGCATCGTGACCGCCCTCGTCGGCGTGCCCCTGTTCGCGCTGCTGCTCCGCCGATGGACGATCGCGTGATCCTCGCCGTCCGGGACGCGACGTTCCGCTACCCCGGCGCCGAGCGCGACGCGCTGATGGGCGTGTCGCTCGAGGCCCGGGAGGGCGAGTTCCACGCCGTCCTCGGGCCCAACGCGAGCGGGAAGACCACCTTGTTGCGCGTCGCGCTCGGCGCTCTCGAGCCGGCCGCGGGAACGGCGGAGATCCTCGGGCGCCCGGCTCGAAGCTGGCCACGCCGTGAGCTGGCCCGGCTCGTGGGCGTCGTGCCGCAGCGGGAGGACAACCTGTTCCCCCAGCGCGTGCGCGAGACGGTCCTGCTGGGGCGCTATCCGCACCTCTCGCTCTGGGGCGCCGAGCGGCCTGCGGACCACCGGGCGGTGACGCGCGCGCTGGAGCGATGCGACGTCCTGCACCTCGCCGACCGCTGGATCTGGACGCTCTCGGGCGGCGAGTACCAGCGAGTTCGGCTCGCGCGCGCGCTCGCGCAGGAGCCCAGGCTCCTCGTGCTCGATGAGCCGGGCATCTCGCTCGACGTGCGCCACGAGATGGAGCTGTTCGAGCTGGTGCGCGGGCTGGTGGACCGCGCGCGGCTGGCCGTCATCATGATCACCCATCACGTGAACCTTGCCGCGCGGTTCGCCGATCGGGTGCTCCTCCTCGCGGAGGGCCACGTCGCCGCGAGTGGCGCCCCGGGCGACGTGCTGACGCGCGAAACGGTCGCCCGGGTGTTCTCGTGGCCCGTCGCGATCCAGGAGTTCGAGGGTCGTCCCCAAATGGTGCCGCTACGTCGCCCCCCCAACCAGTCCTGACCGGAGCCTCTCATGCGAGACGTCTCAGTGCTACGTCTAAGCGCGACGCTGTTCGCGCTGACGCCGTCTGGCCTTTCTGCCCAGGGGCGAGACACCGTGACGCTCGAGCCCGTCGTCGTAACGGCGACCCGCGTGCCCGCGCCCGCGGCGGCGGTCCCCGCCGCCGTGACGGTCCTCACGGGCGACGCGCTGCGCGCCAGCGGCATCCGGACCGTGGCGGACGCGCTGCGACTCGTGCCGGGGGCGGCCGTGATGCAGGCCGGTTCCTTCGGCAGCCAGACGTCGCTGTTCCTGCGCGGAGGGGAGAGCGACTACGTCAAGGTGCTCGTGGACGGCGTCCCGCAGAACCAGCCCGGCGGCGCGTTCGACTTCGCGAATCTCACGACTGAGGCCGTGGAGCGGATCGAGATCGTGCGCGGGCCCGTGAGCGTGCTCTACGGCTCGGACGCCATGACGGGCGTGATCCAGGTCTTCACGCGGACGGGGCAGGGGGGGCGCGGGCCGCGGGGACGGATCGGGTTCGCCGGCGGGCGGTACGGGTCGGAGACGGGCACCGCGGATGTGAGCGGGAGCACGGGCGTCTGGGCGTACGGCCTCGCGGTCTCCCGGTTGACGACCGACGGCGTCTATCGCTTCAACAACCAGTACCGCAACGGCACGGCCAGCGCCCGCGTGCGGTTCGCGCCCGACACGCGGACCGAGGCGAGCGTCTCCGCCCGGTACTCGGACGGCGTGTTCCATTTCCCCACGGGCGGCGGTGGCGTGCGCGAGCTGGTCGACTCGAACCAGTACAGTACGGAGCGAGGGCCGTCGCTCGGGCTCGACGCGGGACGGCAGCTGTCATCCCGCGTCTCGGTCCGCATGAACCTGGGCTGGCACCAGGAGGAGGACCGCTATGACGACGACCCCGACGGGCCGACGGATACCAGGCTCCCCTATCACAGCAAAGATGTGGTTCAGCGCTTGGTCGCCGGGACGCGGGCCGACGTGCACGTCTCGCCCGAGGCGCTCGTGACCCTGGGGACGGACTATGAGCGACAGAGCCAGTTCGGCAGCACGCTCGACACGACGCGCCACAACGCCGCGGCGTACGCCCAGCTCCTGGTCGGCGCGGACCAGGCGTTGTCCACGACGCTCGGTGTGCGCGTGGACGACAATCAGCAGTTCGGTGCCCACGCGACGGGGCGGGCCGGCGTCGTCTGGCGGATCGCGCCACACACGCGCGCGCGCGTCGCGGCGGGCACCGGGTTCAAAGAGCCCACGTTCTACGAGAACTTCGCGACCGGGTTCGCGACGGGGAATCCGGATTTGAAGCCCGAACAGTCGACCAGTGGGGAGATAGGCGTCGAGCAGGGTCTTGCGGGCGACCGCGTCACCGTGAGGGCCACGTACTTCCACCAGCGGTTCAGGGACTTGATCCAGTACAGCGCCACGCCTGTCGGCCCGAACTCGGCGAACTTCGTGAACGTCGCGGACGCCGCCGCGCAGGGGGTGGAGGTCGGCGTCCAGGCCGCGCTCGGTGCAGGCCGCTCGCTCGATGCGAGCTACACGTACCTCGAGTCGCGCGATCTGGCGACGAACGAGCGGCTGCAGCGGCGGCCGTCACACGCCGGCAGCCTGCGGCTCGGCTCGGCCTTCGCGGCGCGCGGCAGCGCGTCGCTCTCCGCGATGTTCACCGGGGATCGGGACGACTTCGACTATTCGACCTATCCGTTTCCGCCCGTCACGTTGCCGCCCCACACCCGGGTGGACGCCGCGGCGACGTACGCGCTGATTCGCGGCCCCGCGCCAGGCCTCGCGGTCAATGCCCGGATCGAGAATCTGCTCGATGCCCGCTACGAAGACGTCAAGAACTTCCCCGCGGCCCGGCGTACCCTCTGGCTCGGGGCAGAGCTGCGCTTCGGACCGTGAGCGGCCACAACGTGCTCGTCGCGTGGAGCGGCGGCAAAGACAGCGCGCTCGCGCTGCGAGAGATCGTGGGCGACGGCGGCTACCGGGTGGCGGCGCTCCTCACCACCGTGACGGGCGAGTACGACCGGATCAGCATGCACGGAGTGCGTCGCACGCTGCTGCGCCGGCAAGCCGAGTCCCTCGGCCTCCCCCTCGAGGAAGTGGTCATCTCGCCGGGCGCTTCGAATGACGAGTACGAAGCGACGATGGAGGCTGCGCTCGGGGCGCTCCGGGCGCGGGTCCCACGTCTCGACACGGTCGTCTTCGGCGACCTGTTTCTCGCCGACATTCGCGCCTATCGGGAGCGCATGCTGGCGCGAATGGGCATGCGGGGGCTCTTTCCGCTGTGGTTACGGGACACGCGGGCCCTCGCGCACGAGTTCGTCCGGCTGGGATACCGCGCGGTGCTCGTGTGCGTGGACTCGGCCGCGCTCGCGGGCGAGTTCGCGGGGCGGGAGTTCGACGCCGCCCTGCTGCGCGACCTCCCACGAACGGTGGATCCGTGCGGGGAGAACGGCGAGTTCCACACCTTCGTGTATGCCGGCCCCGGCCTGCGGCAGCCCGTGCGCCACGAGCGGGGCCCGGTCGTGGTGCGAGACGGCCGTTGGGTATATTGTGACCTTGTGGACACCGCCTCCCGATGAGACGACTCCCTTCCTTCGTCCTCGCGCTCGTCCTTGCCGCCGGGTGTAGCGATGCCCTCGAGGAGACGAGCTCGGCGGGGCAGGTGATCGCGGTCGCGGATTCGCTCGACCGGACCGTATCCTTCGTCTCCGCCAAGGACTTTTCGGTCCGCCCCGTTGACCTCCGGAACGCCACGGGTGCCCCGACGACCCTGGCAGGTCGTGGCACGACGGTCATCGTGCCCCTCGGCTCGGCGGATTCGGTGACCGTGATCCGCAACACCGGCCTGTGCAGCGGACTGTGCGTGAACCCGGTGGTCGTGCTTCCCCTCGCCAGCGGCTCGGGCGCCACCGGAGTCGCCATCCAGGACGACTCCATCGCATGGATCGCCAACCCGAACCTCAACACCGTCACCCGCCTCAATTACCAGACTGATGACACGTCGAGCGTCGCGGTCGGCGCCTATCCCCAGGCCGTGGCCATCTTCCGGACGCGCGTGTTCGTCGTGAACGGCAACCTGGTGGGCGGGGCGCCGGCGGGGCCGAGCTGGCTCTCATCGTTCGACTGCTGCGCCTTCACGACGGTCGATTCGATCCCGCTCAGCGGCGCGAACGCCGTGGCGGTCGTCATCGGCGACGACAGCCTTTTGTACGTCGTGGAGTCCGGCCACCCCGGGCTGGCCGATGGAAAGCTCTCCATCGTGGATCCCGTGGGGCGGACCGAGCTGGCGGTGCTCAATGGGCTCGGTGAGTCTCCCGGGGCCGCCGTGTTCCATCCGTCCGGGCGGTTGCTCATCGCGTCGCGCGCCGAGGGCATTCTCGAGGTGTATACGGTCACCCGCTCGGTCACCATGGGTCCGGGAGCCGGGTTCAAGCCCGACGGGAACGGCGTCTCCGGCCTGGCGATCGATCTGCGCGGGCGCGTGTACGCGGTCGTTCCGGGCAACTGCACGGCGCCGGGCAGCGTCCACGTGCTCACCGCGCCACCCGACTACTCGCCGATCCGCTCCGTCGCGGTCGGCGTCTGCCCCGTCGCCGCGGCGGTCGCGACGACGCCCTAGCCATGTCTCTGGTCACCACCCCCGCCGTCGTGCTCCAGACCTATCGCTACAGCGAGACCTCGAAGGTCGTGCGGCTCGCCACTCGCGACCTGGGGGTGCAGAGCGCCATCGCCAAGGGCGCGCTCCGCCCCAAGAGCCGCTTCGGCGCGGGACTCGAGCTGCTGAGCGAGGGCGTGGCGCAGATCTACCACCGGGACTCGCGGGAGTTGCACACGCTCGGCG
>WNFU01009078.1_pt1 | contig 26852 bp, 23 predicted proteins | sample 5400121 | NCBI WGS metagenome assembly WNFU01 (sample SAMN13153360, study PRJNA577476) | soil metagenome | isolation source: 100 cm soil or saprolite under grassland replicate 1 | place: USA:California | collected 2016-06-15 | reverse complement strand
TGCGCCGCCAGCCGCTCGTTGACAAACGTGTAGTCGGCCGTCAGCAGCTCCAGCACGCTGCGATCCTCGCGGACGAGGTTTTCGAAGAACAACCGCGTTTCCATCGCCATCGCTGCCCCGAGCGTGTAGTCGTAATACGGGTAGAGCGACGGGTCGGGATTGACTTTCTCGAGCTCCTGCAATCGAAGCCATTGAGCGGCAAAGCGCGACGCGAGCGCTTCCGCGCGCGGATCGGCCAGCAAACGCGCGGTCTGCTGCCGCAGTTGCGGCCTCAGTTGTTCCCTCGCGGCGAGGGCCGTCAACTCCTGATCGGGTAGCGTGGCCCACAGGAAGTAGGACAGGCGTGATGCCAGTTCGAACTCGCTCACCCGATAGGTCTGGTCGGCGCCAATGGACGCCGGAGCCTGTTCGAAGCGAAACAGGAAACGCGGACTCACGAGAATTGCCTGCAGTGCGGTTCGGATGCCCGCCTCGAAATCGCCATCCTTGCGCGCCTCGTCGTAGAGACGCATGAGGCGATCGAGCGTTGCTGGATCGACGGGGCCGCGGTACGCCCGATCAGCCAACGCGCGAACGACCCTCGTTGCACACGGTTTGTCGGCCGCCGCGTTGGTCGGGCGGCACGTGAAGATTTTGCGGCGACTCACCGTGTCGGCCACACCCGTCACCGAATGCGGCCCGACGATGCTGAAGTTCAGCATGTGAGGAAGGGTCGTGACTCCAACCGCGAGGCCGATTTGGCCGTCTGCGAGCGTGTGCTCCACCGGAGCGATGAGGTCGTCGACCGGCGCCTTGAACCGCTGGATGAACGCCGCTGTGACGCGCTTCTGGCCCGCCTGCACCTGGACGCGCGGTGTGTAGATATTCATCCCGTTCGGATCGGACTCGGACATCCGCGGGTTCACGTCCACGACCGCGACGCGCTCGCCATCGATCGACACCTCGATCTGCTCGCCTCGCGCCGGACCGCCATACAACTGTCCGCTCGACGAAGCCAGCATCATGCGGAAGCTGTACTCACCGTCTGCCGGAAACACGTGCAGCACCGAGATCCCGCCGCGCGTGCCGATCGGCGCGCCCTCGACGCGCCGCATCTGCGAAGCGGTGCGCGGGATGCTGTAGGCGGTTTCCGATGCGGTGGCGTCCCGATCGCCGATCGCCAGCCAACTGATGCGAGTGGCGGCGCGCAGGTATCCCTGCATCAACGTGGCGGACGAGACCTGCACATCGGCGACATTGTCGAATCCACCGCTCACCGTATCGGGAGGAAGGAATGCATTGACGTCGACGTCGAGGCCGAGCAGATCGCGGATGGATCTCGCATACTCCGCACGGTTCAGACGCTGAAACGGCCGCGGTCCCGCGTTCGGGCGCGCCGCGGCCGCGCGATCGACGTGCGCCTCCAGCGTCGCTGCCATGTTCAGCAGCGTGGCTTCGTCAGGCCGCTTTGCGCCCGGCGGCGGCATCATCCCCGCCCGCAGTTTCCGAATCATCTTCTCGGTGATGGCGGCTTGTCCGGCGGCGTTCGTAGCGTCGAAAGCGGCCAGCGTCAAACCGCCCGCCTTGCTTCGGTCGTTGTGACAGGTGGTGCAATACTGCCGCACGACTGTGGTGGCAGTCTCGAGCGACTGCGGAGTAACGGCGGGGACGTCCGATGTCACCGGTGCCGGTGCAGCGGCGGCGGCCTGCTGTTCGCGGATCGCCTGCGGCGCGGCGCTCACGGCCAGTGCCGCGGTCGTGCCGATGAGCACAGCGATCAAGGCGCAGAAGCCGGCTCGGTTCATCGATGTTTGAGGGGAGTAGATCGGGCGAATGGTCCCGGTTCGAGAATATCCTTTAAGCCTATAGTTTTCCAGGGAATTCGCCCCTTCAGCTCGCCGGCACAAAGGCAAGCGGACGGACAGGGCTTCCAGAGCCGCGTTCCAATTTGAGTGGCGTCGCGACGACGAACGCGCCGGTCGGCGGCAGGCGGTCGAGGTTAGCGAGTTGTGTCAGCCCGAATTTGCCCGCGCCGTGCATGATGCTGTGATTCGGAAACGGCGGATTTGCGGCTGCGCCAATGCCCGCGTCGGTGCCGACCGCTTCGGTCCCAACGCCCAGCACGTCGCGCTCGCGCGTGAGGAACTCGGCGGACTCTTTTCCGAAGCCCGGGTAATGCGCCATTTTGTCCGCGCCCACATTGAAATACCTGGCCGCATCGGCGGCGCGGGCGGCCCAGCCCGATCGCAGCAGCACCCATGCGCGCGGCGGGATGCGGCCGTTACGCTGCTCCCACTCTTCAATGGCCGAGCGCGTCAGAACGAAGTCTGCGTTGCTCGCCACCGCACTCGTGACGTCGAGGACCACCGCGGGACCGGCGAACTGGCGTGGGTCGATCGCATCGACGCACGGCTGATCCTTGCCGGTCGCCCAGTGGCACGGCGCGTCGAAGTGCGTCCCCACATGCTCGCCGACGGAGAACCAATTCCAATACCAGGCCGGACCTTTCGCGTCATATTGCGAGATGACATGGCTCTGATATCCCGGCGTGTTGGCAAACGGCGGCGGCAACTGGATCACGGGCGTTTTTTCGTTGAGCGGCTGCGCGAGATCGACGACCGTGATCTTTCCGCTTGCAATCGCGTCTGCGACGCCGGCAAGAGGACTCTGCGGCGCCGCCTGCGCGGCCGGCGGCGCGGCCGGCGTTCCCTGCGCTGCGCCGGGCGCCTCCCGCTGTGAACACCCGACGAGAACTCCAGCCATGAGTGTTGCGGTGACGTTGAATGCTACGCGTCTCATGCACTCCTCCTGCACCGGCGCAGAATGGCGCCGTTCAAGCGTTCGCTTCAGCGCGGCGGCCCAGCCATCGACAGATCCAGCGAGTCGCCTTCGAGCAGTTGCCGCAGTCGTGCCAGATAGCGGAACGCCGCCATGCCGTCGGTCGCGCGATGGTCGAAGGTCAGCGACACGTTCATGATCGGACGAATGCCAATCAAATCGTTCGTGACAACCGGCCGCCGCGTGATGGCGCCGAGTCCGAGAATCGCGACCTGCGGTTGATTGAGGATTGGGGTCCCGCGAAGCCCGCCGAAGATGCCCGGATTGGTCAGCGTGAACGTGCCGCCCTGAACATCCTCGGGGCGGAGCTCACGGCGTCGCGCCCGCGCCGCAAGGTCATGAATCGCGCGCGCGAGGCCGGCGCCTGACAGCTCGTCGGCCCGCTGCACGACCGGCACGATCAGCTCATCGCTATCGGCGAGCGCCACCGCGATACCGAGATTGATGTGCGGCTTCATGACGATCTCGTCGCCGACGACAGAGCTGTTGAGCACGGGAAAGTCACGCAGTGCGCCGACCGCGGCGAGCGCCACGACGACCGTGTAGGTGATGGGTGCGTCCGTGTCGGCGTGTTGCCGCTTCCACTCTTCGACATGCCGCGCCGCGCGACTCATGTCGACTTCGGTTTCAGCGGTGGCGTGCGGGCTGATGCGCGCCGACCACGTCATGTGATGCGCGATGCGCCGGCGCACGGCGGACATCGGCACGCTCTGATCGCCAGGCTTCGGACGATACAGGTATTCCCCCGGCGGCTCGCTGACCACCGGCTGCGGGCCCGGGCTGCCGGCGCGCGAGGCCGGCTCCCCGCGTTCGCGCAGGAATCGCTCGACATCGGCTTTCGTGATGCGACCGCCGCGGCCCGAGCCCTGAAGCGACGTGAGCCGGTCGAGCGGCACGCCTCCGCGACGCGCCGCGTCGAGCACGGCGGGACTGAACGAACGCGACCCTGCCGTTTGAGCCGCGCGCGCCGTTGAATCGCGCCGGAACGATACCAATTGCGGCGCGTGTGTCGTGCTGAAGTGCCCGGCGGGTTGCGCAGGCTCCGTCGCTTCTCCGCTCTCGGTTTGTGACGGCGCCGCCGTCGGGAGCGCGGGTGCGGGGGCGGCATCGCTCGTCGACCGGCCGTCGTCGGTTTCGAGCAACGCGACGGGCTCGCCGACACCCACTGTTTGTCCCTCTTGAACCAGAATCTCGCTGAGCACACCGGAGGCCGGCGCCGGCACGTCGGTGTCGACTTTATCGGTCGAGATTTCGAACAGCGATTCGTCGCGTGCAACGCGATCGCCGGGCGCCTTGAGCCAACGGACGAGCGTGCCTTCCGCCAGCGACTCGCCCATTTGAGGCATCACGATCTTGACCACCGCTGGTGCCGCCACTGCTGCCTCAGTACTCGAGGACGCCGACCGCGGCGTTGTAGATTTTGTCGGCGTTCGGCAGCACCGCGTCTTCGAGCGGCGGACTGAACGGCACGGGCACGTCGAGGCTCGCTACCCGCGTGACCGGCGCATCCAGCGCGTCGAAGGCTTCTTGCGCGATGATGGCCGCCACCTCTCCGCCGAAGCCGCTGGTCAAATGCGCTTCGTAGACCACCAGCGCGCGCGACGTGCGTCGCACGCTAGCGAGAAACGTTTCCTTGTCGAGCGGGCAGAGCGATCGCAGATCGATCACTTCACATTCCGCGCCTTGCTTCGAGAGCCGTTCCGCGGCCGTGAGCGACTCGTGAACCATCGCGCCGTAGGTGACGATCGTCAGGTCGCGGCCCTCGCGTTTGATGTCTGCCACGCCAAGCGGGACGATGTAGTCGTCCTCCGGCACCTCTTCACGGATGCGGCGGTACAGATGTTTGTGTTCGAAGTAGATCACGGGGTTGTTGTCGCGAATGGCCGCCTTCAGCAGCCCTTTCGCATCGTAGGGCGTGGACGGCTGCACCACTTTGAGGCCGGGCACGTGCGTAAACCAGGCCTCGGGATTCTGCGAATGAAACGGTCCGCCGCGGAATCCGCCGCCCGAGGGGCCGCGGAACACGACGGGAACAGCGGTCCCCCACCGGTAATGAGCCTTGGCCGCATAGTTCACGATTTGATCGAACGCACAGGCAATGAAGTCGGCGAACTGAAATTCGACCACCGGGCGCAGGCCTTCGATGGCGGCTCCACACGCTGCGCCAACGAAGCCGCTCTCGCTGATCGGCGTGTCGATGACGCGGTCGGGGCCGAACTCGTCGAGAAACCCGCGTGTAATCTTGAACGCCCCGCCAAAGACCGCAATGTCTTCTCCGAGCAGAAGGACATTCTCATCGCGGCGCATTTCCTCCCGCAGGGCGTCGGAGATGGCCTCCAGGTACGTGCGAACGCTCATTCCGCGAATAACTTGTCGGTGACCGATTCCGCAGACGGCATTGGCTGGCGCTCGGCCCAGACGAGTCCGTCCTCGACCCGCGCGACGCACTCAGCGTCGATCGACTCGAGCGTCGACTGCTCGATGCCGCCGTCGCCAATCAGGTAGTCCACGAGCAGCCGGATGGGATCGCGGCGCTCCCAGAATTCGCGCAAATCGCGCGAGACGTAACCCATGTCGTCGTGCTCGCCGTGTCCGCGCTGCCGGAACGTCTTGAACTCCACCAGGTACGGACCATGACCGCTTCGCGCGTGCTCGATGGCGCGCCGCGCGAGCCGGCGGACTTCGAAGATGTCGTTGCCGAACCCAATCGCAGCCGGGATGTTGAACGCAGGCGCCCGATCGGCGACGTTACAAACGGGCATCTGCAGCGCATTCGGCGTCGAGTACGCGTAGCAGTTGTTCTCGACGATGACGACGAGCGGCAGGTGATGAATCGCCGCGAAGTTCAATCCTTCGTAGAAATCGCCGGGGCTCGTCGCGCCGTCGCCGGTGAGCGCCGCATACACGCGCGGCTGACGCCGGTATTTGAACGCCAGCGCAAAACCCGCCCCCGACGGAATCCACGATGCCATCGATCCGTTGTGATAGGGCGCGATCCCGTAGTTGGATAGATCCGCGAGGAACAAGCCCAACTCGCGCCCGTGACTGGGCGCGATATCTCGTCCAAGCCAGCGCGCCATGACTTCGCCAGGCGGTACGCCGCGATAGAACCAGCCCGCGAGCCCGCGCGCGACCGTGGAGAAGTAGTCGTCCTTTTGCAGGAGACTCACGACGCCCGTCGCGATGGCCTCCTGCCCCATGCCGAGATACACGGCGCCAACGATGCGGCCTTGCCGGTACAGCGCGCCAAGCTTCTGCTCGAAGACGCGCGCCAGCCGCATGGCGCGATAGAGCGCCAGCAGCTCCTCGCGCGCGATTGGCTCGTCGGGCGCGATTGCCGTGCGATCGATCTTGGGGTCGAGAAACGCGGGCGAGTCGCTCGCCTGTTCCACAGGCGGAGCCGACACGCTTGCAGCAGAACTGCGGTGTGCCATCGAGTCGTTTAGATCTAAAAGATTGTGGCATACTCTAGCACACACAAGACGGCGCCGAGTCGCGTGGCGCCGCGTCACACCGCGCAGGAGCCTTGCGTGCACGTCCTCGGGTTGCCGATTTCAAGCGTGTTGGTTCTCGTGGTGCTCCCGCTCGCGATCGTGGGCGTCCAGTACTACATCTGCTGGCAATTGCCCTCTCGAGCATCGTCTACTTGATCGCGCAGATCCGAGGGATGGGGTTCATCCTCGAGGCATTGCTCGGCCTCCCATTCGCGCCGGCGATGGCGCTCGGCACGGGCCTGTTCGTGTTTTACGTCGCGCTCGGCGGCATGCTGGCGGTCATCTGGACCAACATCGCGCAGTTCGCCTTCATGTGGGTCGGCCTGCTGATCATCCTGCCAGCCGCGTACGCCGCGGCCGGCAATTGGACGACGGCACTGGAGCGTGCCGCCCGCCGCCGCCACAGCGTCGTCGATCCTGGGTTTCTTCACCACGGCGGCATGGACCGCCCTGACGCTCTCTCGGGTGCCGTGGGCCTCCGCGATTCACCCGGTCGTGCCGGGACTGATTGTCGGCTTCGTCTTGATAGTAGGGCTCACGCCGTTCACGCCGCCCTCACGTCCGGAGGCGCTGGAACGATTTTTTGGCCGAGCGGCCGGCGCGGTCACGGCTGCTCCACTGATGCGAGCCGGATCGCGTAACGTTCGATTCAACGAGGAGGATTCGATGCGCGCACTGCGTGTTGTCACAATCGCGATGACCGTCATGGGCCTTGCAAGCGTTGCGGTCGCTCAGCGCGGCGGACAGCGGTCCGCTGAAGAGCGTGCAGCGGCGGAGCGGGCCGAAGTCGAAAAGATGATGGCCATGCCGCGGCCGATCGATGCCGTTGATTCGGTCTGGCTCGAGGAGTTGACCTGGCTCGAGGTGCGCGACGCGATGCGCGCGGGCAAGACGACGATCATCGTCCCAACCGGGGGCATGGAGCAGAACGGCACCTACCTCGCCACGGGCAAGCACAACTACGTGAACCGCGCGATGTGCGAAGCCATTGCGCGCAAGCTGGGTAACGCGCTCTGCGCTCCCAACGTCGTCTTCGTACCTGAAGGCAGCATCGATCCGCCGTCAGGCCACATGCACTATCCAGGCAGCATCAGCACCGGCGAAGCCACCTTCCAGGCCCTGCTGACAGACATTGCGAACAGCCTGCGCGTCACCGGGTTCGAGCACATCATCCTGCTGGGCGACAGCGGCGGGAATCAGCGTGGCATGAAAGAAGTGGCGTCAACGCTCGGAGCGAAGTGGGCGGGGACGAAGAGCCACATCCACTACATTGGCGAGTTCTACAACGACTTCAATAAGGTCGTCGAGTACATCGAGAAGACGTACGGCTGGAAGCAGGTGTCCGACGGGAGTCACGACGACGCGTTGATCACGGCGATCCTCCTGACCGTCGATCCGGATTACGCGAGGATGAAGCAGCGCACCGCGAAGGGGCTGACGAAGACGAACGCGATCGAGCTCACGCCCGTGACGAAGGCAATTGAAGTCGGAAAAGCGGTCGTGAATCGTCGCGCGGAGATCACCGTCGATGCGATCAAGAAAGCGATTGCAGCGTCGGCGGCCGGTCAACGGTAAAGCACGGGTTTAGCTGCGCGGTGAAGGGGGCTGAACCCGAATTATTCGCCGGGTCTCGCTCCGCGTGCGTTGGAACGCGCGGACAAACCCGCGTCGCGCCCCGGAAAAATTCGCCGCCGGCCGTGACGGTCACCACCAGCAGGATCACTCGCGGCGGTGTCTCGACGCGGGTTGTGCGAATCGGGTGAATCCACCAGATCTGCCAGACCGGCCTCCGGCGATTTTTTCGGTATCGTGCAGCGGGCCGCTCCGAGGGTTTGCCGCGCCTTCCAACGCACCCGTTCGCTCACGCGCGTATAAGGCGGGAGCACGGCTCGTGTCGTGACCTTCACCGGATAATTCGAACCGCGGCAGTCGATGCAGGTCGTTTGCCGAGAAAACTGTGTGGAGCAGACCGTCACCATTCAGGTCGATCAACACGAAACGCACTTGTTGCTGTTCTTCGCCCCGAGCTTCAGGAGAACGGCGAGCGTCTCGGGGAATGGCTGCACGCGCTGGACCGGACCGTTGGCCATGTCCGCTGTCGTCTTCCCTTCGCGATTGACCTTCGTGACGTCGGCGCCCTTCGACACCAGATAGAGAATCGTCTCCGTGTCGCCGTGTGCGGCCGCATTGTGAATGGCGGTGTTGCCTTCGTAGTCGACGGCGTTGACGTCGGCGCCCACCTCCTCGACCAGATATTTGATGGCGGGCAAAAATCCGCTGGGCGCGTGGTGATGCGTGTTCGCCGCAAAGCCTTCGCCGTACCCTGCACCTGCGGCGGCCAGCAGCGGCGGCACACCGGGCCCGCCCACCGGAACGGGGGGCAGACCAGATACATCCTCAATGCTGTCGCGGTATGCCGCTACGTCGCCGGTGCGCGGCCGGCCCGGCGGCCGAATCGTCGCGATGTGCGGATCCGCTCCGTAAGACACGAGCAGACGCATGGCCTGCACGTCGCTCGCGTACGCCGCTCGCCAGAAGGGAGTCGCGCCGGCCTCGTCCACGCCGGACATGTCGGTGTTATAGCCGCTGTACCAGACTTTTCTTCCGATCCGCGCGTTCGGGTCGGCGCCCTTGTCGAGCAGCACTTTCAACATCTCGAGATAGCTGAGGCGCTGTTGCAAATGCGCACGTGGCTGCGGATACATCGACTTCGGCGCCCACTGCACGTTGAGCGCGGCATATACCGGCGTAACGCCGGCCGCGCTCGCCAACAGGACGTTGGCGCCTTTCTCGATGAGCACCTGCGCCAGATCGAAATGACCATTGATGACCGCAATGAGGAGCGCGCTCGTCTTGTCACCGTCGCTTACCTGGTTCACGTTGGCGCCAGCCGCGATGAGCGCGCGCGACGCGTCAACGTATCCTTCGCGCGCGGCGAAGTGAAGCGGCGTCAACCCGCCGGTGCTGCCCACGAGCTCGTTGAAGATGAACGGACGATCCAGGCCGGGCACTTGCGGCCGTTGCGGCGCGTTCTGCGCCGGGCCGCCGGCACGTCCGCGCCCGCCTTGGGACAACTGGGCGAGATCGACGACCTTCGACGTGGCACCGGCGTCCGCACCTGCCTGCGCCAGCACCTCGATGGCCGCGACGCGGTCCTTACCCGCCGCGAACATCAGCGCCGTTCGGTCCATCACGCGCTCGCGCGCGTTGACGTCGGCGCCGTGTTGCACGAGCAGCCGCAGCGCATCGGCCTTCCCCGCGGCCGCGGCAAGCATCAGCGCGGTGGTGCCGTTCCTGTCGGCGGCCTTGGCATCGGCGCCCGCCGCGAGCAACGAGCCAATGACCGCGGTGTGCCCGTTCTCCGCGGCGAGCAGCAGCGGCATGGTCCCATCGATTCGAGTCGCGGCTTTCAGGTTTGCGCCGGCGCCCAGGAGCATGTCGGCGAGCTCGACGTCTCCGCGCATGGCTGCCCAATGGAGAGCCGTCATGCCGTCGCCCTGCGCCGCGCTGACGTCGGCGCCGTCTTGCAGCAGCGCTTTCACGGCGGCGGCATTGCCAGCCTGCGCCGCGTCGGCCACCCGCGTGTCCGCCTGCGCCCCATGCACCGCAATCGACAATGCGAGAACGATTATTCCCAGCAGTTTAGGCACGACGCGCACCTTACGTGGCAGCGTTCAAATCGAGCGGCCCTGTACTGTCGCCAAAGCTATTCACGTCATCCACACCAAGCATGTGCAACATGCTCAACATCGCGTTCGCCATCGGCGTCCCGTCTGGCGCGTTGATGTGCAGGTTGCCTTTCAGCTTGCCCGACGCGTGACCGGCAAGAAACAGCGGGCACCGTTTGTGATTGTGAACGTTGGGGTTCCCCATCGGCGAACCATATATGACCAGGCTGTGATCGAGCAGAGAGCCGTCGCCGTCGGGTGTCGTCTTCAACTTCTCGAGGAAGTACGGGATCAAGCTCACGTGATACTTGTTGATGGCGTTGAACTGCAGAATGCGGTCTTCCCGTTCCTGGTGGTGCGACGCGGGATGGAAGCTCGCGTTGACGCCGCTCTTCGGGTACACGCGACCCGAACTGTCGCGGCTCATCTTGAACGAAAACACGCGCGTGATCTCCGATGCGAGCGCGACCGCCTGCAGATCGAACATCAACCTGACGTGCTCCTCGAAATCGTCAGGTACGCCAGCGGGCGCTTCGGGCATTTCGCGGACTTCGCCACTGCGATTGTGCGCCTCGATTTTCTGGATCCGCCGCTCGATCTCCCGTACGTCGTCGAGATACTCGTTGAGGCGCGCGCGATCGGACGGCCCAAGCGTCTGCCGGATGCTGTCCACCTGCGTCGTGATCCAGTCGAGCACGCTGCGATCGGCGGTCCGTTGCGCCGCACGCTCCTCGGCGGTCGCGCCAAACCCGAACAGCTGATCGAAGGCCGCGCGCGGATCGCGGACCATCGGCAGCGGTTCGGTGGCACTCGCCCAACTGATGGTATCGGTGTAGACGCACGTGTAACCGTAGGCGCAGCCGCCGGATTGATCGATGTTCTCGATACAAAGCTGCATCGACGGAACGGGCGTGTCCTGTCCCAGGCGCCGCGCGTAGATCTGATCCATCGATGGCCCGACGAAGACGTCCGACCCCTGCGTTTGCTTGGGATGCGCCTGCGTGAGGTAGACCGCGCTCGAGCGGAAGTGATCGCCGCCGATCTCGGGCAGCGTAAACGCCTCCGCCATTCGCACGTCGGTGTTGCTGAGAATCGTGAGGTACTCGCGATACGGATCGAGCGCGTTCATCGCGGTCGGCGAGAGATCGAAGCCGCACGCCGCCCATGCCGCGCAGCACCGTTCGACGGGACAACTGCTTCTGTGCGATATACATCGTCGTTGCTCTCCTGACAGGTCGCGACCGCCGCGGTCGAATCGCTAAGGCCGACTCGCGGTTTCCGTTTCTTCAATCGCGCGTTGCTGGAACGCCGGGCTCGTGACCACACCCAGCAGAAACGCCGACATCTTGTCGTCCTGCTTTTCCGCGTCGCGGACGATGGCGCGAATCGTCGGCATGTCGAACGCTTCGACGCGACGACCGAGCGCGTAGGTCATGAGGAATTCGGTGAACGTGCGAAGCACCGTCTCCTTTCTCTTCAGGAGCACGTCGCGCAGACCTGCGGGACCGTCCACCGGCGAGCCGTCGAAGAGCTGTCCGGCGGCATCGACGGTCTGATCACCATCCTTCGTACGATACCGGCCGGTGACATCGAAATTCTCGAGCGCGAGCCCGAGCGGATCGATGACACGGTGGCAGGAGTTGCAGGCGGGGCTGGCGCGATGCTGTTCCATGCGCTGGCGGACCGAGAGCACGCGGCCATCGTGCGCGGCGGCGACTTGTTCGAGGTCTGGTACGTTCGGCGGCGGCGGGGGCGGAGGCGACCCGAGCAGCACCTCCATCACCCACTTGCCACGCAGCACAGGCGATGTGCGATCGGCCACCGAGGTCAGCGTCAGCACGCTGCCGTGTCCGAGGATGCCGCGTCGCACCGCGGCCGGTCCATCGAGCGACACGCGACGAAACGCGTCGCCCGACACGTTGGGAATGCCGTAGTGCTTGGCGAGGCGCTCGTTGATGAACGTGTAATCAGCTGTCAGGAGCTCGAGCACGCTCCGATCCGAGCGCACGAGATCGGCAAAGAGGAGACGCGTTTCTTCCGCCATGGCCTCGCCGAGCGTGTAGTCATAGTACGGATAGAGGAGCGCATCGGGGCGGATTCTCTCGATGTCATTCAAGCGCAGCCACTGCGACGCGAAGCGCGAGGCCAACGCCTCCGCGCGCGGGTCGGCGACCATGCGCCTGACCTGCTGCTGCAATTGCGCACGCAACTTTCCCTGCTGCGCCAGAGTCAGCAGCTCCCGGTCAGGCAGCGTGCTCCACAAAAAGTACGACAGCCGCGATGCGAGCTCGAGCTCGCCAATGCGGCGTGCATGAGTCGTCCGCTCGACGACCGCTCCGTCCTCGAATCGGAAGATGAATCTGGGGCTGGCGAGGATGGCCTGCAGCGCAAAGCGAATGCCCGCTTCGAATTGACCCTGAGTGCGTCCCCGTTGGTAAAAGCGCATGAGCCCGTCGAAGTCGCTGGCGCGCACGGGCCCGCGGTAGGCCTGCTCCGCAAGCTTACGCACGATTCGCTCTGCGCACGGACGCTCGTCGGTGTCGCTCGTCGGCCGGCACGTGAAGATTCTGCGGCGGCTTACCGTGTCGGAGACACCAGTGACGACGTGCGGTCCCGTGATGTTCAAATCGCGCAGGTGCGGCAGCGCCGTGACGCCAAGTCCGATGTGCGAATCGGCGAGCGTGTGTTCGATCGGCGACATCAAGTCGTCTACCGGACCCTTGAAGCGCTGAATGAAGGCCGCCGTCACGCGCTGTGGCCCCGCCTTGACATGCACGCGTGGCGTGTACACGTTCATGCCGTTCGGATCCCCCTCCGACATGCGCGGGTTGATATCCACCAGCGCGACGCGTACGCCGTTGATCGAGACTTCGAGCTGCTCGCCGCTTGCGGTGCTGCCGAACAACGTGCCGTCGCCGCTGCATCTGCGATGCGGTTCGCGGCACGCGGTAAGTCGCTTCGGTCGCCTTCGCCGTGCGGTCGCCTACCGCCATCGTCGCAATGCGACTCGCGGCGCGCACGTAGCCTTCCATGAGCGTCGTGGAGGGCGCCTGCACGTCAGCGACGTTGTCGAATCCGTTGCTCACCGTATCCGGCGGGAGAAACGTCGACACCTCGATCTCGAGACCCAGCAGATCGCGAATCGAGCGTGCGTACTCCGCGCGATTCAGGCGCTGGAAAGGACGCCACCCCGGGTTCGGATTCACCGCCGCGGCCTTGTCGATATGCGCTTCGAGCGTTGTCGCGACGCCCAGGAGCGTGCCCTCGTCGGGGCGCTTCGCGCCCGGCGGCGGCATCATGCCGACGCGTAACTTGCGAATGATCTTTTCGGCAACCGTCGCCTCGGCAGGCGCGGTGGCGGCATCGAACGCGGCAAGCGTCAAGCCGCCGGCCTTGGTGCGATCGTTATGACATGTCGTGCAGTACTGCCGCACGATAGCGGTCGTGTCCTCCAGCGACAACGTCGGGGGGGACACCTCATGTGAAGGCATAGGCGCGGTCGCTTGTGCGGCGGGCGACCGTCGCGCTTGCTCGTACGGGCCGCTCGCGGCGACCCGCAGCGCCAAACCGAGTATCGCCGTGATGACGAAACCGAATATCAACCTGTTCATGAAACGCCCTATGCGCCCATTGGATCGTATCGTTTAAGCTTAATCTTTTCTACTCAAACCTGACCCTCCGGCACCCAGTTTCTCGCTGTTGACGAGCGACAGGAGCGAGATGCGCGGAGCAACCAATCGCCGTTTTTCATCGGTGGACCGGGGAACTCCTGGTTCGTCTACGGCGACACGGTCCCACAGCTTGCACGTGACCTGCTTGTGCATCTGGTCGAGCCCTTCGCAGTAGTTCGTGAACGCGCAGCGCCGCACATGGTCGCCAAGACCGAGGCGCATCTTCAGCCACCAATCCGGATCCGCGAGCGCTTGCCGCGCCGCGGCAACGACGTCGGCGTCGCCTCGTTCGAGGATGCGCTCGGCTTGATCGAAACCGTGAATCCCACCCGACACGACAATCGGTGTTTCAAAGCCGGCTGCGCGGACGGCGCTGCGTATGGCCGCCGCGGCGCTGACGTTCCGGCCAAATGGACCGCGTTCGTCGGCAAGTACGGTTGGCATGCACTCCCAGCCGCTGCGGCCGGTGTACGGGTATACGGGCCAACCCACCTTCGGCTGTTTCGCGTCCTCGAACTTGCCGCCCCGGGACAGCGATAGAAAGGCCAGGCCCGCACGCGCGAACTCGACGCCGAAACAGATCGCGTCGCCAAGCGGCGTGCCGCCATCGATGCACTCGTCAGACAAGTAGCGGCAGCCGACGACAAACCGATCGGTCACGGTGGTGCGCACCGCATGAAAGACCTCGAGCGGCAGCCGCACACGTCCGGCGACACTTCCTCCATACCCGTCGGAGCGGGTGTTCAGGCGCGACAGAAACGACGCCATCGTGTACGCGTGCGCATAGTGCAGCTCCACGCCATCGAAACCCGCGCGCTCGGCGCGCTCGGCCGCCGCCGCGAAGATGGCCGGCAACACGCGCGGCAGGTCGCGGATATGCGGTCGCTCCATGTCGGTCACGCGCTCGCGATAGCCGTAGCGGAGCCCCTCGCGTTCGCGCGCGGTCAATACGGTATCGAGTTGCTCGTCGGGCATCGCCACGAGCATGTTGCGAATCTCATCGTCTGTCGTGGCCACATCGCCCAGCGCCTCGCGAAGGCGATCGGTAATCGCAAGAAACTCGCGGAGATATCGATCCCTCTCAGGCCGCCGCTTGATGGCAAGGAAGTCAATCAGTTGGACGAAGAGGCGCGTCGTTCCCGCGCTGGCGTGATGAACGGTTTCAACCAGGCGGCGCAGACCGGAAGAAAACGATCGTCGCCGATGCGCAGCAATGGACCACTGGGCACGTCGCGCACACCGGTCGCCTCGACGACGAGCGCAGCGGGACGTCCCTGCGCCAGACGCTCGTACCAGTCGAGAATGTCCTGGGTGACAAAGCCTTCTTCCGTGGCGCGCCACGGAACCATGGCAGGCACCCAGGTGCGGCTTTCCAACCGAAGCCGGCCGCGAGACAGACCGCTGAACAACCGCGAGCGAGCGGCTTCGGCCTCGGTAGGCCACCGGACCACTGGCAACGGATGGCGAACGCGCTCCGGTGGATGCCACATACAAAAAAGGCGGCTGCCGCTGCCGTGTCAAGGCCGCGCGTTCGACGCCGTTCGCACCTGATGCGTGCGCCTGTGCAGCCCGTCGCGAAGTTGCCCGAGCAGGTCGTTCAATTCGCCGAGCCGCTCGCGCGGCATGATCGACAGCATCTCGACGACATCGTCCGCATGGCGCGGCAGGATGTCGTCGATGACCGCTTTGCCCCGCGGCGTCAGCATCATCCGCGTGACACGGCGGTCGGTCGGCTCCGGCACTCGTTTGACCAGGCCTTCGTTTTCGAGCCGGTCGATGATGCCCGTGAGGTTGCCGGAGGTGACGAGCAGGAGGCGGCTCAATTCGATGAACGTAAACCCGGTTTCGGGCGCACGGGCCAATTCGGCCAGGACGTCGAACTGCGGCAGCGTCAGATTCCACTGCTCCACCGAGCGGCGCATCTCCTTCATCATCAAGTTCCGACACCGCGCCAGGCGCAGGTGTACCTGGAGAGCCAGCTTTGCGCGCGCGGAGAGCCCCGCTTTTTCGGCAACCTGATCTGCGGCAATTGGAAGCATCCTTCCTCCTCGAGATCGACGTACGTCTTCTTGTTTCTGCACGCGTGTTACCGCCGCAACTCTCCCCCGTCGATCACGAGGGAACTGCCGGTGATGCCTCGCGCCTGCTCGCTGCAAAGGAACACGACGGCGCCGGCCACTTCGTCAGGCGCAATCAGTCGCTTCTGCGGCACGCGCGCAACGAGTGCCTGCCGGGCGGCATCCCGGTCGCGTCCAGTGATCGAGACGATGCGATCGATCCCCTCGTCGGTCATCGCGGTGTCCAGATACGTCGGACACACGGCATTGACGGTCACACCTTTATCCGCGACTTCTGCGGCAACCGCGCGGGTGAAGCCGATGACGGCGTGCTTCGACGCCGCGTACGCTGAAATGTACCGGTCGGCGCTCAATCCGGCAATCGAGGCGACGTTGACGATGCGGCCCCAGCCCCGTTCAACCATTGGGGCAAGCCATGCACGCGTACAGAGAAACGTGCCCGTCGCATTGACGCGGATCATTCGATTCCAGTCGTCCAAGGTGGTCTTGCCGACCGGCGCGGCAAAGGCGACGCCGGCGTTGTTGACGAGAATGTCCACCGCGCCGGCCGCTTCGCGCGAGGCATGCGTCAGGCGCTCCACACTGACAGGATCCGCGACATCACATTGAAACGCCCACACCCGAGCGCCATCGGCGGTCAGGCGTTCGGCAACGGCGTCGACCTGCGCTTTCGTTCGTGCGGCAACGACGACAGCAGCGCCGGCCCTTGCGAGCGCGCCGGCGATCGCGGCGCCCGCGCCGCGTCCGCCGCCGGTGACAAGAGCGACGCGACCGTTCAGCGGATCCGAAGTCTTCAAGCTTGAACCTATTCTGTCACGGCCCGCGACATGGAAGGCCGCATCGAGGACGCGCGCGGTCCAGGAGGGCGCGGCTTCAGCCGCACCGCGTTACGATTGTGCGCTCGATGAGAGTCGCCCTTCTGCACAATCCCCGGCCAGAAGATGCGCCTGCCGGTCTCCCCGACGACATGTTCGAAGAGTTCGACAGCACGGAGACGATTGACGCGATCGCCGACGCGCTGCGCTCACCAGGCGTCGAGGTGGTACCCATCATCGCGGACCGCGCACTCCCGCAACGCCTCGACGACGGCCGTTTTGATTTCGCGTTCAACATCGCCGAAGGCTCCGGTCGTCGCAACCGCGAAGCGGTGCCCGCGGCGGTGTGCGAGCTCCTCGGGCTCCCATACACTGGCTCCGATCCATTGACGCTCGCGCTGACGCTGGACAAGTGGATGGCGCGCCGCGTCGTGTCGCCCGACGTGCCTGTCGCGCGAGCCGCGCTCTGGCTGCAGCCGGCGGATGACAGCCACCTGAACGCGCTGACGTATCCCGCCATCGTGAAGCCCAATGACGAAGGGTCGAGCAAGGGCATCCGCGAAGATTCGATCGTGGAGTCTGCAGCCGCCGCCGCATCGCGCGCGCGGATGTTGCATGAGACCTATGGCTGTCCGGTTCTCGTCGAGCAGTTCCTGCCGGGCGCTGAGATCACGATCGGCCTGCTCGGCAACGGTGACACTGCGCGCGTCATCGCGCTCATGGAGATCGAGCCGATCGATTGCAGCCCGCGATTCGTCTATTCGGTCGAGGTGAAGCGCGATTTCCTGCGCCGCGTGCGCTATCACGTGCCGCCGCGCGTCGCTCCTGCGTCAGGCGACGAGCTCGCGCGGCTGGCGATTCACGCATTTCATTGCCTCGGCTGCCGCGACGTCGCGCGCGTCGATTTTCGACTCGACGCGCTCGGCCGACCGCACTTCCTTGAATGCAATCCCCTGCCGGGACTCAACCCCTCGGTCAGCGACCTGGTGATTCTCTCGCGCGGCGTTCTGACATATTCGTGCCTCGTGCGGCAGATCCTGAAGGAAGCGACTGCGCGAACGGGAGTGCAGATGCCGTGAAAGTACTGATCCTGTATTCCCTCAGTCCGGATGACTGTGACCCCGGCAGGTTCGCGTACGAGTTCGACATGACGGCGGCGGTAGAGGGCATTGCCCACGCCCTTCCGGATTCAATTGTCGCGGGCGTGCGCGGTGAGCTCAGTGAAGTGATAGCGGCCGTCGAACGCTACACGCCAGATGTCGTCTTCAATCTCTGTGAAGCGCCGCTCGGCCGGCCCGATCTCGAGCACCACGTGGCTGCGGTCCTCGAGTGGATCGGCGTGCCATTCACCGGATCGGGCAGCGAGACGCTCGCCCTCTGCCGCCGCAAGGACCGCACCAACGCCGTGTTGAGCGCCGCAGGCGTGCCAGTGCCTCGCAGCGGACGCTTCCCCTGTATCGTGAAGCCGATGGATCAGGACGGCTCGTTCGGCATCCTTTCCAATTCGGTGTGCGTCTCGGAGGAGGAGGTCGTGCGCGCCACGCGGAACTTCGCAGGACCAGCGCTCGTCGAGGAGTTTTTGCCGGGCCGTGAGTTTGCCGTCAGCCTGTGGGGCAAGCGGTCCCCTGAGTTTGCCGCCATGGGCGAGACGATTTTTCTCCTCGGCATGTCACTCAACACCTACGCCGCGAAATGGTGTCCCGACGGCGAAGAATACGAAAACACGCCGATGAGATACGACACAGCCGTCGATCCTGTGCTGCGGGAGGCGGTCCTCGACGCGGCGCGCAGCGCGTGGATGGCCACAGACGCGCGCGGGTACCTGCGCGTCGACGTGCGACAGGACCCGGAGGGAACGCCGCGTGTCATGGACGTGAATCCCAATCCTGCGTTGTCGCCGGGCATTGGCGTCGGACGTGCGGCGGTTGAAAGCGGCTGGACATGGGCGCAGCTCGTCGCGCAATTGGTGCAATGGGCATGTTGATTCGCGGTCTGGGCCCGAACGATCGCGCAGCGGTACGATCGGCGCTGACCGCTGGTGGTGCGTTCTCTCAACTGGAGATCGATGTCGCGCTGGAGCTCTTCGACGACCCGGCATATCCGCACTTCGGCGCCGAGATCGATCGCATCGTCCGCGGCTATGTTTGTGTGGTGAAGACGACGCTCACCGAATCGACCTGGCACATTTACTGGCTCTGCGTTCATCCCGGTTCGCAGCGCCGCGGCATCGGCCGCGCCCTCGAATCGCGCGCCGCGCAGTTCGCGCGCGAACACGGCGGGCGGCGCATCGTGGTCGAAACGAGCGGCCGTCCGGATTATGAGGGCGCGCGCGCGTTCTATAGCCGTATCGGCTATCGCGAGGCCGGCCGGATTCCCGACTACTACAAGCCGGGAGACGACTGTGTTTACTACTACAAGCCAATCACGTAGAGTTTCGTCGGCAATCGATCGCAACTTACGCAGGAGGAATGCGTTGCCCGAGTTCACTCGTCAGCATCCGCGCGGCATGTTCATCCCGTTCCACTTCCGGCCGATCATCGCCAATCTCCGGAAGCTATATAGCGATCGACTGGAGCTCTTGTCCGTCGATGACGAGTGGCTGAATTTCCGCATTCGGGGTTTGACGGAGACACCGCTGATCCTGGATCTGCAAGAGCGGCCGGAGGCTCTGCTCGGACCGGAGTGGAGAAATTTTCAGGTGGTGACGCCGCTCAACGCGCGGCGGGCCGACGGGTTGAGCATCAGATGGTGCGGCCTCGCGAGCCTTGCACAAAACAACAACATCAAGCCGGGATTCTGGTTCAGCTGAGGCCGCCGGATGCTCCGCGTGCTGAATCTGACGGTCGCACGTTTCGAGTGCACGTTCGGCCGCGGCTGTGACGGCATCTGCTGCCGTAACGGCCGCCCTCCGGTTTATCCGGAGGAAGCCGAACGTGTCGCGGCGCGGCTGCACACGTTTCTGCCGCTGCTGCGGCCGGAGGCGAGAACGGTCGTCGAAGGCGACGGGTTCCTCTCCCGTCGCCGGAAGGCCGGTACCGTTACCTTACGAGTCGCGGCGGGTTGGTGTGTGTTCTTCAATCGCGGATGTGTGCTGCACGCGGCCGGCTCGGCGGAGGGCGACGCGCAGCGGTACAAACCCGCGATGTGCGCGCTGTTTCCGCTCGAGAAGAACACGCGCGGCGAATGGTTGGTCAGACAGAAGGGTTACGCGGGCGAGCGGTGGGACTTGCCGTGTCTCGATCCCTCGCCCGAGACGCCTCTCGCGATCGACTCGCTGAGCGCGGAGCTCGCACTCGCCGAACGGCTCGACGCCGAGAGCGAGGCCAGCCCGGTCATTTGCCCATCTGTTTCCGCAACTCGTCGAACCAGTTGATCACGACCCGCACGTCTCTGGGTCGCTGATCCTGATTCAGGCCGCGCACCATCAACAGGCGATCGCCCGTTGCGGCAACCGTGTAGCTCTGATTGGTCTCGAGCCGCAGCTGATTCAACACCCCGCTGACGACCATCCGCGGAACGCCGGGCGTGAACGACGGCTGCAGAGCAATGGGCGTGACCATCAGCTTGTCGCCGACACGGAAATACAGCTCGCGTCCATCGGCACGCCAGTGCGGCTCCTCGCCGCCGCTGGTCGACACCTGCCAGCGGCCGCCGTCAGCGGTCATATCTCGAACGAAGATTTCATATCGTCCCGTTTCGTTCGACTGGTACGCGAGCCAGCGGCCATCGGCCGACAACTGGGGACTGTATTCATCGAATGGCGTCGCCACGAGCGGCGTCAGTCGGCCGTCTTTGAGCGAGAGCATCGCGATGTCGCTTTGCCGCTCCAGCGTGCGGTAGGCCACCATCGCCGTCTGCTCGTCGGCGCTGATCCAGTACAAACTGCCTCGACCCGCACTGTCGCGCGTGAATTGCGCGGGTGTCAGCGTCGCAATTCTCTGCGGCTCCTTTCCACCATCGAACGGGACTTGCATCACGTCCGTGCGCGAGCTGCCGGCTTCGCTGATCACGTAGTACAAACGGCGGCCGTCGCGCGACCACACGGGAGAGATCACCGAGTCTCGGCCAAACGTCAGCCGCGTGAACGTGCGGCGGCTGAAGTCATACACCCACATTGATGAGACGTTTCCCGCCAGGTTGGTCACGGCGACCCGAGTGCCATCGGGCGAGATGACGGGATCCATATACATGCTCGTCGGCATGTCGATGGACTCAACGGCGCCCGTCGCCTGGACCCACGCCAGGCGCGTCGCCATCACCGCTGACCCCGACAGATACGCAAGCGTCCCATCATCGGCCACGGCGTAATGCACTGCGCCTGTCGTGGTGTCGCCCGCAACATCATTTAGGACCGGGACGCCCTCGCCCCGCACCTGCAACGACTGCACGTCGAACGGTGCGGCGTAGACGGTATTGCCTCTTGCGAAAAGCAATTGGCGGGTCGCGGCGAGGTAAGTCGCGGCACGGGCGCCTCTAATCAGCACATGCCGCGCGCCGCTCCCGATTTCGACGGCCTCAATGGTGGCGTCATCGTAGTTGTCGGCACTGTCTAGATTGCCGACGGTGAACAGCACCGCGCGGGCGCCAGGCAGCGCGTGCGGCCACCGGTGCGTTCGCTCGCCTTTGCTCGCGTCAATCGTCGTCAACGCGCGCGCCTCTCCACCGGCAGCCGATATGCGAACGAGCGGCCCTACGGCCTGCGGCGAGAAGACGATCGTGTCGTCCGTCTCCCAACTGAGGCCGCGCGATTCGGACGCCGATGCGAGAGTGATTGCAGGTCCACCGCCTATCGGCACCTTTTTGAGCGTGGTGTGGGTCTTCACGTACAGGCGCGTGACACCAACCGTGCCTGCCGTCACAACCAGCGTTGATCCATCACGCGAGAGCGTCAGCGACGGCCGCATGAAAATGTCGAGCGATGCCTCGGCGGGCGGCGCCACGTTGTAGCGAATGACCGGCTGCGGCGTTACTCGGGTCGTCGACCACAGGAGCGCCATCGTCCCCATGAGCGCAAACGCAAGCAGCGCGGCAATCCAGAACAGCGGCCGGCGGGGAATCGCGCGGCGCTCGTGCAGCACTACGCCGGGCAGGACCGGCGCACCGCTCAGCCGGATCCGTGCTTCGCCGATATCGCGAAGCCGCTATCGTGGATCCTTGACTAGGCAGCGCGCGAGCAGTTCGCGCACGTGCGGCGGCGTTGCCGCCGGGAGCAACGTCCAATCGGGATCACGCTCGAGCACACGCGCCAGCGTGTCGGACACCGTCTCGCCCCCGAACATCATGCGGCCGGTGAGCATTTCAAAAAGCACGACGCCGAAGGCCCAGATGTCCGCGCGTTTGTCGACCGGTTTCCCACGCGCCTGCTCGGGGCTCATGTACCCGACGGTGCCGAGAATGACCCCTGCGCGTGTTGCTTCTGTAAAGGTCGGCGACAGCGACAAGTCCGCCGGCACTGCATCGTCCGCAACAGCCTTTGCGAGACCGAAGTCGAGGACTTTCACCGTGCCGTCGGCGCTCACCTTGACGTTTGCCGGCTTCAAGTCGCGGTGGACGATGCCGTGCTCGTGTGCCGCCTCGAGGGCTTCGGCGATCTGCCTGGCAATCGGCAGCGCTTCGTCGAGCGCGATCGGCCCGCGCGAGATGCGCTGCGCGAGATCCTCGCCTTCGACGAGCTCCATGACGAGCGCACGGCCGCCGTCCTCGAGCCCGAAAATCTGCGCGATGTGCGGATGGTTGAGCGACGCGAGCGTCTTTGCTTCACGCTCGAACCGCGCGAGCCGCTCGGGATCGCTCGCAAAGGCGTCCGGCAGAATCTTCAGCGCAACACCGCGGCCAAGCTTCGTATCACAGGCGCGATACACCTCGCCCATGCCGCCTGACCCAAGCGGAGCGAGCACTTCATATGCACCGAGTCGCGTGCCAATCGCGAGACTCATGACCTATTGACGCGCGACATGCGGCGAACTCGATGAGGCGAGCAACGCTTAGAAGCTCGACGACTTGAGCGCGCGCTGCGCCTCGATCGAGGCCGGCGACGTGGGCGCCAGACCAGGCATCTCCGCAATTTCCTGATAGCGCTCTTTTGCCTTCATCTGATCTCCAGCCGCCGCCGCGGCGCGCGCGAGGCCGAGTAGAGAGGGCGTGCGCTTCGGCGTTCGCAGCAGCGCCTGCTCAAAGGCGTGCACGGCTTCGCTCGACCTGCCAGCCTCGAGGAGCAGCTCTCCATACAGCTCGGATGCAGGCTTGATCGGATCCGGCGGTCCCGAGGGAGCATTCATGCTTGCTTCGACTTCGGCGGCTTCCTTTGCGAGCCTCAACGCGTCTTCCTTCTGACCCCGCACGAATCGGATGATCGCGCCAAGCTCTTTCTCGCGGATGACGTGCGGCTTGGCCGCGTAAGCACTCGGTCCGCCCGGAGCTTTGGCCGTGACGCCTTTGAGCTCGCTCTCGGCGGCATCCGCGGTGGCGAAGTCGCCAAGCTTCGCGGCGCTGACGCCGACCACGTACGTCCACGTCGCTGATCCTTCATAACCGCCCATGCCTTGCATTCCCGGCATGCTCGCGTGATCGCTCGCCGTTGACGCATTCGATGTCACGAGCGCCAGCTTCTCCCACTGGCCGGAGTCTGAGATGTAGCGCGCACGCATGCCGAAATATCCGTCGCGCAACGGGCGATTTCCGGCGTTTCTTTCTGCTGCCTGTTTCGCGAGCTCGATGTTCTTCTTTGCGTCATCGAACTTGCCGAGCATCCAGTTCGCGTACGCGAGCCACCCGAGCGTGTGGAAGTCTTCGCGTCCCTCCGGCAGCTTCATGCGTGTATTCAGATCCACGGCAGCTTTGTACGCGACGACGTTCGACTGCACGACGTCCTGCCACATGCCGAGCTGCACGAAAATGTGCGAGGGCATGTGCAGCGCGTGAGCGGCAGAGGGAGCAATCTGCGCGTAGGCACGAGCGGCGGCGAGGCCGAGCGGCGCGTGATCCGGATCGTCGAACGCATGGATGATGAAATGCGCGGCGCCAGGATGCTTTGGATTCTGCTGGAAGACGGATTGCGCAAGCGATGCGGCCAGGGCCTGGCGTCGAAACCCGGTATCTCCGGGGCGCACGGTGCCGAGCAAGGAAAGGGCGTAAAAAACCACAACCTCGTGATCGTCGGCCCATCGCGCGTACATGCGCGCCATCGCCTGCGAGTACGCCTGATCGCGCGCCAGCTTGTCGCCCGACGCGAAGTACAGCTGATGAATGGCCTCGAAATACGCCTTCTCTTTTGGAAGCTTTGCCTTTGCGACGCGTCCCGCGGCGGTCGGATCGAGGCGGTCCAGCACTTTCTTTGCGGCGTCGAGATCCTGCTGTGCCCAGAGCGGATGGTTGTAGCTCATCGCCTCGCCCCAGTACGCCAGCGCAAAACCAGGATCCGCTTGCTGCGCTGTTCGGAACGCCTCGGCCGCCTCGTCGAACTGAAAATTGTGGAGCGCCTTGACTCCAATCAGAAACGCATCCTGCGCGGCGCCGGTGGCGGAGGTCGGGAACGCGATCGTGCCGAACTCCTGACTCGATGGGCGTGAGGTGAGCAGGAAGACGAGCGAGACTCCGGTGAGCAGTGCAAAAGACCGGCGCATGGTGATCCCCTTCACGTGGCAGCTTACCGCGGACTAGGGCGTGTGAACTGATTAGTTGCCAGTTGCCAGTTGTCAGTTCAAAGTTCAGTTTTCAGTTAGGACAGCATCGAAGTTTCAGAGTGGAACTGTATAACTTTTGGAAACTTACAACTCAACTTTGAACTGGAAACTGGAAACTGACGCTACGCGTTTCTGACCAATGGCCGCGTCAAACACGTCGGTCCGCCGCCGCCCTTCACGCTGATTTCCGAACCGGCGTAGGTGAGCACTTCCGCGCCAGCGGCCTCCAGCCGTGCGCGCGTGACCGGATTGCCTTCGAGCATCACGCAGCGCCGCGGTGCGATGGCCAACACATTTGCGCCCATCGATTCGAATTCCTCGTCGGGAACTTCGACGAAGCGAACGCCTCGATCGACTAGCCACTCGCGGAACGGGACAGGCATCAACGGGGAATAGACAACGGCGAGATCGCGATCGACCGGGCTGAGCATCGACATCAGATGGAAGACGTCGGCGGAACCGCGATAGTGCGGAAGCGGCACAACGACGACGTTTGTCCTGTCGCCGAGCACGGATCGCAGCTGGTTGATGCCTTCGTCATTCGTCCGATAGCCACGCCCGACTGCAACCGTGTGCTCGTCGAACCAGACGACGTCGCCGCCTTCGAGCCTGCCGGGCGGTTCGATCAGACCGGCAACCTTGACACCGAGGACCTTGAACGCGCGCGCCTGCCAGGCGGGCTCGATCTCACGTGCAGGCTTGCCCATTCGGCCAAGCAGGACGCCGTGCGGCGTGACGACCGAGGCATCCCGCACGTAGATGGCATCCATTGTGAGGCGCTCATCTGCCGTCAGATCATCAATCGTGGCGCCAGACGAGGCGAGCAAGTCCGAGAATGCCGCGTGCTGCTCGATCGCGAGATCGAGGCGAGGCGGCGCGCTGAAGTTGAGAGCGTGCCACTCGTGCGCGATTCGATCGGCGCGTGCGAAGATCGCGGCGGCCGGCCCAAGAGCCACGCGCTGCAGCGTTCCGTACTCGTTCATCCTCGCGCCGGCTCCAGTCCCGACCGCAGCCACACGTAGAGGGGCAACCCAGCGAGCAGCAGCAGGAATCCATAGAAAACCGTTTCGGCACCCGCGCCGCCGATGGCGAACATCGCGTACACAAATGCCAGGACGCTGACGATCGCCGCGGCGCCGGCGGGCCGGGGCTCATTCGGCATCAGCCACACCGCCAGCGAGCAAAAGACGTAGGGCACGAGGGTGCTGAGCGTCGCCAGAAGGATGATGAACGTGAAGAGCGCGACGAGGCCGCGCGAGTAGTTCATTGCCACAAGAGCGGAGCCCAGAAACCCTGCGACGACCATCGCGCGAGCCGGCGTGCCGCGACGGGAGAGCCGGCTGAACGCGCGTGGAAACAAGCCGTCGGCGGCAACCGCGAGCGGCACCTGGCCGGCCATCAAGACCCATCCGTTCAACGCGCCGAAGCACGAGATGGCGGCGCCAAGCGCCACCACACGCGCGCCGGTGTCACCAAGCAACCGTCGTGCGGCATCCGCAAACGGCGCGGTGGAGACCGCGAGCCTATCGGCGGGGACGAGGTTCATGACGCCGATCGTCGACGCGATGTAAATGGCCGCCGTCAGCAGCGTGCCGATGATGGTCGCACGCGGAATGGTCGTCGTCGGATCGCGGACGCTCGCCGCCGGAACGGTCGCGCACTCCAGGCCAAGGAACGCCCACAGCGTCAGCGTGACGGCGGAAACAATCTGTCCGCCGACCGGCGCCGCGTTCGTTGTGGGCACGCTGAACGTGCCGGCGTGAAAGTACAACAATCCCCAGACGCCGATGAGCACAAGCGGAACGATCTTGAGCGCAGTGGTGATCACCTGCACGCGGCCTGCAGCGCCAATGCCCGCAATGTTGATGGCGATCAGTGTCCACATCGTGACGAGCGCGAGCATGGCGGCAGTGACAGGGTTGCGCACCAGGGCCGGAAGAAACGGATCGAGGTAGCCGACAAAGGCGACGGAGAGCGCCGGCAGCGAGGCAATCACCGAGAGCCAGTAGCCCCAGCCGACGAGGAAACCTGCCAAATCGCCGAACGCGCGACGTGTGTAGGCGTACGGCCCACCCGCACTGGGAAACTGCCGCGCGAGCCGCGCGAAGACAAGCGCCAGCATCACCGCGCCGCCGGCTGAAATGATCCACCCCACGAGGCTCAATCCACGATACGCGGCGAGCGAAGCCGGCAGAAGGAACACGCCGGATCCGATCATGTTCCCGATGACGATCGAGACGGCCGACCAGAAGCCGAGCACGCGCGGCGGGTCGGCGGACCGTTGATCAGTTGGTGTTGTTGGTGGCTGGCGCAAGGAGCTCCTCGAGAGCTCGCGCGACTTGTGAGCCGGTAAACGGTTTCGGGACGAGCAAGACCCGCCGTGCATCGCGCGAGCGGAGACTGTCGTCCGCAACGGTGGGGGTGTCGCTGATGATCACCACCGGCAGCTCGCTCAGCTCCGGCCGAGCGCGGACGATGTCGAACAGCGACTCGCTCATGTTGAACATCGAGCAGTCGAGCACGAGAGCCTCGGCACCGCCATCGACAATGAGATCGTCGACGCTGCTCGTGTAGCCGGCAGCGATCACCTCATGTCCGCGATCGCGTAACGCAAACGTCAGGAGCTC
>WNFU01002573.1_pt1 | contig 26853 bp, 30 predicted proteins | sample 5400121 | NCBI WGS metagenome assembly WNFU01 (sample SAMN13153360, study PRJNA577476) | soil metagenome | isolation source: 100 cm soil or saprolite under grassland replicate 1 | place: USA:California | collected 2016-06-15 | reverse complement strand
GCTCGCCGCCGCGCTGGCCGCTTCGAGCGCCTAGGCATCTGTTCTCGTCCGGGCGTAGATTGGGCGCATGGCCGATACCAAGGCGATGACGCTCGAGGAGGTTCGCTCCACCTTGACCGGGGAAAGTGCGAGCCTGGCGAGCCGGCGGCGCGCGTTCCGACGAATCCCGTCCCCTCCACGCTGCAAGCTCTGCGCGGCGCCGTTCGCCGGAATCGGTGGCTTCGTCTTGAGGCCCGCAGGGTTCGCGCGCTCCCCCGGCAATCCAGCCCTGTGCACGAAATGCCTCACCGAGCTTCGCAAGCGGGGCATGAGCGGAGTCGAAATCCCGGTCACGCTGCTCTTCTCCGATGTCCGTGGCTCGACGGCGATGGGCGAACGTATGCGCCCGACCGAGTTCCACGCCTTCCTCGATCACTTCTATCGACTGGCCTCCGACGCGATCCTTGCTCACGACGGCCTCGTCGACAAGATCGTCGGCGATGAGATCGTCGCGCTCTTCTTCGGGGGCATCAGCGGGCCGAACCACGCGGCAGCCGGGGTAGCGGCCGCCGTCGACCTGGCAGAGCGGGCGGCACGCCCAGACGCCACGTCGTCCGGGCCGATCCCGGTCGGAACGGCCGTCCACACGGGCGATGCTTTCGTCGGAGCGACCGGGCCTGCGGGCACAATCGAGGACTTCACAGCGCTCGGTGATGTTGTTAACACGAGCGCGCGACTGGCATCGGCCGCGCGTGCGGGCGAAGTGATCGTCAGCGTGGCAGCGGCCGAGGCCGCGGGCTCCGACGGCGTCGAGCGACGCACGGTTGAGATCCGTGGCCGGGTGGAACCGATCGAAGTGATCGTCCTCCGCCCGTCCGAAGTCGAGATCGGCGCCAGCTCGTAGTCATCAGCCGCGGCTAGGCGCGGGCCGGCCGAAGCTCCTTCTCCCAGGTCGCAAAGCGAGGGTGGGCGATCATGCCCACTTTCGCGTACAGCCCTGTCGCACCGGTGAGCGAATCGGCATCGACATGCAGCTCGGCTCCCCGCTGGCCGTGCCGATAGAGGGCGCCGAACGCCTGGAGCAGCAGCGCTTCCCCGAGACCCCGGCGCCGATATGGACGCCGCACGCCCAGAAGCGCAATGTAGCCGCGCGAGGGATCTTCCCTGGATTTCTCCTGGCCGCCCACATACCCGGCGAGCTGATTCCCGTCCCAGGCGCCGAACCAGAGCCCGGCGTCGTAGTCCGGCGCGTCGAGGTGGTGGTGGCGGAAGTCCTCGTACGTCTCCGTACCTTCTCCCCAGTGGTCGGCGAACGCCTCCACGTGAGCCTCGTACAGCTGCCGCGCCTCCTCGGGGCGGAAGCCGCGAACACTCAGGCCCTCGATGTCAAGGGGCGGAGCCGGCTCGCCCGCGAAATCGACGCGCCGGAGCTCGAAGCGGCGCACCTCGCGGTAGCCGCGAGAGCTGAGCAGCGCGCTGACCCTCGGCTCGTCCGCAAGCGCTCCGGCGTGGATAAGCACGCGCGCGTCCAGGTCGGCGAGCTCCACGAAGCGCCGGGCCCGCCGCTCGGTCTCGGACACGATCGCAGCACCGAGCCCGAGCCCGTGAAAGGCGGGGGCGACGATGCCCAGCGCAAAGACCTCCGCGAAGGGCGGTTCCGCCTCGACGCTCAGGAAACCGCAGAGTTCCCCGCTGGGCGACTCAACGACCGCGAAGTCTCGGTCGCGGTCGACTCCCGGAGCCGTCCAGCGACCTCGCATCCAGTCGGCGTCGATGACGGGCACGCCGAGGCGCCACGCACTCTTCGTTCGAGATGGCGGCGACCCCGTCCGCGTCCTCGTCCTGCGGAGGCCGCATCCGGAAACCGGGAAGCAGCTCCATCGTCCCAGTGTGCCGGACCCGAGCTGATAAGCCGTCTCCGGGAGCCACGGAAGGCCGCCGCTGCTCGCCGCGGCGACCTTCCGGGCGTTTGGCCGTCAGTAAGCGGTTCTGCTGCGTCCCCGGCCGACCACCATGCGGTAGATCAACAGCAGCACGATCGAGCCGATGATTGCTCCGAGCCATGTGCTGAAGTCGAAGAACTCGTCGATCGGGTCCCCGAATCCCAGCGCCTTCGTAATCAGGCCGCCGATGAATGCTCCGGCGATGCCGATCAGCGTCGTGACGATGATTCCTCCTGGGTCGGCGCCCGGGAGGATCGCCTTGGCGATGATCCCCGCCAGGAGCCCCAGGATTATCCAGCCCGGATACGCCGGGTGAGAGGTATTCGCAGGTGTATGGCGTCTCAGAGCACGTTCGCCACGAGCCCGAGCGCAATGACGGCCACGAGAGCCACTACGACGCCCCAGAGAGCCCAGACCAGCAAAGCGTGCAGTCGGCCCATGATCTGCTCGCGCCGCACGCGCCGCTTCTTCCGCTCTTCCAGCGTGCCGTTCCTCGTCACGACGCTCGTCTCAGCGCTCCTCGTGCCCGTCGTAGTCGTCGCCGCGCTCGTGGTGGTTCTCGTGGCCGCTGCGTAAGCCGCCTATCGCATGTCCGCTGGCCTTGGCGCAGCCGGCATCGAGACTGCAACACTGACTCTCAATGAACCTCGCCGCTGAGATACTCGTTGTCGTGATCCTTCTCGTCCCGCTAGCAGTCGTCCTCTACCTCTTCGTTTGGGCAGCGCGCAAGGACGGCGAGGAGGATCAGGCGCTCCAGCGCCGCCTCGGGATCCGGCGGAAGACGCGGCTGGGGCGTTGAGCGAGACGATCTTGACTCGGACCAGGCCAAGAGCCATGGAGTTGACGTGAGGCGAGCGGTCTCGACGTTCGTGAATCACCGCCATGATGCGGAGACGTATGACGACCGCGAGGGAGCGGCGCTCGGGCGAATCCACATCGAACGCAGTTTCCAAGCCGATCTCGAAGGCGAGGCAACTGCCGAGCTGCTGACCGCGAGGGCCGAGAACGGTGCGGCGGTCTATCTCGCGCTCGACCGCATCAGCGGGCGCCTCGACGGTCGAGAGGGCTCGTTCGTACTCCAGCACCGCGGAGTACTTTCCGCTGACAGAGCCGAAATCGACGGTGCGATCGTTCCAGGCTCAGGCACGGGTGAGCTCAAGGGGATCACCGGCCAGGGTGCAATCACGGTCGACGACGAGGGCACACATCGGCTGACGCTGGACTACGAGTTCGCTTGATTCAGGCCGGCTCAGTCGGCACGTTCACGCGGCGTCACGGTCGGAAAGGGGTCAGTCCAGCGCGAACGATCCGGTGACGATCTCGCCGGCCGGCTCGTATGTGCCCATCACGACTCCAGTGGTCGAGACCTTGCTGTCGACCAGCTTCAACGCCGAAGGGACGGTGCCGTCCGAGAACAAGCGTTTGCCCGATCCGATGACGAGGGGGAATATCCACAGGTTGTATTGGTCGACAAGGTTGTGGCGCAAGAGCGTCTGGATCAGGTTCCCGCTGCCGTGCACCTGAAGCTCCGGCCCATCTTCCTTCTTGAGCGCGGCGATACCTTCGGCCGCGTCTCCCTCGATCAGGACCGACTCGCTCCATTCCAGCGTGGGACGACTCCGCGACACGACGTACTTGGTGGCGTCGTTCAACGGCTTGGCGCCAGCCTCTTCTGGAGCGTGCGGCCAATATGCGGCGAAGATGTCGTAGGTCTTGCGTCCGAGAAGGAGGTCAAACGGCGTGCTCATCGCCTCGCCCATGACCTGACCCATTTGCTCGTCCCAGTAGTTCACCGACCAGCCACCGTGTGCGAAGCCGCCGCTGTCGTCCTCTTCAGGACCACCCGGCGCCTGCATGACCCCGTCGAGCGTCAAGAAGGTGCTCACGATCAGCTTTCTCATTTCTTGCGTCCTTTCGTCGGATCCTGGCGAGTCAAGCTCACGGTCAGGATATGACTACCTCGCCTAGCAAGACTCATCGCGAGTACAGCTCGCCGAGGCCCGCGCCGGCGTCGAGCGCAGCGAGGCCCGAGGTAGGCGTGGCAAGGTTGTGGGATGTCGCCCGCCAGTAGGCAGGAAGAGAAGGCGCTGGCGTTCGCGGCGCTCCATGAGGGCGAGCCGTTCGTGTTCCCCAACCCTTGGGACGCCGGCTCGGCGCGCGTGCTCGAGGCGCTCGGCTTTCGCGCGCTCGCAACGACGAGCTCCGGCTTCGCCTTCACGCTCGGTCGCCTCGACGGCAGCGCGACGATCGACGAGGTTGCGGCCCACGTCGCGGCGCTCGATGCCGCGACCTCCCTCCCTGTGTCGGCCGACCTCGAGAACGGTTACGGCTCCTCGCCGGAGGATGCCGCGCACGCGGTCTCCCGCGCCGCCGCGGCCGGGGCCGTCGGCGGCTCGATCGAGGACTACGACCCCGACGGCACGATCTACGAGCGCGCACACGCCGTCGAGCGCGTGGCGGCGGCGGTCGAAGTGGCGCGCGCCCTCGGCTACCCGTTCATGCTCACCGCGCGCGCCGAGAACCACATCCGGGGCAACCCGAATCTTGATGACACGGTTGCGCGCCTGCAGGCGTACGAAAGTGCAGGCGCCGACGTCCTGTACGCGCCGGGCCTGGCCACTGTCGAGGAGATCCGAGTCGTCTGCGAGGCGCTCGCCAAGCCCGTGAACGTGCTCGCCGTGCCCGGACTCACGGTTGCCGACGTGTTCGAGGCGGGCGCGCAGCGGGCCAGCGTCGGTGGCGCCCTAACCTGGGTCGCAGCGAGGGCGCTCGCGGACGCGGCCGCTTCGCTCCGCGACGATGGCGACTTCGGCGTGCTCTCCGCTCGAGTGCCGCTCGCCGACTGGTTTCGGGGCTAGCCGAAGGACAGAGGAAAGACCGTCCTGGCCCGCGGCCTGGAAATCTGAGCTGTCGACGAACCCCGATTGGGCCAGCGGTCCGAGCACCGCTCGGTTTGGGGCCAGACGCCGATATGAACGGTTGCCAGCCTGGCGGCAGGCACGACGTGGAAGCCACGCCTGGCTGCATACCAGGAGGCGGGATTTCAGCGAATTGATGTCACGTTGTGTAACACTTTTTCGGCACTTCTGAGTGAGGCCAGACTTAAAAAGTCCTGCAAAACGGCAATTTTCGGAAAGTGCGGAAGCTCGTTAACGTAACGGGCCCCCTGGCGCCATAACCAGGAGGTCGAACCAAGCCTGGCTCCAATCCAGGCGGTCAAATCCCTTTCGTTTCTCGCGGCGCCCGTTCAACCCCAGTCCGCCACAGTCCTGGGGCACGGATCACCAGTCGTTTCACGCAAAGCTCAAGGTTAGAGTTGGGCAGCGTCACAGCTAGTCTTGAGGTTGCTGGAGCAGCCCCAAACGCCTTGGGCCGCGTAGAGTGGCCCAAGGCGTTCCTCCGACGCAACATGATCCCCTCATTACCATGGAGGTTCGCAGGCGTCACGCGCGTACATGCGCGATCACTCGCGACACAGTTTTACCTGCAAATCGCACCGAATGAGGCGTCAGCCATGCGTCGCGAGGCGTCGCGCGTGTCGTTTCTGATGTGTCCGTTTTGTGTCCGCGCGCCGTCGTCCGATTTGGCAACTCACCTTCGCAGGGCGGAGGCGAAGGCGGTGCCGCCATACACGTACGCCTCGGCCGGGAAGGGCTAGAAAATCCCTAACGGACCCGTTGCCGTCTTACAGTCAAGCGTGTGGAGACTTTCTGGATTGCGCTGACAGCGATCGGAACCATCCTTCTCGTTGTAGTCGGGGTCTGGCAGATCCTCTCCGGGCGGCGGGGCAGCCGCGAGCGGGAGAGGCACGAACATGAGGCTCAGGAGCGCTCAGCGCGAGACAAGAAGGAAGAACTCGAACGAGCGGAGCAGGCGAGGGCTCCCAAGCTTTCGGTGCGCGAGGCCGGTGGGTTCAGCGGCAGAGAACGTGACGTCGAGAGCTACGCTGAAGTTCTCAACGATGGCGGCTCAGTCGGCGGTGGGGCGGTCGTCGAGGCGATCATCGACGGCGCGGTCATCGCTGCTTCGGCCCCGGTAGATGTTGCCCCAGGCGCTACCGAACGCATAGCGCTCGCGATCCCGCGACAGTTCATCGAGAATCTTGCGGGCGAGCGACCGCGCTACCGTGGCGAAATGGCTCTGCGGCTGGCGGCGTAAGATGACCGGCTGACGCTTGATCTGGCCATCAGGCCTGGCTGTCTGGCTCCTCCGCGCGCCTTGAGCCGGCTCTGAAAGCCGTTACCCGAGAACGCCGACGTCGCAGGTCACCCACGTTGAGCTGGTCCATCGTATGCCGAAAGGGCAGCGGATGATTGCGCGTTTCGTCGCTTTTGTCGCGCCGACCTTGATCGTAAGGGCGACGCCGTAGCCAACTCATCCACGGCTCTTGGAGCGCCGGTGGAAGGCTCACGCTCCCGGTCGGCGGTCCGCGCGCGGGACCTATTTCGCGCTCGCTTGCTTCCTTGAGCGACGGAAGGAGCTCGTTCGGGGTGCGGCGAGGGCCGGTCGATGACGCTTATGGGGCTAGTCGCTCGAGCTCTAGGAAGTCACGCCGCGACTCTATGCTCAGCACGTGGCAGCCCAGACCGAGCGAGATGATCCCGCGTGAAGCTCCAGCGCCTCGACATCAGCGGAGGGTTCCTCGACGGCCTTCGACTTCCGTTATCCAACGGACTGTCGGTGTTGATCGGGCCACGCGGCGCCGGTAAGACATCTGTCCTTGAACTCATACGGTTTGCGCTCGGCGTACCGGCAATGACCGCCGAGGCAGAAAGCGCGGCGCAGCGGCAGGCACGGGCTGTGCTCGGGGACGGGACGGTCTCAGTCATCTGCTCGGTTCAAGGAGAGGAGCTCGTCTTCTCGCGGACAGGGCTGGACGAGAGCGCAGCTGTCTCTGCCACGTACGCGTACACGCCCCCGCTCATCGTCTCCCAGAGTGAGATCGAGGCGATCGGCCTCGATCCGGTGAGCCGGCGAGAGATCCTCGACCGCCTGACGGATCCGCTGTCACGGGCAGATCTCGACGGTGGCGAAGAACGCGCACGGATTGCCAGTCTCGGACGCCGAATGGAGCGCCTGCGAAGTCAACGCGACACTGTCGCCGAGCAGAGAGAGAGGCTCGGCGGTCTTGAAGCCCAGCTTACCGAAGCCGAGAGTGCCCAGTCCGTCGCCGCCCAGAAGGCGGAGGCTGCCCGACCGTTGCACGAGGCGATAGCGCGGGACTCAGACGAACTCGGCCGTATTCGGGCCGCTGTTGATGCGTACACGTTCGCGCACGAAGCGCTCGATGCGTGGGAGCGGGAGCTCGCTGACGCTCGCCTGGGACGGCCGATTCCGTCGCTCCCGCCCGACGAGGTCGCTAAGCGAACGTCGGCGGGTGTCGCACGAGCTCAGGAACTCGTCGACCAGGCTCGAACGGAGATCAAGGATGTCCGTGCGCTGCTCGCCGCCTCGCGTACGGAGACCCGCTCGCGGCAGGGCGAGATCCAGACGCGGCTGAAGGCGAACGCTGACCAGCTCGAAGCGCTGGAGGCTGGGGCAGGGACGACACTGCATTCCACGATCGAATCCACGCTTACCTGCCCGGGTGGGATGTCCCAAAGCTCGATCCGTCGTACTTCACGAACCATTTTGGGTTCGTGAGCGACTTCCTTGCCGAGTGCTGGAGCCAGCTCCGGCGTGCTTCGCGGCTCGACGCGACGCACGGCCGACTGGAGTGGGGCCGCCAGCTAAGCGGACGCGATCGTAAGGCGGCAAATAACACGGTGAATGGTTTGCTGAAGCTTCTTTGGCCTCACCCCGAGACGCACGTGCCGGATGAGGCGCTTGAATGGGCGGCTGACTTGGCGCTTGAGATGCGGCGTCGGGTGAAGGAACAACAAGCGGCGATTGGCATCGCCGAGTTCGGCAACGTCGACCTGAGCTACCGAGTCGGCAGCGGTGCCGACCAAATCGTCTATTGCGAAGAGACGCGGCATCGGCGCCTCGCAACTGCCGATGGTCCGAACGGGAAGCCTCAAACCGACAGCCTGCCGGAGCCCGATCCGTCTGAGGTGAAGTCATCAGTCGGCGTCAAGGCCACTGCATACGCGGTGGGTGACGTTATCGATGGTCGCTTCGAGATCCGGGACGTGCTTGGGGAAGGGGGCTTCTCTAGGGTCTATCGAGTCTTTGACGAGCTAGAAGGCGAAGAGCGGGCCCTCAAGCTTTTCGAGAACGCCGCCGGCTACGAAGCGGTACGTCGGGAGATCGCCGCACTTCGGAAGGTTCAACACCCTCACGTCGTGAAGGTGTACTGGGCCGACAAGACGACCAGCGGCGACTGGTATCTCATCACCGAGTACATCGAGGGCGAGTCGCTCGACAAGTACACGAACGGGAGCCGTCACCTGCGGGATCGAGAAGCCGTCGACGTCGCACTGGACATCTTGGACGCCTTGGTTGCTATTCATCCAAACACCACACGTCTGAATGAGCTTGATGCCAAGCGACGGGGTGATGAGTTGTCGGAAGCCGAGTTCCGCGAGTGGCAGGAACTACAGCAGCGGGGCCTTGTGCATCGGGACATCAAGCCCCTTAACGTGATGCTCACTCGAAACGGGGCAAAGCTGCTCGACTTCAATATCGCCTCTCGAGTGGGCGACCCCGTTCGAACACAGTCGGGAACGCCCCCTTACCAACCACCCGACGCCGAGCTGACTCGCTGGGATGTATCGACGGACCTCTTCGCTGTCGGGGTGATGCTGTACGAGCTCCTCTGCGACGGCCGCCACCCGTATCCAGCTTCGAGACCGACAGTCGACGGAGAGGTAATCGACCCGAGGGCGGGTCGGCCGGACCTTGAATCCAACCTCGCCGAGTTTCTCCGGAAGGCGTGTGCTCCATTGCGCGCTGACAGGTTCGGGACGGCGGCCGAGATGGAAGCGGACCTGCGCGCGATTCGGGAGAAGCTCTGACAACCGCGATTTGTGTCGGCAGTCCTTCGTCGCTCGACGCGCAGTGACGCCTTTCAAGGCGGATCTCGCGTCCCGCTGATACTGCTTCAATTACCGCCCGAAGACGTATCCTACGTGGCGTTGGCCGCGGAAATTGCTGCTTGGACGGGAGTTGCCGGAGTACTGTTGGGGGCTGTTGCCATCGCCATGAGCCTCCGCGGCGTGCGTGATCAGCTGTGGTTGCAGACCTTCGCCGACTACACACGTCGGTACGGCGAGATCGTCCGCGAGCTTCCGAGTGAGGCGCGACGGCCTGGCGGCAACTTCGTTTTCGAGGAACTTGAGCCCGAAGAGCAGGGACACGTGCTGAACATCTCTCGCGCCTACCTGAATCTCTGTTCTGAGGAGTATTTCTTGCATGAGCGCGGGAAAATCGACGATCAGACGTGGGGGATCTGGCGCGCCGGGATGGTTGACGTCCTCCGAGCGCCTTGGATCCAGACGACGTGGGAGACGTTGAAGCCGGAGTACAAGTTTCTCGAGTTTTGCGACTTCCTCGACCGCTGCATCGAAGAGGCCGTGAAGAACAGTTCGTAGCTAAGACTCTTCGTGCGACTTCACGACTCGCAGCTGGTCTACTCGCCGTCGGACCTCAACGCGTTCCTCGCGTGTCCGCACCTGACCTCGCTCGAGCTCGTCGTCGCGCGCGGCGAGTTTGCAAAGCCGTTCCGCATCAACCTCCACGCTGACCTCATCCAGCGCAAGGGCGAGGAGCACGAGCGGCGCTACCTCGAGCGGCTCCGGGCGCAGGGCAAGACCATCGCGGAGCCCGCCACCGCGACCGAGACCGAAGAGGCGATTCGCGACCGAACCGTCGACGTCATCTACCAGGCCCGCCTCGAAGAAGACGGCTGGCGCGGCATAGCCGACTTCCTCGAGCGCTTGCCCGACGGCTCCTACGAGGTCCTCGACACGAAGCTCGCCCGCCACGCGCGGCCCGAGCACGTCCTCCAGCTCTGCTTCTACACCGAGCAGCTCGCGCGCATCCAGGGCCGCGAGCCCGAGCTCATGCACGTCGTCACCGGCCTCGGCGAGCGCGAGACTTTCCGCCCCGAGGACTACGCCGCCTACTACCGGCGCCTCAAGCGTCGCTTCGTCAAAGCCATCGAAGACCGCGCCCCGACGTACCCCTACCCAGTCGAGCACTGCGGCCTCTGCGACTTCCTCCGGCTCTGCGAGGAGCGTTGGGACGTCGACGACCACCTGACGCTCGTCGCCGGCGTCTCGCGCCTCCAGGTCGAGCGCCTGACGAAAGCGGACATCGGCACGCTCAGCGCCCTCGCCGAGGCCGCCCCCGAGACGAAGGTGCCGAGCATGCGCGCGACGACTTTCGCGGGCCTCCGCCACCAGGCCTCCCTCCAGCTCCACTACCGGCGCACGCACGAGCACGAGGTCGACCTCCTCCCGCTCGAGGCCGAGCGCGGCTTCAACCTCATGCCGGAGCCCTCGCCGGGCGACATCTGGCTCGACTTCGAGGGCGACCCCTGGTTCGAGCCGGGCCGCGGGCTCGAGTTCCTCTTCGGCTGGGTCGAGCTCGCGGAGGACGGGGAGGAGGTGTACCGCACCCTCTGGGCCCGCGACCGCGAGGCCGAGAAGCGCGCGTTCGAGGAGCTCGTCGACTACCTCGTCGAGCGGCGCCGGCGCTTCCCCGGCATGCACGTCTACCACTACGCGCAGTACGAGCGCACCGCGCTGACCCGCCTCGCGGGCGAGCATGCGACACGCGAGGAGGAGGTGGACGAGCTCCTGCGCGGCGAGGTGCTCGTCGACCTCTACCGCGTCACGAAGCAAGCCCTCCGCGCCTCGGTGCCGGGCTACTCGATCAAGCGCGTGGAGGAGCTGTACGGGTTCGTGCGCGAGGCGGAGGTCGGCGGCGGGAGCGAGGCCGTCCACGACTTCGAAACTTGGCTCGAGACCGGCGAGGACTTCCTCCTCGAGCGCATTGCTGCCTACAACCGCGAGGACTGCCTCTCGACCCTCGAGCTGCACCGCTGGCTCCTCGGCTTGCGACCGGACATCGCCTGGCGGGTGCCTCCCGAGCAGCGCGAGCCCTCGGAGGAAGCAGTCGAGAGGCAGACGGAGCGCGGCCGCGTTCACGCCGAGCTCCTCGCTGGCGCGGAGGAGGGCGAGCCGCGCTGGCTCCTGGCGCAGCTCCTCGACTACCACCGCCGCGAGGGCAGGCCGCAGTGGTGGGCCTACTTCCACAACCTGACGCTCGATCCGGAGGAGCTGGAGGACTCGAGCGAGACGATCGGCGGGCTCGAGCCTGTCGGCGAGCCCGTGCAGGTGAAGCAGTCCTACGAGTACACGCTCTCCTTCCCGGCGCAGGAGCACAAGATCGGCGGGCCCGCCGTCGATCCCGCGATGGAGAAGGGCTACACCGTCCGCGTCGACGACGAGCGAGGCACGGTCACTTTCCAGCGAGCGATCGCGCTCGCGGCCGAGCCGCTCCCGAAGGCGCTCATTCCGCCGAAGCCCCTGCCGACCTGGACGCAGCGCGACGCCGTCCTTCGCTTCGCCAAGTCGATGTTTTCGTATCCCGCGCTCGTCGAGATCCTCGAGCGGCGGCCGCCGCGCGCCCGCCTGGACGGAACGCTTGAGGACGGCGCGCTCTCAGTCGACGGGAGCTACCTGCCGGTGCAGGGGCCTCCGGGGTCGGGGAAGACGTGGAACGGCGCGCGCATGGCGATCGCGCTCATGAAGGCCGGCCGGCGCGTGGGCGTGACCGCCCTCAGCCACAAGGCGATTCACAAGTTCCTCGACGACGTCGAGCGGGCGGCGCTCGCGGAGGGATACGAGTTCGTCGGGCGGCAGAAGGCGAGTGGGGAGGACTCGCGCTACGAGGGCCACGGCCTCGTCGAGAGCACTGAGTCGAACGAGAACATGCTCGAAGAGGAACTGCAGCTCGTGGCGGGCACGTCCTTCCTCTTCGGGCGCGAGGACATGGACCAGCACGTGGACACGCTCTTCGTCGACGAGGGCGGGCAGTTCGCGCTGGCCGATGCGCTCGCCGTGGGGACCGCGGCGCGAAACATCGTCTTGCTCGGCGATCCGAATCAACTGCCCCAGGTCTCCCAGGGCTCGCATCCGCCGGGCGCGAACGCGTCCGTCCTGGAGCACATCCTCGGTGAGGACGAGACGCTGCGCCCCGGGATGGGAAGCTTCCTCGAGCAGACCTGGCGGCTGCGCCCCGAAGTGAACGGCTACATCTCCGAGACGTTCTACGAGGGCCGGTTGGAGCAGGCGCCGGTGACCTCGACGCGCTCGATCGCAGACGGAAACGGGTTGCGCTTCCTCGCGGTCCCGCACACGGGACACCGCACGGCTTCGCCCGAGGAGGCGAAGACACTCGCGGCGGAGATCGAGCGGCTAGTCGGGACACCGTACGAGGACGAGGACGGGCCGCGCACTCTCCGCGAGGCCGACTTCATCGTCGTCGCGCCTTACAACTCACACGTCCGCTGCCTGCGCGAGGCTCTGCCGCCGAGGGTGCGCGTCGGCACCGTGGACAAGTTCCAAGGGCAGCAGGCGACTGTCGTCTTCTTCTCGATGGCGAGTTCGAGCGGGGAGGACGTCCCGCGCGGGCTCGACTTCCTCTTCTCGCGAAACCGGCTGAACGTGGCCGTCTCGCGAGCGCGCTGTCTCGCCTACGTCGTCGCGAGCCCGCGGCTCCTGGACACCGAGTGTCGAACCGTGGAGCAGATGAAGCTCGTGAACGCGCTGTGCCGCTTCGCCGAAGCGGCAGGCGGCTAGGCGAAGAGGAACCGCCGAAGCGGGCTCATGCCTGCGCCCTCGGTCGCCCTCGTACTGGTCAAGCACGCGGGCTCCCTGCGTCCTTGGCATGCTCGGTTTCGCTCGGCATGCATGCCTGGACTTACGGCGGAGCCCACGTGTGATCGTTTCGCTGCACGTTGCCACTGGTGCCGCGGCCGGCGCGGTCGTCGGCTCGCGTTTGCGCGCCCTCCTCCTCGGACCTGTTCTGCACCTGGCCGCAGACCGCGTCCCGCATCAGGACATTGCCAGCCGCCGCTTTGAGATCTGGAGCGGGATTGCGGCCCTCATGCTCCTGGCTGCGCGCCGCGGCCCGCTCGATCCTGCGACTCTAGGTGCGGTTGCGTCCTCGGCGCCCGACCTCGAGCATGTAGTCCGCTCGCTACGCCCCCGCGGCAGGAAGCTCTTTCACGGGAGCCGCGGTTGGCATCGCTGGGGCGGGTTCCCGGCGACCGTCCAGCTTCTCCTTGCGGGGATGATCCTCGGCGTCCTCACCGCAACGGACCGTCGTGGCCGGCACCTTCTACAGCTGTTCGAGCCGCTGCCGTAACCGGTCGACATCCGCGCGGCGGCCGGTGTAGAGCTCGCAGCGGAAGCGAACGTGTAGGCCGCTCCTGCGGACGACGTCGGCCATGAACGCGTCGCAGGTCGCAAGCCGGCAGCGGGGAAGCGCAAGCGCGAGCGCCCGCAGGTCCATTCGGTCGCTCGCCCGGCCGCGTCGCTCCGGAAAGTCACGCTCCAGGATCACGCCCAGACGACTCTCGAGCTGCCGCTCGCGCGCGCCGGGCCGGTCAGGCAGGCGGAGTCCGTGAGAGAGGTCGCGCAGAAGCTCGAGCAGCGGCAGATCGGGCCGGGCGGCCGATTCGATTCGGTGCGCCACGGCCTCGGGAACGGCGACTGCTCCGCGGGCGATGGCTGCTCTGAGCGCCGGCTCGAGCTCCCGGAAGCCCGGCTTACGCTTGACCATGCCGCTCAGGTAGTTCTGGTCGAGGTAGAGGAGAAAGGGCAACGGCGCGGCCAACGTACACTGGGCGCGATGGAGTCACAGACGCTCACGTGCCGCATCGGAGCCGGGCTCTCGACCTCGGAGTCGACCTCGAATGCCGCCGCGGGGGCGGCGCGCGAGGCCCGCAGCGCCGGCCTCGGCCACGGCGAGGTCGACCTCGCGTTCGTCTTCCTCGCCTCGGCTCACATTGCCGAGGCCGAGGCGGCCGCCGAGGCCGTGCGCGAGGAGCTCGCGCCGCGGCATCTGCTCGGCTGCGTGGCGGAGGGAGTCATCGGGGGTGCGCGCGAGATCGAGGAGGGTCCCGCGGTGGCCGTGTGGGCGGGCACGCTGCCGGGCGCGGAGATCGAGTGCTTCCACTCCGTGGCCGTGCAGACCGACGCCGGGATCGCCGTCGCGGGCTTTCCCGAGCTCGACGACCCGGGGCTCGTCGCGCTCCTCGTCGATCCCATCACGTTCCCGGCTGGGCCGTTCCTGACCAGGCTCAACGAGGAGCACGAGCGGGTCCCGCTTGTCGGCGGGATGGCCGTTGCTGGGCAGAGAGCCGGCGTGCAGGCCCTCATCGTGGACGACACGGTGCACGCCCACGGGGCCGTAGGCGTCGTCGTCTCCAGCCGACCCGTCCTCACCGTCGTCTCGCAGGGCTGCCGGCCGATCGGACACGAGTCCGTGATTACCCGCTGCGAGGGCAACGTCATCTATGAGCTCGCGGGAAGGCCGGCGTTCGAGCGCCTACGCGACGAGGTCGCCGCGCTCTCCCCCGAGGAGCAGGCGGTTGCCGCGCGCGGACTCCTCGCCGGGCTCGTGATCGACGAGAACCGGCCCGAGTACGACACCGGCGACTTCCTCATGCGCGGTCTCCTGGGCGCCGACGAAGCGACCGGCGCGCTCGCGCTCGGCGACATCGCCCGGGTCGGCCAGACCCTGCGCTTCTTCGTCCGCGAGGCGACCTCTGCGGACGCAGATCTCCGGCAGGCGCTCGGGAGCGCGCTTCGCGGCGGGCGGCCGGCCGGGGCGCTGCTCTTCACCTGCAACGGGCGCGGGACGAACATGTTCCCCGAGCCGGATCACGACGCGCGCGTAGTCGCCCAGGCGCTCGGGAACCAGGCTCTTGCCGGCTTCTTCTGTGGCGGCGAGATCGGTCCCGTCGGCGGCAAGGCCTTCTTGCACGGGTTCACCGCCACGCTGGCCCTCTTCCTCGAGCCCTAAGGCCAAGTCGCCCCGGCTTGGGCACTCTTTGTCGCGCGGCAGGAGGTCGGTCTCGTCGCGTGGATCTGCACGAACGCATGCACGTTTTGGTCCTACGGCCGCGCGTAGGTCGCGGCCAGCCTCGCCTCGGCGAGCACTAGCGGAGCGACTACCTCGTCGAAGGCGGCGCGGTCGGCACCCGGCTCGAGCCCGAGGTGAGCGCCCAGGGCAAACAGGCGAAAGACGTAACGGTGCCCCTCGCCCTCGGGCGGACAAGGACCACCGTACCCAGTGTCACCGAAGTCATTCTCGCCCTGCGACAGCATCCCCGCATTCGTCAGCATCGTCACCCTCGGGTTGATCCCGTACACGAGCCAGTGCGTGAAGGTCGCCCCCGGCGCATCGGGGTCCTCGAGAGCGAGTGCGAGCTCCTGCGTGTCCTCGGGAACGCCCTCCCAGGCAAGCCTCGGCGGGATCTCTTCGCCATCGCAGGTGAAACGCGCTTGCATCGGCTCGCCCTCCGCAACGTCGCTCTGGTCTGTGAATTGGAAGCCAGCGACGGATGGGCCTTGCTCTAACTCAGTCCCGCTCCCGCCGCCGCCGCAACCCACCACCGTCAGACCCGCGAGAATGAGAAGAACTGAGAGTCCCTTCACCTCTTCACGCGCGCCAGTCTGGGTCGAAGCCCGACGTGACGCGCCGCTCGTGCTTCCCGTCCGTGTCGATCGTGAAGATCTCGTCGACCGTTTTCGCGTCCGGGAGCCGGAGGCGGGTGAAGATGAGGCGCTTTCCCGTCGGCGAGAACCGAGGCCCGAAATCGTCGCGGACGTTGTTGGTCAGACGCCTCACGCGAGTCCCATCGGAATTCATGACGTAGATGTCGTTGCTCCTACTCCGGAGGCTCACAAATGCGATCAAGCGGCCGTCAGGCGACCACGCCGGCATCCCTGCATCGACCGGCTTGCGCGTGAGTCGCCTGACCTGGCGTCCATCCGCTCGCATGACGTAGATGAGACGTAGCAAGTCCCCGCCTGTACGTGCGAAGGCGATCTTGTGGCCGTCGGGTGACCATGTCGGCGTCGTGTTGATCACCCACCGGCGCGTTCTCGTCAGCCGCCGGGCATGCCGTCCGTTCGCCTGGATCACGTAGATCTCCGGCGGAAGGCCGCAGCGACGTTCGCGCGCAAACGCGATCCTGCGCCCGTCGGGCGACCAGGCGGGTGCGAAGTCCGGGCACCGGTTTCGCGTCAGCTGCCGCACGTCGCTGCCCTCGGCGTTCATCACGTAGACCTCGTCGTCGCCGTCGCGGTCGCTCACGAAGACGATCCGGCGGCCGTTCGGCGACCAGCGCGGCGCGTAGTCCGACGAGCCGTTCCGCGTCAGGCGGCGGAGAATGCGTCCCTGCGTGGTCGCGACGTAGAGCTCGGAATGACGTCCGACACCTCGGGCGAAAACAATCCGGCCGGCCAGGCTCCTCGCCTGCGTTCCTCTGTCGTACGGGGCGGACGCCGTGCCAGACGGCAGCGCCAGGGCTACGACGGCGAGCACGACGAACCTCAGTGACCTCAAGACATCGGATGTGACACGCACCGTCTCCCCCGAGTGGTCTCATCTTAAAGCGACCTAGCCGGCCGGCCGCCGCCCTTCCGCAAGCGCGGTTTGAATTGCTCATCATCCGCACGAGCGGCGAGGCACGCCTGAGCGGCTTCCTGCTCTGGCAGGGTGCGCACAGCGAGCTCTACTTCACAGACGTCTACTGGCCCGCGTTTCGCGAGCTCGACTTCTTGCGCGCGCTCCGCAGCTATCAGCAGCGCCACCGGCTCTTCGGGGCGCTGAAACGAGTTCTTAGCGGAAGCGCAGCGAGGCCGCCACTAGCTATCCGCGTGCTCAGCTCGGCTCGTTTGAACGGCGAGAGCGAGCTGCAGCTCGTGCAGTGCGGCCCGCTCCTCGGGCCAGGCCTCGGCAGTCGCCTTCAACGTGTCGAGAAGCTCCCGCTGCTCCTCGAGGCTGAGCTCTAGGTCTTGGCCGGGCGGGGCGAATCGTCCCCGGTGAGCCTCGGTTGCGATTCGCTCCGCGAGGCTGGCGGCCGGCACGGAGGCCTCGCGCCGGCGTTCGAGCTGCGCGACGAGAAAGTCCGCGCCAGCCTCCGAAAGAGTCAGAGTCCGCTCCCGGAAGAAGAAGCTAACGGGTGGCACCAAAGGCGAGCGTAGCTCTCCCGGCCGCTCGCCCGCGGAGCACAGCGCTCGCCTCGCCTGAAGAGCGCTGACCCTCGCGGGCGCGCTGCCTGGCGAACGTGGTCGCGAGCCCGCGGCTCCGGGACACGGAGTCCCGAACGGTGGAGCAGATGAAGCTCGTCAACGCGCTGTGCCGCTTCGTCGAGGTCGCCGATTCGCAGACGTCCCCGACCTAGACGCCGGCGCGCGCGCTAGGCTTGCCGGGCTGCTTCCCCTACTCCCAGCGTCTCGCGGGCCTTCACGAGGTCGTCGGCGCCGACGACCGCATCGCCCTTCCAGGTCGCATAGACCAGGTCGACGTTGATCGCTTCGTCGGCGAGCCGGCGCATGATCTCGCCCGTCTGACCTGGCCGGTCGATGATGTCGACGCCATGGCGGAGAATCAGCACGTCGCGCTCCTCCCGCACGTCGCAGCCTGCACCTTCCAGTGCCCGGCGAGTGGCCGCGGCGTCCTCGACGAGGATATGAATGACTCCCTTGCCCTCGGAGAGAACCCCGCACATACCGTCGATGTTGATGCCCGCCTTGCCCGTAGCCTCGCCGAGATCCGCAAGCGCTCCCGGCCGGTCCTCGAGGATGACCGTCAGATCCTTCGGCATCGCTCCCACCTCCTGCTCGTGTCAGGTGATGCATAGACCTGATAAATGGGCAAGTCAAGGCACAGAGGCCGATTCAGCCTCGTGAGGGCCGGACGCTTGCGTCAGCCATCGTTGCGAGCCCCCGACTGCTCGACACCGAGTGCCTGACGGTGGCGCACCTCAGGCGCGGTTGGCATCGTTCTCGAGCCAGGAGCCGACGATCGTCGACCAGAACTCCGGCTGAGGTCGGAAGCTGAGCGACTCGTAGAACGCGTTTGCGTCGGCTGCTGTTTGCAGGCCGACGTGCTGGCCCGGCACGCATTCGAGCAGGCGGTCGATCATGGCCGAGCCGATGCCGCGCCTGCGGTACGCCGAGGCCGTCCAGACGTCGAGCAGATATGCGTTGCACACGCCGTCCGACAGAAGGCGCGCCATCCCTAGGACTCGCTCGCCGTCGCGCGCGAAAACCACGTGCTCGGACTGCTCGAAAGAGCGGCGAAGGGCTTCGGGAGTGCGCCCGTTGTCGAAGTCATCGGCCGCGAGGTCAGCCTTGGCCTGCGCCCAGTCGATGCCTTCGAGCGAGGTGTCGATGGACACCGTCACGGGCTCGATCTTAAGCGGCTTGCGCTGCATCGACCTCCATCCTCGCCTGCTTCCTCGCTGACCTGGGCGAGAGGTGCCTCGGCGGTCGTCGTCGAGCGGGCTGCGCTCTGCCGGGTAAGACGCGCTGGCCTCTCCAAGCGCAAGCAAGTCGGACGAGGAGGGTGAGAACACGATGGCGCTCCAGGTTGGGGACAAGATCGTCGTCGAGTCCGAGAAGGTCGCGCAGCCGAGCCGGACAGGGGTGATCGAGGAGGTGCTCGGGGAGGATCCACCGCGCGTTCGCGTGCGCTGGGAAGACGGGCACACGAGCATCCTGACGCCGTCGGCCGCCGCCGCGAGAGTCATTCACCAGAAGGCTCAAAAGACTCGGACCAAGGCATGATCGGCGCGTAGGCTGGCCCGCGACGCTCTAGCGTCGGGTCAGCCGACGGAAAGGGGAGACATGACCAAGTTCTTCGTCTGGGTGACCACGCGACGGATCAAGGAGGGCGCTCTCGAAGACGTGCGCTGGGCCTGGGAGCCGCCGGAAACGCCCGAGGGGATGACGCGCGCCTTCGAATGGGTCGGCGCCGATGGACGGGCGGTCGTCGGCGTCTCCCACTGGGACTCCGAGGAGTCGTGCGACCGTTATCGATCCTCGCCCGCGGAGGCAGAGCGGCGCGAGCGCATGGCGCCCTACGTGGAGTCGGAGGAGTCCGCGACCTATTCGGGCCGCGAGCTCTCGGTTCCCGGCCGCTAGCGCCAGCGTCCGGGGGTGAGGGGCATACCGCTCCGGCCGTCGTCCGGACGGACCGCGACCACCTGGTGCACCTGCAGGCGCCCGGCCTCGAAGCCGAGTGCCGAGCCAGCCATGTAGAGGCGCCAGATGCGCGCTCGCGGTGCGCCGACCTCTGCGACGGCTTCGTCCCAGTTCGCCTCCAGGTTGCGAACCCAGGCGCGCAGCGTCAGCGCGTAGTGCTCGCGCAGGGTCTCGCTGTGGCGAACCTCGAAGCCCGCCCGCTGGACGGCGGAGACGACGGCGCCGACCTCGTGGAGCTCGCCGTCGGGAAAGACGTAGCGGCCGACGAACGTGTTCCTCCGGATCGGCGGTCGCCGCCGTGGCGGTCTGGCGATGCCGTGGTTCAGGAGGCGGCCTGCCGGACGCAGGAGTTCGTGCAGGCGCATGAAGTAGACGCCGAGGCGCGAGAGCCCGACGTGCTCGAACATCCCGATCGAGCTGATGGCGTCGAAGGGACCGTCCCAGACGTCGCGGTAGTCGGCCAGGCGGACCTCGATCCTGTCGGAAAGCCCTGACTCGGCGACTCGCTCGCGTGCGAGTTCGGCCTGACGCGCCGAGATGGTGACACCGACGCCGTGGACGCCGTACCGCTCCGCGGCATGGAGAAGCAGGCTGCCCCAGCCGCAACCGACGTCCAGCAGCCGCATTCCTCCCTCCAGGCCAAGCTTTTGGCTTACGAGCTCGTGCTTCGCGGCTTGCGCCTCCTCGAGGGTGGCATCGGGCCTCTCGTAGACCGCACACGAGTACGTGAGCGACGGCCCGAGGACGAGGCGGTAGAAGGCGTTCGAAACGTCGTAGTGATGAGAGATCGCGGCGGCGTCGCGGCCGCGCGTGTGCCGTCGCCCGCGGAGCCGCGCCTCTTCAGGCGGCGCAGGAAGCGGCCACAGTCCGCGGGGGCCGACGATGCGCGCGGCCGTAAACCAGAGCCGTCCTAGCTCTGGTACGGACGGCAGCTCGAGCAAGACGGGAAGCGCCGAGTAGATGTCACCTTCGATATCGATCTCGCCGGCGACGTACGACCGCGCAAAGCCAAGCTCGCCCGGGGCGCTGACGATTCTCCGGAGAGCGTCGGGCGAGTGCACGACCAGGCGAGCGCGCGCGTCGTCTCCTCCCAGCGTCGTGCCGTCCGGCAGAGTGAGCGCGAGCGATCCGTGCCCGCGCAGGTGATTCTCGACGGCGGCGGCGAGTGTTCCGCTCGTCACGCGGTCATGAAACCACACTGTCGTGTGGCGTCAGACGCGAGCGCGGCTTCAGTACCAGATGGCGACCGGGTAGCCATCGATCGTCTGCGGCGGATCCGGAAGGCCTTGGGCGGCGCCTGTCGCGATGCGGTGCGCGCTCCATGCGGCCGCCGCGGCGTCGAGAACGTCATCCAGCGGAGCCGAACCAGAACCTTGTATCTCGGTCAGGTCGATGGCGGCTTGCTGGAGGAGCTCCAAACGTTTGAGGGCGCCGGCGGCAGATTTCTTCCGGTGGCCGAGCGGCTGACCACGATTCATTGCTCGGAACGACACCTCAGGATGCACCTCGCGAAACCGCGGGTCGCGCCGAGCGAGGTCAGTGACGTGGAGGATCCTCGGACCGAGCGCATGGGCCTGGGCGGAGACGCGTAATCCCGGGCCGAAGGGCGCCTCGAGCACATCCCGCGGCGGCGTCGGGAAGACGACGCTCGCACTGCCCGTGAGAAACGCCCGGGCGGCGCGGTCGGCCTCCCGCGGCCCGAAGCCGATCGGGATGTCGATCGCAACGACCTCCGCGTCAGCGAGCTCGGCGAAATCCGTCTCCACCGGCCACAGGAGGAAGTCGTCGACGAACCCGCCGTCGTCGAGCACGACCGCTACCCAGCCGCCCTTTGTCCCGTCGACGCCAGCGACTCGCATGAGGAGCAGCCTATGGTGCGGCTCGCCGTACCTCGGAATACCTGCCTGCCCCACTGCGTTGGGCACTCCTGTTAGCGCACACTAACCCCAACGAACCAAAGTGTTCACGGAAAGGAGGGGTGCCATGACACAGGCTGCGTACGACAATCGTTGGAAGGCGCTCGCCGTCCTCGGCATCGCGTACCTCATGGTCGTCCTCGACGTATCGATCGTGAACGTGGCCCTGCCGTCGATCGAGACGGACCTCGGCTTCGCGCGCGAGGATCTGCAGTGGGTCGTCTCGGGCTACGCGCTCACGTTCGGCGGGTTCCTGCTCCTGGGCGGCCGCATGGGCGACCTGCTCGGCCGACGCATGATCTTCATGATCGGCCTCGCCTCGTTCGCCGCGTTCTCGCTCCTCGCGGGGCTCTCGACGTCACCGGAGATGCTGATCGTCGCCCGGCTCCTGCAGGGTGCGGCCGGCGCCGTGCTCTCGCCGTCCGTCTTCTCGATCGTCTCCGTGCTCTTCAAGGAAGGCTCGGAGCGGAACAAGGCGCTCGGCATCCTCGGCGCCATCGCCGGTTCGGGGGCCGCCATCGGTGTGCTCGCGGGCGGAGTGCTCACCGAGTACGTCGGCTGGGAGTGGATCTTCTTCGTCAACGTCCCCATCGGCCTCGCTGCGCTGGCCTTCGTGCCGCGCTACGTGAGTGAGAGCCGCGCGGACGGGATGACGAGGCACTTCGACACCGCCGGCGCTGTCACCGTGACCGGCAGCCTCATGCTCCTCGTCTACGGCCTCACGCAGACGACGAACAACGGCTGGACGTCCATGCAGACGATCGGAGCGCTCGCAGGCTCGGCCGTCCTCATGGCCGCGTTCCTCTGGATCGAGAACCGCTCGCGCTCGCCGCTCGTCCCGCTCGGCTTCTTCCGCCGGCGGACGCCGACGGCCGCGAACGTGATCGGCCTCGGCCTGGGGACGATGGTGTTCGGAATGTTCTTCCTGCTCTCGCTCTACATGCAGCAGGTGCTCGGCTTCTCGGCCCTGAAGACCGGCGTCGGCTACCTGGCCGTCGCACTGACCGCCGTCGTCGCCTCGGGGATCGCCCAGGCGCTCGTCACGCGGGTGGGCGTGAAGCCGATCCTCGCCATCGGGATGGGCCTCCTCGGCGGCGGCCTCGCGTACTTCACGCAGGTCTCGCCGAACGGCTCCTACCTCGGCGACCTCCTGCCCGGTTTCCTGCTGATCGGCGTCGGGCTCGGGTTCTCGTTCGTCCCCGTGTCGATCGCCGCTCTGGCCGGCGTCACCGGCAAGGACGCGGGGCTCGCGTCCGGGCTCATCAACACGAGCCAGCAGATCGGCGGCGCCATCGGGCTCGCCGTGCTCGCCACGGTCTCGACGACGCGGACGGAGAACCTGCTCGCGGACGGGAAGGATCCCGCCACCGCGCTCACGAGCGGCTTCCAGATCGCCTTCTGGGTCGGAGTCGGCCTCGCGGTCGCCTCCCTCGTGGCGACGCTCGTGGCGCTCCGCCGCAAGGACCTCGAGCAGGTCCCCGGCGAGGCGGTACCAGTCCCCGCCTAAAAGCTCCTCTGCCGAGGAAAGAGAGGGCCGCTTCGGCGGCCCTCTCTCGTCGCTTCGTGGAGGTCGCGGGGTTATCCTCGTCGCTCGCCGACGACCACGGAGGTGCGCAATGAAGACGTTGTACTTCGCCACTGCGGGAGAGTCGGACGCGACCCGGGCCTCGTTAGCCCTCCACCTTTGCGTCAACGGATCCGTCGAGGCCGGCCAGGAGACGGCTGTCGTCCTCGCCGGGGACGCGACCGAGCTCCTCTCCGAGGAGGCTGCGAACAGGATCGAGGGGGTCGGCGTTCCCCCGGTGCGGGAGCTCCTGGCGAAGCTCCTCGACCACAGGGTCCCGCTCTACGTCTGAAAGGGTTGCGCGGTCGCCCGTGGGGCGACCGATGAGGACCTCGCCCGCGTCGGCGGTACGTGGACGACGCCCCCAGAGGCAGCCAAGCTCCTCGAGGAGTACGACCGCGTCGTCACCTTCTGACGCACCCTAGGTAGCGTGCGGTAGCGACCCCGCGCTATGGACGGATCCAGTGGAGAGATCGATTTCGAGCAGGCGATCGAGGAGGCTCTCGACTCGCTCCCTGCGGACCTGCGCGAGTTCATGTCGAACGTCGCGATCGTCGTCGAGGAGGAGCCGCCGGCCGGCCGGCCCCTGTTGGGGCTCTACGAAGGGTTCCCGTTGACCAGGCGCGGTAGCGGCTATGCCGGGGTGGCTCCCGACAAGATCACGATCTACAGGCGTCCGCTCGAGCGTCTTTGGGGTGCCGATCCCACCCGCCTGCGCCGCGAGATCCGACGGGTCGTCCTGCACGAGGTGGCCCACCACTTCGGCATCAGCGACGAGCGTCTCGTGGAGATCGACCGCTACTAGCTCGCTTCACGACGGGCGTTGACCCGTCCATCAATGAGAGGAGGAGAACCGTGAGCGTCACGTTTCCAGGAGAGTCAGCGGAGTACCGGGCGGCGCGCGATCGGCTACTCGCCCAGGAGATCGAACTCCGCCGCGCGATGGAGGCGGTCGCCGCCGCCAGGCGCGACCTGCCGCCCGGCGGGGCCGTTCCGGATGACTACGTCTTCCAGGGTGTGGGAGCGGACGGTGCCCCGACCGACGTGAAGCTCTCGGAGCTGTTCGAGCCCGGCCGTGACTCGCTGGTGATCTACAGCTTCATGTTCCCGCGCGATCCGGGCGACAAGCGGCCGGGGCCACCGACCGGCCAAACGGCGCTGCTCCCGCTCGAGGAGGGCCCCTGCCCCTCGTGCGTGGCGCTCCTCGATCAACTCGACGGCGCCGCGGAGCACGCCAGCCAGCATGTCAACCTCGCGGTCGTCGCGAAGGCGCCCCTGCCTCGCGTCGTCACCTTCGCCGAGGAGCGCGGCTGGCGACGGCTGCGGCTCTTGTCCTCGGCCGGCAACGCCTTCAACCGCGACTACCTCGCCGAGACTGCGGAGGGAGCCCAGAGGCCGATGCTGAACGTGTTCCATCGCGACGGCGAAACGATTCGCCATTTCTGGGGCTCGGAGCTCTTCTACGCGCCGACCGACCCCGGCCAGGATCCCCGCCACGTCGGTACCCTCGAGCCGGTCTGGAACCTGTTCGACCTCACCCCCGAGGGGCGCCCGGGCGACTGGGACGAGCAGCTGAGCTACTCATGACGCCGCTCGGCGCCGCCTGCCACGACGAATACGAGCCTGCGACGGAGAAGGAGGCAAGGCAATGACTCAGCACAAGATCGGAACGCGGGAGGAGTGGCTCGCTGCCCGCAACGAGCTGCTCGAGCGTGAGAACGAGCACGCGGAGCGCAGCGAGGAGCTAGCCCGCCAGCGGCAGGACCTGCCCTGGGTGCCGGTCGAGAAGGAGTACGCGCTCGAGACCGACGACGGCGAGAAGACGCTGGCGGAGCTCTTCGACGGGCGCTCCCAGTTGCTCGCCTACAACATCATGTTCGGACCGAAGTACGAGGCGGCCTGTCCGGGGTGCTCGAATCTGGCCGACCACCTGGACGGGGGCGTCGTCCACCTGAACCACCGCGACGTCACCCTGCTCTGCACCTCGCGCGCCCCGTTCGAGAAGCTCCGAGCCTACAAGCAGCGCATGGGCTGGAAGTTTCCCTGGGTGTCGACGTATGGGAGCGACTTCCCATTCGACTTCGGCTTCGCGTTCACCGAGGAGCAGATGGCCGGCATCGAGGAGATCCAGCAGATGATCAAGGAGCCGCCCGATTGGCTCCAGGAGTGGGCGGAGTCCGTCGGCACCGACCTGCAGTCGGGCCTCGCGGAGGGACCGGGCTGGATGGCCTTCGCCCTCGAGGACGGGGTCGTCTACCACACCTATTCGCGCCTCGCGCCCGACCGGGACTTCGTCGTGCCTTACTACCACCAGCTGCTCGACCGGACGCCGAGGGGGCGGGTCGACGAGTTTCGGGCCCTCCGCCACGACGAGTACGAGGGCGCTGCTGCTCGTTCCTGAGCGTGCTTCAGTCGGGCAGGAGCGGCACGGTGAGACCCGAGGAGCGACCTAGCAGCACGGCCCGCGTGACGGCGTCCGAGCCGAAGCGGCGCCGGATCTCGTCGAGCGCGACGTCGAGGGCCATTCCGCCGTGCCGGTCGAACGGAAGCGCGAGCTGGACGGCGTCGTCGTTCTCGAGGTTGGCGACCGCCACGCCGACGAGCGTGATGCCCCGCCGCTCGAGATCCGGCATCGCCGTGGCAAGCAGTGCTCTCGCCGTTGTGAGGATCGTCTCCGTGTGCGCGGTGGCCTGGGGCAGCGTGTGGGAGCGCGTCGCTCGCGAGAAGTCGCCAAAGCGCAGGCGGAGCACGACGGTGCGGCCGACCCGCCCGGCGGCCCTCATCCGGCGCGTAATCCGGTCGACCAATCCGATCAGTACCGTGTCGAGCTCCTCGGGCGACTTCCCGTACCGGCCCAACGCCCGCTGGGAGCCGATGGAACGACGCCGCCGCCCGGGATGGATCGGGCGCGGATCACGGTTGTGCGCAAGAGCGTGAAGATGTCGTCCCGCTGCCCTGCCGAGGAGAGCGACCAGCACCCCTTCGTCCATCCGGGCCACCTGGCCGACGCTCGTGATCCCGAAGGTGCGCAGCTTGCGGGCGGTCGCGGGACCGACGCCCCAGAGCGCCTCGACGGGGAGCGGGTGGAGAAAGGCGAACTCACCTTCGGGCGGTACGACCAGGAGGCCGTCGGGTTTCGCCACGCCGCTCGCCACCTTGGCCAGGAACTTGGTCCTCGCCACGCCGACCGTGATGGGGAGTCCGACGCGCTCGCGGACCTCGCGACGCAAACGGAGGGCGATCTCGGTCGGCGTGCCCGAAATCCGTTCGAGCCCGCGCACGTCCAGGAACGCCTCGTCGATCGAGAGCCCTTCGACGAGCGGCGTTGCGTCCTCGAAGATGCGGAACATCGCCTTGCTGGCCTCGGAGTAGGCCGACATTCGCGGCGGCACGACGATCGCGCGCGGGCAGAGGCGGCGTGCCTGCCGTCCGCCCATGGCCGTGCGGACGCCGTGCGCCTTCGCCTCGTAGCTCGCTGCGAGGACTACGCCGCCGCCGACGATTACGGGCCGGCCGCGTAAGCGGGGATCGTCGCGTTGCTCCACCGACGCATAGAAGGCGTCGACGTCGGCATGGAGGATCGTTCCGACCGCAGCCACGAACATATGTTCGCATGGCGGTCAACGCCGGAGGCTGTAGCCTCGCGGGTGAGCCGACCGACAGAAGGGGAGACATGACCGATTTCTTCGTCTGGGTGACGACGCGACGGATCAAGGAGGGCACGCTCGAGGATCTTCGTCAGGCCTGGGAACCGCCGGAGGCGCCCGAGGGGATGACGCGCGCCTTCGAATGGGTCGGCGCCGATGGACGCACGGTGGTCGGCGTCTCCCATTGGGACTCCGAGGAGTCGTGCGACCGATATCGATCCTCGCCCGCGGAGGCGGAGCGGCGCGAGCGCATGGCGCCCTACGTGGAGTCGGAGGAGTCCGCGACCTACTCGGGGCGCGAGCTCTCGATTCCGAGCCGCTGACTTCGCCCGAGCATAGTGTCCTCCGCGAGGTGGAGGGAGGGTGATGGCTAAGCATGTGGAGCTGAGGCGGCACACGGACGCCGACGGGGACGTGCTCACGCCCGAGGGCGTGAAGGCGGGCCTCGAGATCGGAGCCCGCCTGGCGGGCGGGTACGACCTCCTCGTCTCGACCGGCGCGCAGCGGGCGACCCAGACGCTCGCCTGCTTCCTCGCCGGACTCGGAGAGAGGGTGCCGCAGGGAGTCGTGGTCGAACCGGGACTGCGCTCCGCCGCCGAGGAGCGCTGGCGGGCGGCTTACGAGAAGGCCGGG
>WNFU01004008.1_pt1 | contig 26856 bp, 25 predicted proteins | sample 5400121 | NCBI WGS metagenome assembly WNFU01 (sample SAMN13153360, study PRJNA577476) | soil metagenome | isolation source: 100 cm soil or saprolite under grassland replicate 1 | place: USA:California | collected 2016-06-15 | reverse complement strand
GGCACTGGAAGCCGACATCCGATCCTGGATCACCACCTGGAACGACAACCCACGGCCCTTCGTGTGGACGAAGACCGCAGAAGAGATCATCGAATCTCTCGGACGATTTATTCAACGAATCTCAGGCGCATCACACTAGGAGCTGGCCTCGGTGGCTGTTCTTGGGTAGGTAGAAGGGGCACCGGGCACAGGCGAGTCGGTGCGGGCACTTGGCGAAGAAGTCGTAGCTGCAGTACCCGCCGCCGAGGTCGTAGTACTTCCACGGCTGTCCGCCGCCAGCGGAGGCGCCGGTGAGGATGGCGTCGCGGTCGATGAGGACCTGGATGGTGCGTACGTTGCGGGCGAAGTAGTCGGCCTTGCGGTAGGCGGCGGTCAGCGTGCGTTGCAGGATCGCGGCGTAGTGGCGGGCGCTGGCGTAGTGCTTGTGGCCCAGCCATTCCTTGAGGTCGGCCAGCGACAGCGGTTCGCGGGCGTTGAGCAGTTGGGTGGCGATGGTGGCCCGAGCTCGATGGCTGGTCAGCGCACCCCGGGAGTCCGACTCCGGGATGTTCGCCTTGCGGCACAGCGCCGGGATGACGATCTCGTTGAGGTAGCTGGCGCCGACGAGGTGGCCGCGGTAGCTGAACAGGAACTCCCGCTGCCGGCCGGTCTTGCGGTCGGTCAGCAGCGGCTGTGGTGGCCGCGCCAGCTTCCAGGCGTCGATGAGCTGCCCGACGAGGGGGTCGACGGGCTTGCTGAACGCCGGGGAGGTCTTGTTCGCCGGGACGTGCAGCAGGCAGACCGGATAGGGCTCGCCGGTGTCCCCGTCCCGACCCTCGTCGTGGCTGATGCACTCGGTCTCCAGCCGGCGGATCTCGTCGATCCGGCAGCCGGCGAACAGCCATACCCCGACCAGGGCGCGGACCATCTCGATCGGGTAGAACGTCCGCCGTTCGGTGGCGGTGACACGAGCGGCGGGGGTGGTGTACTCGGCGAGGTCTTCGACGTTGAGGGTGATCCCGGCGGCCATGAGCTTGGCCCAGGCGACCTCGTCGATGATCCGCGGGTTGGGGCCGAGTTGGGCCCGCACTGACAACGGCAGACTGAGTACCCTCTTCGGGTCGAACCGGGCGGAAATCCATTCCCATTCGATGAGGTCGCCGAAGAACCCCCGCAAGGCGTCCATCCGGCCGGCCTTGGCCGCCGCGGACAGCGGCTTGCCCCAGCCGGACCGGTTGCGGTTGTTGGGCGCCCACTGGCCGCCGACTGCCTGTAGGGTGTCGGCGACGTACTCAGCGGCGATGTCCCGGGTCCACCGGTCCGGCGACACCGCGTCGGGGTGCCGCTCGGCAACCCACCGGCCCGCGATGAGAATGCCGGCGAACATGCCGCGCACCGTCGCGGGCTCATGGGTGGCCAGCCGCCGCCACCGTTGCGCCCAGTCCAGCCACGGCTCGGGCGCCGAGTCGAGCGTCTGCTGCCAGTTGCCACGCAGCCGTTCGTTACCCTTGATCGGCGTCGCGATGATTCCCTTGTGTGCCAGGACCCGCGAGATTTTGATCAGCCCGTTGCGGCGTTGCCCGCGTGGGTACTCCGCCACCAGTTCGGTGAGCTGGCGACCGGTGATCCGGGTCAGGTCGGTGGTGCCGCCGGCCAGCATCAGATCGCACAGCGCGCAGCCGATCTGGTGTTCCAGGGTGCTCGGCGCGGTCCCCCAGCTGCGCAGGATGTCGCGCACATCGGCGAGGGCGGCGTCGACGGGGCCGCCGCCGAATACCAGGCGGGCGAGCACGGGTACGCGCGTGACGCCGGCGCGGCGGTGCAACCGCCGGTGGCCACCGAGCCGGTAGGCGAGGGCGACCAGATGCAGCCGAGCATTGCGGTTGGCGGTGGTCTGCCGGGTGCCGGTCAGCCCGAGCCAGACGCCGTCGTCCCAGTCCCAGTAGGCGGCCTGGCGGCGGTGGACCTCGGCCAGCACCGTGTTGCGGGCGCTGACACTCGGACTGTGGTCCCACTCCGCAGACGCTTCCTGGATCGGGCCGGCCAGCCGGTCCAGGGCGGCGAGACGCTCGTCGGTCAGCCGCGGCGAATCACCCGCGAACATCTGGGCGAGGACGGCCTTCTCGGTCCGCGTGAGCATGGCCATCACGTCTCCACCAAGCTGGCCAGCAGCGCTTCCCGCCGCGCCTGCACCGAGGCGGTGGCCTTGCGGAGCTTGGCCGCCAGCTCCCGACCGGACAGGTGGATGTAGAGCATCGTGGTGGCCACATCGCGGTGGCCGGCGTACTGGGCGATCTGCTCAAGGGTCCACTCCGCCCGGGCCAGATCGGTCAGCCGCAGGTGGCGGAACGTGTGCGGCGCCAACTGTAGCAGCGCTCCGTCGATGCGGCCGAATGCCTGCCGCCGCTGGCGCAGATACGCCACGAGAAGCTGTCCGGTGGCCGCGCCGAACGTGACCTCGCGGGCGCGTTGGGACTTGGTCGTCTCCGCTCGCAGGTGCACCAGCGACCACGCCGGTTCCAGGTCATCGACGTCCAGCGAGACAAGTTCTTCCCGGCGCAGGGCGCCGTCGTAGGCCAGGGCGAGCATCAGTCGGTTGTGCAACGGCTCGTCGACCGCGGCGGCGAGCACCCGGGCCCAGGCGTTCTCGTTCGGAATCCACGGTGCCTTGATCACCCGGCGCTTCAGGCCCTGCTGCGGGCGCTGGCCGCGCCGGCCCGACTGTCCACGCCGTACCGGGTTGCGTTCGCGTAGCCCGTCCTCGACGAGGTAGTCGTAGAACGAACGGACCGCGACGACGCGCTGCTGGATTGTTGCGTTCGACAGCCCGATCTCGACCACGGCGTCGTCTCGGGATGGCAATGGGCGCTGGTCCATGTCGGCGATCCAGGCCGCGACCACGTCCGCCCGCAGCGTCACCGGCTGCGCGCCTGCCAGTTGGCAGAACCTCAGGTGGTCTTCGACCGCCCGGCCGTAGGCGTCGACCGTGTTGGGGCGGCGCGTCCGATGTTCGCGGTGAACTGCAACCACCGCCGGGCGTACTCGTCCCCGGCGACCAGCGGGAACCTGCTCCATTTGATCAATGTCATGACGACGAACGTACGGAGATCAGATTCCAAATAAGGCACCCGACACACGACGACTTCGGGGTGTCGCCCAGGCCCTGGCCGGCGAGGAAACGGACGCAGTCCTCACGCCGCCAGCCCAGGTCCAGCAGCGGGAAGGTGTTGCGCATGTAACGCACGTCGGAGTCGCGGGCGCGCATCAGCTCGTCGACGGAGATGCCGATGGCCATGTCCGCGTAGATCCACGGCGGCACCCGCGTCGGGTGCGGATACCCGAGGCGGCGGCGTACTTCGGCCTTGATCGGCCGGATCTTGTACTCGGTGGTGCACTGGCGCCGCGCCATCCCGCGTTCGGCGTTGGGCCCGAGGGTGAACAGGGGCATCGACGCGAACCGGTGCGCCGGATTCAGGGCATCCTTTCTGATATGTCCGTTGCTGACGCGGACCACCTCGGCGATGCGGGTGAGCCGGGCCAGTTGGCGGTAGACGTTGGAGGGTTCCCAGCCGGTATCGGCGAAGATCGCTGCGTCGAAGGTCGGGATCCGGCCCCGGGCGGCCAGCAGGAGGGTCGCCGAGCTCTGGACCCCGGCGCCCAGGGACAGGTACCGCCGTGTGGGGTGGGTCATCGGCGGCCCGCCCCGGGCTCGCCGCCGCGCCTGACGAAGATGATCACGTCTTCGTGGGCGATCAGGTGCATCGGCACGCCGAGCGAGCGGGCCTTGCGCACCTGCTGGAGTTGGAAGAACGACGGCCGCGGTACGAGCCGGCCGTCGCGGACGGCGGCGAGCAACGCGACGCAGCGCTCCAGCGGGGTCAACCCCGCGGCGACGCCGGCGGCGACCACGGCGGAGGGCAGGTCGACGAGGTCGCCGTGCTTGCGCCACGGCCGCACGGTCACCACGACGATCCCGCCCGGCTTGAGCAGGGTGGCGCAGCCGCGCAGGATGCCGGTGAACCCCTCGAGGAGGCCGGGCAGGTCCTGGTAGGCCAGGTTGCCCTTGTCGGTGCCGTAGCGGTTGTCGGACTTCGCGACGCCCTCGCCGGGGGTGGGGCGGACCAAGCCGTGCACGGTCGGCCCGTACGGCGGGGAGGTCACGACCAACGCGACCTGGCCGTGCAGGACCGCCGGCAGGAGCGAGGTCAGGTCGGTGGCGTCGCCGCGGATGACCGCGCCGCGCCCGGTCGCGCCGAGGTGGTGGGCGTGGGCGATGTTGGCGTCGGCGATGTCGGCCCACCGGGACTCGTACTCCACCCCCACGGCGTCGCGGCCGGCGTGGACGGCCTCGACCAGGGTGGTGCCGATGCCGCACATCGGGTCCAGCACCAGGTCGCCGGGTTCGGTGTAGGTCTCGATGGCGTGGGCGGCGATCGCCGGCAGCATCCGCGCCGGGTGCTTGACCGAGTCCGGTGTGTACCGGCCGCGGCGCTGGGACGGGCCGGCCTGCTGGGCGGTGACCCAGACGGACAGGATCTGCGGCGGCACCAGGGTGCCGGGATCGGTGACAGGTTCACGGCGCGGCTCGTCCGGGTCCGGGGCCGCAACAAGGGTGCGCTTAGCCACGGGCACCCCCCGTGCCCGACCCGGTCGGGCGGGGGGTAAAGACGAGCAGGTTGGCGTGCACCGGCACGTGGGCCACCGGTAGCTGGCCGCTGGATGCGAGGGCCTGCAGTTCGGCGTCGGTGGCGTAGTAGGTGAACTGGTCACCGTCGACGTCGGCGCGCACGGCGACGATGTGCTGCAGGTAGCCCAACCCGGCGTCGCGGGCGGCGTCCACGAGTGGGCTGAAGTCCTGCGGCGAGGCGGGCGCCCCGGGCGCGGCCCGCACGATCAGGACCAGGCAGCCACCCGGTCGCAGCAGCGCGACCCCACCGCGCAGCAACGACCGCAGCCGGGTGCGGTTGCGGGCGCCGGCCGCGTGCAGCGGCCAGCACGTCACCAGGAGGCTGGTCGCCGTGTGCACGGTGTCCGCCGCCGCGTGCGGGGGACCGCCCGTGGGTGGGAGGTGGGCATCGGTGAGGTCGTCGCCGAACCAGGCGGTGATCTCGGGCGGGTCGACCTCCCCGCGGCGCCGTCGGCGCACCGGCGGGCTGACCGGGTGCTCGTCGCGGGTGTGCGCGGTCGGCGGGGTGGGCGGGGTGGGCGGGGTGGGCGGGGTGGGCGGGCCGATGATGAGGGTGGAGGCGTCGGTGAACCATCCCGGGTGGTGGCGGCGCCCGCCGTGCCCGGCGGCGTCGGACAGGGCGTGGTCGTCGGTCACGTCGATGACCACCTCATCGGGGCGGCTGTAGGCCGACACCAGACGCTCGGCGAGGCGGAACGGGACACTGGCCTGGCCGTCCCCTGCCGGGGTACGCCAGACGGTGATCGGCACCGGCGGGTCACCGGCGACCAGATCGATAGCGGCGGCGCCGGCCGGCGGGGCCGGCGGCGGGGTGTCGGGTGGCGTGTGCGCTCGTCTTGGCATAGCGGCTGCGCTCCACACCGCGGGGCGATGACGCTGACACCCACCAATCCGGTTGTGTCAGCCCTGGCGAACACCCTGGTCCTCTGACAGCACCCCGAGCCGCGCTGACAGTCCACATTTGCGGCGGTTCGCCCCCCTGGTCTGACAGCAGGACCCGCCGGTTGTCAGAGCATGATCACCGCTCTGACTACCGATCTCGGCTGTTGTCAGAGCATGATCACCGCTCTGACAGCAGGACCCGCGCGCTGTCAGAGCATGATCACCGTGTCCCGTCTCAACGAAGTTGCCCCTGTCTCAATGAAGTTGCTCCGACCCGGCTGTTTGTCTCAATGCAGTTGCTCCGGTTCGCCGAGGGGACGCCCGCGTGGGCCGACGATCTGTTCCCCTACCTGCGGCTTCGCCGGCAACCCTCGGAGAGGACCAAACTGCGATGTGGGGCATATCGAATGAGACAGGCAACGGCGCGTGTCAAGATTTTTGAGGCGGGTTGTTCAGGGATTCATTGAGTGGTCCGTGTGTCGCGGTCGGGTGGTTTATTGATCCACACGGCCGGGCGCAGGGTGGCTGGTTCGGGATGCTTGCGGACGAACCGTTCGGGGTTGCGGGTGTAGGCGGCGGCCAGCACGCCGGCGCGGGCGGCGCGGATGGCCTCGGACTGTCCATAGTGGACGCTTTGGGGTGTGTGCCAGGCGACGCCGGAGTGCCGGTGTTCGGTGTTGTACCAGCGGAAGAAGCCTTGGCAGAACGCGCGGGCGTCCTCGAGGCAGCCGAACCGGTCGGGGAAGTCAGGCCGGTACTTCAGAGTTCGGAACTGGGCCTCGCTGTACGGGTTGTCGTTGGAAGTATGGGGCCGGGAGTGGCTCTTGGTCACGCCCAGGTCGGCGAGCAGGAACGCCACCGGCTTGGACGCCATCGAGGAGCCGTTATCCGCGTGGATGGTCAACGTGTCCCGGTCGATGCCCTGCTTGACGATGGTGTCGGCGAGCAGCTTCTCGGCCAGCAGGGCGGACTCGCGCTCGGCGATCAGCCAGCCGACCACGTACCGGCTGTAGATGTCGATGATCACATACAGGTAGAAGTAGGTCCACTTGGCCGGGCCGTGCAACTTCGTGATGTCCCACGACCAGCACTGGTTCGGTGCGGTGGCCACCAGTTCGGGCTTGACCCGGGCCGGGTGGGTGGCCTGCCGGCGACGCTCCTTGACCTCTCCATGCGCGCGCAGGATCCGGTACATCGTCGCCACCGACGCCAGGTAGACACCCTCGTCGAGCAGCTCGTGGTACACGGTCGCCGGCGCCTTGTCCACGAAGTCCGGGCTGTTGAGCAGCGTCCGCACCGTGTCCCGCTCTGGCTGGGACAGCGCCCGCGGCTGCGGCCTACGCTCGCGCGCCGGCTTCGGTGGCGGCGGGGACTGCCGGTGGCGACGGTAGTGGCTGGCCTGCGGCCGGCCGGTCGCCCGCACGCCGCCCGCGTCGAGCCCAGAATCGGGGTCAGTTCGGCGATCGCGTCGTCGATCATTTCGTGGGCTCGCTCCCGCTGGTCGGGCTGTCGGTCGCGAGCTGACCCAACAGCGCCGAGAGCTTTCCCTGCACCTCGATCACCTTGCGGGCCTTGTCCAGCTCGGCCTGCAGGCGCTCGACGTCCTTACGCAGCTTGGCGTTCTCCCGCTCCACCGGGTCCACCGGCGGACGCCCGGCCGGCTTGGCCAACCCCGCCAGGGCAGCCTGGTCACGTTGCTGGCGCCACGCCGAGATCAACGACGTATACAGCCCTTCCCGGCGCAACAGCGCGCCCTTGCCCGCCTTGTCCAGGCCCTCGTACTCCTCCAAGACTCGCGCCCTGTAGGTCGCGGAATACGTCCGCGTCCGTGCCTTCGCCGGCACCTCCGGATCGGGTACCTGGTTGCTCGAACTCACCGGGGATGGCTCCTCACTCGCCCTCTCAGGACAAGGTTTCTAGCTCCAATCCTGCCTCACTAGATCTTGACCGAGAGGGCAAAGGAGAACGCGGTGTTGGAGCAGTTCAACTGAGACAACTGGGCTCGGCTGTCTCAATGAAGTTGCTCCGCGCCTGGTCAGAGGTGGTGGACCGGAGCAACTCAACTGAGACGGGACACACACCGCTGTGACAGCACCCTGATCCGGTTCTGCAGCTCGGAGTGCGCCATCCGAAGCGTGATCGCCCTGACGATGGCCGCAGCTGTTGCGCCACAGATGCGGCGTTGGACACCGGGCAGGCCCCGGTGTCGGCGCCTCCCCGCACCGGCACACCTGACCGGGTGCCGGCCACGACCCTGCGGAGATCGCGGACCGGCACGGCGGACCGGCACGGCGGACCGGCACGGCGGACCGGCACGGCGGACCGGCACGGCGGACCGGCACGGCGGACCGGCACGGCGGACCGGCACGGCGGACCGGCACTGGCTTCGGCGGCGGCGCTCTCCGACCCGCGTCCGCACAACCGGCGCAGGCGTCCAGGACCGGCACGGCGCCGGTGCCGGCCGACTCGGCGCGGCGCAACCGGCACCGCCGGCGCGCCGGGTCCATCGGCCTGGGCTGGCAGCGGCGGCGCCGCCCGCCGGTTGCACTGCCTGCCGCCGGCCTACCCGGCGCTCGCTGGCGCCACCGAACGCCGTCAGCGGCGGCGCCCACCGGCATGCCGGTCACGTCCGGCAGGTACCCGTCGCCGGGCTGCCGGACCGGCACGGGTGCCAGCAACCACCGCCGATCGCCGCGGGGAGAGGGCGGTGAGCTGCGCCAACGGCACTCCCGCGAAGCCGCGCGGCAAGGTGGCGCATCGGGCCGGCACACCGGCGTGGATCATGCCGGGGCCTACCGGCGCCCTGCATCGGCGCGGCAATCCGGCACCGGCACCTCGCTGGCCTGAGCCTGCGCATCCGGCGGCAGGCGCGCCCGGCACGGGGATCCGGCACCATGGGCAGCCACTGGCAAGTGCGGCGCCGTGCCGGTTTCGCAGGCTCAGGCAGGCGCCGCCGCTGCGCGGCTGTCAGTGGCACGCGCCGGTCCGGCGCGCGGCCTGGGCGCCGGTACTGCACATGGGAAGACGGCTGGTTCACCGGCCCGTCGGCACTGCGGCGGCGCCGGTGCGCCCGCCTGTGTCGCCGACTCGCGAGGTACCGGCGCGGTGTCCGCCGCCGGTGCCGGCACCGGCAACTGCTTCAGCGCGGTGCCACCAAACATGGGCCAGCGCGGGCGCCTACCGCGCCTATCGCGGGCGTACCGTCCAGACGCGTTGGCCCCGCGACACCGCTCGGTCGAGGGGTAGGCCCCGGTGTCGCTGGTACGCCGGCCCCACCTGCGACCGGACGCCTGCCGTCGCGTCTTCGCGCATTTGATCCGAGGCCGGCGCCGTGAGCAGGGTTGGACGGATGCAGTGAGACCGCCGGAGCCGGGCGTCTCAATCGATCTGCCCCACGACAGTGGTTGTGGTGGACCGTCTCATCCATCTGCCCCGAACAGGTGGCGTGGGCAGCGTTGGCCTCGGCATCGCCGACGTGGCCGCCGTCCGGGGCAACTTGGTTGAGACGAACGCCCGGGTCGGGGCAACTTCGCTGCGACCGGGGCAACTACAGTGAGACGGAATAATTGTGACGACGCGGTCGGAATGGGCGGTGCGCTTTGACAGGCGGCCGTTGTCAGAGCGCTGTCAGAGCGGCTTGGGGTGCTGTCAGAGGCCGCGTCGATGGCCGCGACGGTCCGCGACCGGTGATCGTCGCGTGGGTCGGCTGGGGTCTGACAGCGCTGGTCAGCGGCGGTTTGTCAGAGCCGGTGGCGGGTCGCGGCTGGTGCCCCGACGAGGCGACGCTGCGGACCTGAAAAGGGCCGTTGACCTGCGCTGTCATGGCTGTGTCAGAGGGGTGTGGCGCACTGGAGGTCACCCGCGACATCCACCCGTGGCCGGTTGGCCGGAACGTCGCGGTCCTGCGATCTGTTGCCTTCTCATCCTGTTGTGGAGTGGACATGGCCCCCTCGGACCAACTCGTTGACTTTGCCCCATCGCACCTGCGGGTCGCGGACACCGCCTTCCATGCCCTGGTGGCCGAGCCGCGTCGGTTGACGCTGGACTGCACCAGCCTGGGCGGGGTGCCCGGCCCCGCGGTGGGGCTGCCCGCCGGTGAGGTGGAGCTGCCGTGGCTGCGGGACTGGCTGCTGGCCCACCGGGACAACTACCCGGCTCGGGACGCGGTGTGGCGGGAGTTGATCCACCGCGCCCGCACCCTCAAAGGGGACTGGCGCATCGTCGCGGTCGCGATGGCCATGCCCGCGCTGATCCGTCTCGCGGGTGGGCTGGCCCGCGACTACCGCGGCGACCCGGCCGACCTGGACAACGAGATCCTCACCGGTTACCTGGAGGCCCTGGAGCGGCGGGTGGACCTGGGCGCCACCCGGCTGTATGCGAAGTTGTGCTGGGCCGGGTTCCGCGCCGGGTACGCCGCCCGCTACGCCGATACCCCGGTGGTGCTGATCGAGGACCTGGACAACGACAGCTCGATCGTGCCGCACCTGCCCTACGGGCACCCGGACCTGCTGCTGGCCCGCGCCGTCGCGATCCGGGTGCTGGACCCCGACGACGCCGACCTGATCACCGCCACCTGGCTGGAATACAAGACGATCGAGCAGGTCGCCCGCCGCACCGGCGCCGATGCGGATGTGCTGCGGATGCGGCGGCTACGCGCCGGCCGCCGGCTGGCCGACGCGATCCTCGACGGGCTGCTGTCCGGCGCCCTGTCCGAGAGCACCACCGCCAGGCTGAAGACCCGCGCGGCCATCCGCGCCGCCCTGCGCACCGACCCGGCCACGCCCCGCGCGCTGGCCGCAGCGGCCTGACAATCCAAGGGACCACCCACCGGCCCGATGGGGTCCGGCGCCTACCCGGGCGCCGGACCCCATTGTTGTGTCTGCGACGCCTGGGGCCGGCGGCGTTGACGGCGCCGCGTCGTGGCGCAACACCGTGGCGGTTCACCGCCGGTGTCCCTCAGCACACGCAGGGCGGCTGACAGACCTGCTGCCCGCTGCGCCGCCGGCCGCACGCCGCTGTCGCCGGCACCGCTGGTGACCTGCGCTGTCAGACCCGAAGCGGTGCTGTCAGAGCGCTGTCAGACGACCAGGGTGTTCGCCAGCTCTGACAAAGCCGGATTGGTGGGTGCGGGACGACGTAGCCCTCCCACCGTGACCGAACGAGGGCTGTTGGTCGCTTCCGCCCGCCGCCGGGCGGTGAAGCCGACCACGGTCGCGGGTGCCGCGTCTGCGATGCGCTGACACCCCTCGCTGTTCGCCACCACCCCTGTAAGGGAGGAAACGCTCCCACCGGGCCTGGTCGACCTCTCCGCCCGCGGCGGACCCCTATCCGCCGCGACACGCCCCGCCGCCCGTTCCGGGCCGGGGCGGGAGGTGAGCACCGTCATGCTTCGCCCACGTTCCCGTCAACACACCGTCCGCACCACCGGTACCCGCGCCAGCCGCACCACCGGAACCCGCACGACCGTTGCCCGCCGCGGCGCCCGCGTCGCGGCGCACCTGGGCACGGTCGCGTTGATGCTGTCGATCCCGACAGCCGCGTTCGCCGACTCCTCTGGGCCGGTCTACCTGGCCGCCAACGACCTGCCCACGGTCATCGGCAACCTGCAGACCTGGATCATGGGGATCCTCGCCGCGGTGGCGACCCTGTTCCTGGTCCTGGCCGGGGTGTACTACGCCACCGCCGGCGGCGACCCGCAGCAGGTCGACAAGGCCAAGGGCGCGTTCAAGAACGCCCTGATCGGCTACGGCCTGGCCGTGCTCGCACCGGTCCTGCTGCAGGTCGTCAAAGGCATCGTCGGGGGCTGAGGCGTCATGCCGTGGTGGCTGGACATCAACCAGATCTTCGACCATTTCCTCAACTGGGTGACCACATCGATCCTCAACTGCTTCGACGCGATCTTCTCCCTGATCGCCAAAGGGCTGCTGATCACCCCGGACGTCACCGGCCTGCCGCAGGTGCAGGCCCTGTCCGGCAAGTCGGTGTGGGTGGTCGACACCGTGTTCGTCCTCGCGTTCATCGCCGCCGGCGCGCTCACCATGACCGCCGGCGGCGACGAACGAGCCCGCTACACCGCCAAAGACCTCGCACCCCGCCTCGTGGTCGGGTTCATCGCCGCGCACTTCTCGCAGATCTTCGCCGGCCAGGCCATCACCCTGGCGAACTCGCTGACCGACGCGTTCACCCCCAGAGACACCAACCGGCAAGGCGCCCTGGACGCGATCAAGACGCACGTCCACTCGGCGAACGGCTCCAACGCGGCGATGCTCATGCCGATCATCGTGGTGATCATCACGGTGCTGCTGGCCACCACCATGTTCGGGATACTGGTCCGCTTCGCGGTCCTGCTCGTGCTGTGCACCGCCGCGCCGTTCGCCCTCGCCTGCCACGCCCTGCCGCAGACCGACCCCCTCGCCAGACTGTGGTGGAAGAGCTTCGCGGGTTGCTTGGCCATCCCGGTGTTGCAGTCGTTCACCCTGCAGGCCGGGCAGTGGATGCTCGAAGACCAGTCGCACATGCTGCCCGCCCTCGGCATCCCCGTCGACCCGTTCGGGTTCATCAACCTGTTCATCGTCATCGTCCTGCTGTGGACCACGGTGAAGATCCCCAGCCTGGTCCGCCGCTACGCCACCCAGGGCGGGCGCACCCCGAACTTCCTCGGGATGATCGTGCGGGTCGTCATCGTCCAGCAGCTGACCCGCGGCCTGGGCCGAGGAATCGGTCACGGCGCCGGCCGCGCGGCCCGGGTGGTGACCCGATGAACCAACCCAACCATGGTCCGGACCAGCAGCAAACCAGGGCCCGGATGCCGGCCGACGTCGACGCCCCCGACAAGATCCTCTACGGTCTGACGTTCCGGCAGCTGGCGATCCTCGCCGTCGCCGCGGTCATCTTCTACGCCGCCTGGCGCGGCCTGCACCGCCTCGTCCCGGTGCCGGTCCTCCTCGGCGGCGGGCTGATCCTCGGCGGGCTGGCGTTCGGCCTGGTCGTCGGGCGCCGCGACGGGCTGTCGCTGGACCGGTGGCTGCTGCACGCCGTCGTGCACAGCCGCGCCCCGAAAGCGCTGTCCACCGTGGACGCCACCACGAAGGCGCCGCAGTGGGTGCAGGCCCCGCCGCAGCGGGTGGCGCTGCCCGCCCCGCTGAGACTGCCGGCGCAGGCGATCGACGACGACGGGCAGATCACCCTCGGCACCGGCCGGGCCGCGATGGTCGCCGCGACCAGCGTCAACCTCGGCCTACGCACCACCGACGAACAGCAGGCGCTGATCGACACCTACGGCCGGTGGCTCAACTCGCTGAACACCCCGACCCAGATCGTCGTGTCGGCGCAGCCAGTCGACCTGGCCTCCCACGCCCGCACCCTCGCCGCCCGGGCCCGCCACCAGCCCCACCCCGCCCTGGAAGCCGCCTGCGCCGACCACGCCGCGTTCCTGCAAGACCTGGCCCAGCGCCGTGACCCGCTGCGCCGACAGGTGCTCATCGTCACCCGCACCAGCACCGCCGAGGCGGGCGAGCACGCCGCACGACGCCGCGCCGATGACACCGCACGGGCGCTGTCCGGGCTGGGTGTCACCATCCGGGCGCTCGACGGCGCCGCTGCCACCGCCGCGCTGGCCGCGGCGGCCGACCCCTACCACCCGCCCCGCCCGGGCCGCCGCGCCACCCCCGACACCGTCGTCACCGGCCCTGCGGGCGGGACCCGACGCAAGGAGAAGAAACGATGATCGGCTTCAAGCGCCGACGTGCAGCGCCCACGACCAAACCCGGTGCTCAGAACCCCACCGGAGGTGCCGGAGGGCTGGCGGGGGCGGTGGCGCCGGGCTCGATCGAGGTGACGCCGCGGTTCCTGCGGGTGGGGGACGGGTTCTCCGCCACTTTGGTGGTAACCGGGTATCCGGCGGAGGTCGGCCCGGCGTGGTTGGAGCCGCTGCTGTCGTGGCCGGGGCGGCTGGATCTGGCGATGCACATCGATCCGTTGCCGGCTCCGGTCGCGGCGGCCCGGCTGCGCACCCAGCGGGCCCGGCTGGAGTCCTCGCGGCGGGCCGACCAGGTGAAGGGCAAGCTCGGCGATCCGTATGTGGAGGCCGCCGCCGACGACGCCGCGGATCTGGCCGAACGCCTCGCGCGGGGCGCGGCGAAGCTGTTCCGGGTCGGCCTGTACTGCACGGTGCACGCCCGCACCGAGCTGGAGCTGGTGGCGGCGTGCGCGCAGGTGAAGGCCGCCGCCGCGTCGACGTTGTTGGAGGTGCAGCCGGCGACGTGGCGGCACCTGGCCGGCTGGACCACCACCCTGCCCGTGGCAACCGACAGCCTGTCCATGTTGCGGACGATGGACACCCAGGCCCTGGCCGCCGCGTTCCCCCTCGCGTCGCCGGATCTGCCGGCGCCGTTGCCCGGCGATGACGCCCCCACCGGTGGGGTGCTGTACGGGGTCAATCCCGACTCGGGCGGGATCGTGTGGTGGGACCGGTGGAACGCGGAGAACTACAACTCCGTCGTCATCGCCCGCTCCGGCGCGGGGAAGTCGTACTTCGTCAAGCTCGAAGTGCTGCGCTCCCTGTACCAGGGGGTGCGGGTCGAGGTCATCGACCCCGAAGACGAATACCTACGCTTGGCCGACGCCGTCGGGGGCGTCATCGTGCGGCTCGGCACCCAGGGGGTGAAACTCAACCCGCTCGACCTGCCGGTCGGCGACCACCGGCCCGACGTGCTGACCCGCCGGGGCCTGTTCCTGCACACCCTGATCGCGGTGCTCCTGGGGCACGTGCCGCCACCGGCGGAGAAGGCCGCCCTGGACCGGGCGATCCTGGAGGTGTACCGGCAGGCCGGGGTCACCCCCGACCCGCGTACCCACGCCCGTCCCGCGCCGCTGCTGCGCGATCTGGCCGCCACCCTGCAGGCCGACGCCGACCCGGCGGCGAAGGAACTGGCGGCGCGGTTGGCCCCCTGGGTTGTCGGCAGCTTCAAGGATCTCTTCGACGCGCCCACCACCCACCGGCCCGACGGGCACCTGGTGGTGTGGTCGCTGCGCAACCTGCCCGACGAGCTGCGCACCGTAGCCACCCTGCTGGCCCTGGACCACATCTGGCGGCAGATCGACCTGCCCGCCCAGTACCGCACCGGCGCGGCGACGACGGCGCGGCGCCTGGTCGTGGTGGACGAGGCGTGGCAGCTGATGCGCGACGGCGAAGGCGCCCGGTTCCTGTTCCGCATGTCCAAAGCCGCCCGTAAACGCAACGCCGGCCTGACCGTGGCCACCCAGGACGCCGCCGACGTGCTGAAAACCGACCTCGGGCAGGCCGTCGTGTCCAACGCCGCCACCCAGCTGCTGCTCAAGCAGGCCCCGCAGGCCATCGACGCGGTCGGGGACGCGTTCGGGCTCACCGCCGGGGAGCGGCGGATGCTGCTCGGCGCCCGCACCGGCACCGGCCTGTTGATCTCGGGTACCAACCGGACCGCGTTCGAGGCCGTCTCGTCGGCCGCGGAACACGCCCTGGCCACCACGAAACCGACCGACCTGTACGACCTGGACACCGAAGAGGACGACGACCTGTGAACCCGACCATCCTCACCCACGCTCCGCTCACACCACCATCGCCATCGCCGCCATCGCCGCCGGCCTCGCACTCGCCGGCGCCGGGCGTGCCGTCCACAGCGGTGCCGGTACCGGCACCCAGCCGGTGGGCCGAACACGTCCTGCTGTGGGCGGTACACCGGCCGTGGCTGGCGGTCCTGCCGGCCCTGTTCCTGGTGTGCTGGGTCGCCGGCCGCAACCTGGTCGGCGGCCGGCGGCACCGCCATCACGCCGCCGACGCCCGACTGGTCACGATCGCCCCGCCCCCGCAGGTGGAGACCGCCAACGCCGCGGCGCTGTGGGCCAACCTCGCCGGGGTCCTCACCCCGTCCCGCCGCCGGCGCATCCTGTACGGCGTGCCGCACGTGGTGTGGCAGTACGCCTGGACCGGCCGGCAGCTGCTCATCTCCGTGTGGGTGCCCGGCACCGTCCCGCACGGGGCGGTCGAGGCGGCCGTGCGGGGCGCCTGGCCCGGCGCCGCGGTCACCACCGCACCCGCCACCGATCCGATCCCCGCGCAGGTCGACGCGCAGACGGGTGGGCACCTGCTGCCGGTCGCGGCGGAGTGGCTGCCGCTGCGCACCGACCACGACACCGACCCGCTACGGGCCCTGCTGGCCGCCGGCTCCCAACTGCACGGCGGCGAATACGCCGCCGTGCAGATCCTCGCCCGCCCCGCCACCCCGCGCCGGGCCGCCCGCGCCCGCCGCGCCGCCGGCCGGCTACGCGACGGCAAGACCGCCATCCCCACCATCAACCCCGCCGCCCCGCTGCTGTGGCTCATCGAGGTCTTCCAGACGGGATCCTCCGCCCGGCATCGCTCTGCGTCGACCGGTGCGGCGCCTCGACGGGATCCTGGGGTGGAACGCGACGTCCGGGCGATCCTGGACAAGACGGCCCACCCGCTGTGGGAGACCGGCATCCGCTACGCCGTCGCCACGACCACCGCCCGCAACCACAGCCGCGACGAGACGAGACGGCCACCCTCACCGCCCGGGTGCGGGGCATCGCCGACGCGATCGCCTCCTCGTTCGCCGTCTACGCCGACCGTAACCGCCTCGCCCACCGCGCCCGCATGCCCCAGCCGGTCGCCGTGATCGCGGGGCGGCGCCTCGGCGGCGGGTTCCTCACCTCCACCCCGGAACTGGCGGGGATGGCGGCGCTGCCGACCGATCTCGCCGTCGCCGGCCTGGAACGGGCCCGGGCCAAGCCGTCACCGGTGCCGGTCGCGGTGCCCACCGGCGGCCGCAACGCCACCGTGCTCGGCGACGCCGAAATTGGTGGGCACCCGGTCGCCCTGTCCGTGCCGGATGCGACGTATCACGTTCACATGGTCGGCTCCACCGGCTCCGGCAAGACCACCCTGCTGTGCAACATGATCGTCGACGGGATCCTCGCCGGGCGGGGCACCGTGGTCATCGACCCGCACGGCGACCTGGTCCTCGACATCCTCGACCGGCTACCCGCGTCGGTGGCCGACCGGGTCGTGCTGTTCGACCCCGACCAGGACCGGCCCCCGGCACTGAACCCCCTGGAAGGCGACGACCACGACCTGGTCGTCGACAACCTCGTGTCGATCTTCGGCAGCATCTTCGCCAAGGCGTGGGGGCCGCGGATGGACGACGTGATGCGGGTGTCCTGCCTGACCCTGCTCAAACACGCCAACGTCACCCTGCAACACATCCCACCGCTGCTGACCTCGGCCCAGTTCCGCTCCGAGCTGACCGTCGACCTCGACGACCCGGAAGGCCTGGACGGGTTCTGGCAGTGGTACGACGAACTCACCCCCGCCCTGCGCTCGCAGGTGATCGGCCCCGTCCTGGCGCGGCTGCGGGCGTTCCTGCTGCGCGATTTCGTCAAGCAGACCATGCAGTACCCGCGCTCCAGCTTCGACATGGGCAAGGTCCTCGACGGCGGGATCCTGCTGTGCCGGCTACCCAAAGGTGTCCTCGGGGAGGAGACCGTCCGGCTGCTCGGGTCGATGATCCTGGCCCGGGTGTGGCAGGCCGCCACCGCCCGCGCCCGGATCCCGGCCGAGCGGCGCCGCGACTGCCAGGTCGTGCTCGACGAGTGCCAGAACTTCCTGCACCTCGCCTCATCGCTGGACACGATGCTGGCCGAGGCCCGCAAGTACCGGCTGTCCCTCGTTCTCGCCCACCAGAACCTGGCCCAGTTTCCCCGCGACCTGCTCGAGGCGGTGTCGGCCAACGCCCGTAACAAGGTGTACTTCACCTGCTCCCCGCGCGACGCCCGGGAACTGTCGCAGCACACGCTGCCCGAACTCGACGAGCACGACCTGTCCCACCTCGACGCCTACACCACCGCCACGAGGCTGCTGGTCGGCGGCCGGCAGCTGCCCGCGTTCACCATGCGGACCCGGCCGCAGCGTCCGGTCGTCGGGGAGGCCACCGCCATCCGGCAGGTCGCCGCCGCCGCCGTCCCGCAGCAGGAGACCAGCGCCGTCGACGAGGTGGTCCGCACCGCCACCAGCAAGGAGAAGCAACGCAGGCGTCGCCGCCGCCCCACCACAGCACCGTCGGCGTCATCACCGTCGGCGCCTGCGGAACCGGGCCAGCAGCGGCACACCACCGGGTCGCGGCCGGGTCGGCGCGACCCGTCGCGTCAGGGGTCGCGTCGCCTGCCGTCGACAGAACCGGGTGACACCGCCTGACCTGCCCTGTCTGTGCGGCACGTGCCGCTGACAGACCGATCCGTACCCCCCGCTGCACTCCAGACACCCTCCACATGGAGGGCGACCTCTCCTGCCTGAAAGCTCATCCGCACTGCCTACCCGTTCGTCGTGTAAGCCTTTGTCTATCAAGGAGTTCCACCATCATGTCCCGTGTTCCTCCGCCGTCGTCCTCGTCGGCTCACCTGTCCACCTACCGTCGTCTGACCCCCCGTGACCGGCTGCTGCTGTCCTGGCTGGCCGAGCACTACCTGCTGGCCACCGACCAGGTCGCCCGCGCCCTGTTCGACTCCCGGCGCACCGCCCAGCAGCGGCTGACCATCCTGCACCGCCTGCAGGTGCTGCACCGGTTCACCTTCGCCAACCCCAACGGCAGCCCGGAAACGCCGTACCTGTACACGCTCGGGCCGGTCGGGATGCGGCTGCACCCCGACGCCTACCACGACCCCGACCAGCTCGGTTTGAAAGCGCCGCGCTCCAGCATCGAGCGGGTCGACCGCCTCGCGCGCAGCCCGATCCTGGGGCACCTGCTCGGCGTCAACCAGTTCTTCATCGACCTGCACGCCCACGCCCGCACCCACCCCGACGCCTGGCTGCTGCGGTGGTGGTCCGAGCAGCACGCCACCGCCGTGTTCAACCGGTCCCAGACCCGCAAGGCGCAGATCCACCCGGATGGGCACGGTGTCTGGACCGCCGGCGGGTACACCGTCGGATTCTTCCTCGAACACGACCGCGGCACCGAGGACGTGCCCCGGGTCCTGCGCAAGCTCAAGGGCTACGAGCAGCTGGCCCGCACCGGGCCGCGGTTCCCGGTCCTGCTGTGGGTGCCCAGCGCCCGCCGCGAGGCCAGCCTGCTGGACGCGCTGCGCGGGGCGCCGCTGCCGATGCCGGTGGCCACCGCCGTGCACGGCGACGACCCCGCCGCCGTCGTGTGGACCCTGACCTCCGACCCGCTGCGCCGCCGCGCCCTGCACGAACTGCCCGCCGACCCCGGCCCGGCCGGCTACCCCGACCCCGCCGGCTACCCCGACGACAACTACGACGAAGAAGACGACGACCAACTCGACGGGGACGACAACCTCGACGACGAGTTCGACACCGAAGACGACCCCGACGACGAGGTCTGACCGCGGCGGACCACCCTGCTGACAGACCTCACCCAGGTCTGACAGCGCAGGTCAACTACCCCGGGGCGCGGTACCCCGACAGCAGACGCCTGTCCCGTCTCAGTGAAGTTGCCCCATGGGCATGCCGCTGAGCTGGGCGGATCAGGTTGAGTGAGACGGCTGCACGGATGGGCGTCTCAGTCAACCTGTCCGAGATTCGCGTTTGGTCTTGGCCGTCTCACTCAATCTGCCCCGAATCGCTGTTCTCCCGGGGCAGGCGGTTGTCGGCGTTGGCGCAGGTGGCGTGGGGCGGTCTCGGCTCGCAACCCGCCGACGTGGCCGATCTTGGGGCAACTTGATTGAGACAAACGTGCGGGTCGGAGCAGTTCAACTGCGACACGAGCAACTTCACTGAGACGGGACAACGCCCTCGGTACGGCGGAGGCGTCACCGTCGGCGACTGTCAGCACACACCCCCGGCTGTCAGAGCCCGGTGCTCTGTCAGCACAACCCCCGCATCAACCACCAGTAACGGCCGTCAGGTCTGACAGCGCAGGTCAACCGCCCTCTAGCCCGCAGCACGCGGCGCCGGGTGCTGACAGAGCAGGCCGCTACCGTTGCAGGCACTTCACAACCCACATTTCAGCACCACCCGGTTCGGTCCCACCTTCGGACACCACCGCCGCACCTGCGGCCCGCACCACGCCCACCCGCCCTCACCGGCCGGTCGGCCCGCGGCCCGCGCGGCGACCTCCCAGGTCGCACCCAACCACCCGCACCACCCCGCGACACCTTCCGTGTCGCACCACATCCCCTTTTCCGCGCAGCGACCCATGCACCCGGTGGGCCGCTCACCCCTGCGCGCTCCTGGCCGCCGCCGTCGCCGACGCGCTGCTGACCCCGGAAGGGGAACGCCTGTGCGCGGTCTCCGACCGGTTCGCCGACCGGCTGACCTACCTCCAGAAGGCCAACCGGTACCTGGACAACGCCGAGGACGACACCCGCATCGTCGCGGTACTCCTCGCCACCTGAACCCGGCCAACTGAACAACCCGCACTGGTGCAACCGGTCGATGACGTCTCTCGCACGGGATGCGCGTCGACCGGTTCCGCGCCACCCACCCCGGCGCGAGCCGCACAGCACAGCACGCCAATGCGGCGCTCGACCGCTAGGGCCGTTCACCGCGCCTGTCGCACCGTCTCAAGGAGATCCACTGATGTTCGAGCACCGACTGCGCTTCGACCTGGCCGCCGTCATCGCGCTGGCCGACCACACCATCACCAGCGCCGTCCACGCCACCGCGCGCGGCCACGACGCGGCCGGACCGGCGCTGCTGCTGGTCACCGGCAGCACCGTCAGGGCGGGGCGCGACGCCGTGTACCTGGCCGGCAACAGCCAGCCGCTGCCGCCCACCGGCGGGCAGCCCGGCACACCCGCGGCACCGGTGGTGTACGCCGAAGCCCACGACCCGGCGATCGCCGCGGTGGACCGGGCCACGACGAGCGGCGCCGGCAGCGGCGTACGCGCCGTGGTACCGCTGTGCGAGCCGACCGCAGCGCCGCTGATCGACCACCTACGCGCCGCCGCCGCGCACGGCCACCACACCTTCTTCACCGTGACCTTCACCGACTGCCCGATCGGCGTCGGCACCGGCCGGCGCCGCCACCGCACACCGCTACCCGCCGCGGCATGACACCCCGGGCCGGGCGCCCCGGGCTGGGGCATCACCCCCGCCACGGCCGGGGCACGGCCGCTCTTTCCCTCTTCCCGCCACCAACCCCCCAACACACCCCGCCGCCGCCCAGGACGAGATGAGCCGGTTCCCCGGCACGCCCGCGCCTGGCGGCGTCACGGCGCCGGACGGCGAACCGGCATTGCCCGGTCCACCGTGCCGCTGTCGGCGGCGTTGCCCAGCTTTTCGAAGGAGTTGCCTCATGTCCGCACCAAACCCTCTACGGCCCGAGGTCGCCGCCGCCGCCAAGGCCGTCGACGCCCTCGGCGTGGCCTTCGACGACGAAGGCCCCTACAGCAGTGAGATGACCACGACGGCGCTGACCGCCCTGGGTACCTGCGTGACCTACCTGGGGGTCTGCCTCGGACCCGCGCAACCCGCCGCGATCCCCGACGCCGCCACCCTCGCCACCGTCGTGCTCACGCTGCATGCCACCTGCAGGCAGCTGCGGGCCGGGCAGCACGCAACACGGCGGGCGATCGACCGGCGCCAGTTGCCGGCCGACCCGGCCGAGTTGGACATCACCCGCATCGCCGCGATGCGCGCGTCCCTGTCCGGGGCATGTGACGCGCTGCTGTGCGCCGCGGACGAACTCGCCGCCGCGCACCACGCCGCCACCGACGCCTGACCACCGGCTCCACAACGCGGCCCCGGATCCTCGTGGCCGCCCGCAGCTCTGGCGGGGCGAGACCCTGCCGCCTCGCCGGATTCAGCCATCGACCAGCCACTCGCAGCCACACCGCGTGGAGGAGCACGATGTGCAACACCGACGACGTCCTACGCCACCAAGACGGCATCATCGACCAGCACGGCTGGGCGGTGACCGCCGTCCTGCCGCCCCCGGCCGACCCCTGTACCCCGTTCGCCTCACCATCGGGCTGACCACGCACTTTACCGACCTGCGTTTGAGTGACCAGGTCATTCGGGCGAGGACTTCGTAGACCCCTTGCTGTTCCCTTTACCCGATCACGCTGGTTGTCTCCTCTGCGTACGGGACGCGGGTAAGGAGGCCAGGGATGCGGACGGGGATCGTCATCGGTGACCTGCGGGTCCAGGCGATGGTTCATGCCGGCGGTCGGCGGTCGGCGGTCGTCTGGCCCGACGGGACGGTGCACGAGGAGGCCGACGGCTTCCTGCGGTTATCCGAGGGCACGGGCACGCAGAAGACCTACGCCTACTACCTCGTTGATCACCTACGGTGGCGCGAGCGCGAGGGCCTGACCACGGAATCGGCGACCCTGCGGGACCTGCACCGCTACATGGGGGCGGTCGGCGCGCGGGTGGCGACGCCGTACGGGCAGCCGTGGCGGACACCGCCGAAACGGCCGTACGGCGCCGCGGCGTTGGGCGTCGCCGCCGCGTGCCTGAAGGGCTTCTACCTGCATCGGTGCGCGTTCGGTGTGAACCCGGGACTGGGTGAGGGGCCTCGGATCGCGGCGCCTACCCACCCGGACCGACCGGGATCGGGCCATGCTGGGGCACGCGAAGACCTCGGTGCCGGTCAACCCGCTGGCGCCGCAGCGTGGCGGGCGGCGCCGACATCCGAAGATGCTGCCCGAGGATGCCCGTTCACGGCTCCTGGAGGTGGTGAACACGGCCCGCGACCGGTTGGTCGTGACCTGGCTGGCCGACAGCGGGCTGCGCATTGGTGAGCTGACCGGGTTGCACCTGGTCGACCTGCACCTACGCGCCGGTGCCGGCTGCGGCGAATGTCCGAACGCGCACCTGCATGTCTGCCACCGCTGCGACAACCGCAACCGGGCGGCGGCCAAGACGAAGCCGGACTGGTGGGTGCGCGACGGCGTGGTCACCGGCGGTCTGGTCAAACGTGCCAGCCCGGCGATGGTCAACTCCTATTTCGAGTACATGACCAGCGCGGTGAACGCCGGCCCATCGTCGGCCTTGACCAACGAGTATGCCTCGGGCTCGATCACGGCCAAGGAGGCCAGCACCGTCGGCGCGGTGGCGGCCACGTGCAGCGCGGTCGCCCCACCCCACGAAAACCCGACCAGGTGAATGGGCTGCCCAACGTGGCTCACGACGGCATGGACCTGGTCGGCATAGTCGTCGAGTGTGCGATGTCCTGGAAGGCCCGGGCCACTGCCGCCCCGGAAGGCATCAACGGCGATCAAGCGGTAACCCGTCGGCCATACCGAGAAGACATCCCGCCACTCCCCTGCGCTGCCCACCCCCGCTGTGCAGGAACACCACCGGCGTGCCGGCCCCCTGTTCGACGATCTTTACGGTGCCGCTATGTGGTGTGCGCAACAAGGCCATGTGACACGGTATCGACATCGACCTGGTCGCGCATACGTCCGGTCCGCTCACCGCCGGGCGACAGAAGATCTTGAGGCTTAGCATCGTCCGCTGGAGAGGGGCGGGGGAACGGCGGAGAGCAAACCTAGGCTGTGGCAAGGCGAATGACCCATCGAACGCGGCCGTCCGCACCAGCCGCCGCTACCGCATCGTCGAGATCCAAGCCGGAGCACACACATCATTGACGAGCAACCCCTACCCGACGATCTCCAAGAAGCCCTCCGACGCGATCGAGCGCAGATCCGATGGACACTAATTTGAGCCAAGTCGGGAGTTGCCGGATCGCCTCGACGGTTGAGTGTCCATCCACCATCGACTCCGACCTAGCTTCGCCGAGATCAAGTGCGCTCTTCTGCCGCCCGGACTGCGCTGACGCTCGGTTCGCAGCCACGATGGACCGAAACATGACCATCTTTCCCTGCGTTAACCTGCGACAGCCCCCGCACATAAGATCGTGCCATGACACAAGCGACGCCGTTCAGGTTCGAGATCGTGAAGACCTATCCGCGGCGCGGACCCCTGCAGCAATACCGGGCGGCTCAGAGTACGGCCTTCGTCTGCTCGCGATGCACCCAGGCCAAGGTCTCCAAGCTCGTTGCTACTGTCCGCGACGATGATGGTGAGCTGCTTTGCAACGGATGCTACGGGTACTTGCTGTCAGTGTGGGACGTCCGCGTAGGCCAGCAGGAGGATGCCCAACGAGACGAGGCGCTGACGCGCCTACTCGGTGAGGCCGTCAGCGCTGCGGCCATTGAGCACGGACGAACGCTGTTGCTGGCGCGTGACACTCGCGCTACGGCGTTGTCATCCCTAGCACAAACGGCCCTGGCGACAGCAGAGGCTATCGGTGCCGGCATGGTGACGTGGAAGCCCACGGACCTCGATTGGTCCGCGGCGATCATCTGCCTATGTAAAGCGGTCGAGATCGAAGCAATGAGGTTGATCGTCGAGCCGCTGAAACTGGCCGTACAAGGAGTCGATCTGTCCGCTGACCGCAATCTGGGCAAAATGGTTGCCTACTGCGAGGGTCGTCAAGGAGTGCGCATGGAACTAGGGTCTTTCGCGTGGTTTCTCGCCAAAGTGACCGAATCAGGCGCGTCTACCGGGCCAATCGCTCAAACCTTGCGAGCGATTTCTCGACGGTGGCCGAGATCGGATTGGATCTTCGAGGTCGATGGACTCCAAGCGTCCTTGAAGGCGCTCGCCGCCGATTTCCGCAACAAGGCTGCTCATACGGAGATCCTCGGGAAGGCCGAGTTTGATGCGTGCTCCGATCTGGTGTCAGGCTCGCAAGGTCTCCTCTGGAAGTTGATCGTTGCAACTACGCCACGGTGACGCACACTCTCTTGCCGCGATTCGCGCTCCCGACGTGTTGCCACCACGTCCGACGCCGCCGATGAGAGGGCATCATCGGGCCGACGTCAGAGTGAAGACGGTTGCGGTGACCGCTGTGCAGGTTGCCGCTGCGGTGAGAGCGAGGTTGCCGTGGCCAAGGAGAAGTTGGGTGTGCGAGCCCGGCCGAGATGCTGGCGCGTCGGCGCTCCTGGACGACATCGCCGTGCCGGGTACCGAAGGCATCCGGCGGCACTCAAGACAAGGCCTCCGGGTGCCAAGACGCCGGGCGAGCGTCGCCGTTGGCGACACCCCGCTGCGGCTACGGTGAAGCGGTGACAACCAACCAGGATCGGTGGGCGCGGTGGGTGCTGCAGCGCCGGGACGCGGGTGACGTTCAGGTACGGCAGCGCGGGGCGTCACTGCTGGCGGCGTACCGCGACGGGGTACTCGATCGCGCCGCCGTTACCGACGGGGATGTGCTGCTGGACGTAGGCACCGGCGACGGGCTGATCGCCTTCGCGGCGCTGGACCGGGTGGGACCGGGCGGGCAGGTCGTCTTCAGCGACATCTCCGCCGACCTGCTCGCCGAATGCCGGCGCCGGACGGCCGCGGCCGGCCTGTTGGATCGCTGCCGGTTCGTGCAGCTCGGCGCTGACGACCTGCGCGGGGTTGCGGACGGGTCGGTCGACGTCGTGACGACCCGGTCGGTGCTCATCTATGTGCAGCGCAAGCAGGCCGCGTTTGCCGAGTTCTTTCGGGTGCTGCGGCCGGGTGGCCGGCTGTCCATCTTCGAGCCGATCAACAGCTTCGCGGTGGCGCAGGCGGGCTGCGACCTGTTCGGGTTGGATGTGGCTGCGGTGGCCGACTTGGCCGCGAAGGTACACCGCGCGTATGTCAGTGTCCCCACCGGGCAGGACCCGATGCTCAACTTCGACGAACGTGATCTGCTGCGATGGGCGCGAGCGGCTGGCTTCGCCGCGCTGGAACTGGACTACCGGGCCGAGGTCGAGGTACCGGAACCGCTGCCGACCACCGACTGGGAGGTGCTGAAGAAGACCGCACCCAACCCGCTGGCTCCGACATTCGAGGAGGCGCTGGCGCAAACACTTACCGGTCAGGAGCGTGACCGCTTCGAAAACCATGTGCGCGCCGTCCTGGCCGCCGGCACGCCCGCCCGCAAGACGCTCGCCACCGCGTACCTGCGTGCCAACCGACCCTGACGGCTCGTGGTGTTCGGGAACAGACCAGCAGGGACGCCGGTCCCGGACGGCCCGCCAGGCGAGCATCCTTATCTGCCGCGACGAGCGCGCCGTGCCGATCTGTAGCCGCGATCCGGCGCACGTCCAGCGAGGCGGCCACTCGATCAGATCGATGAGCGGACTTCTGGACGTGAGGTGTGATCTTCCACGAACCAAGCGCGGCGACCCTTGGCCTCGCCGACCCGAGCCGGAATCACCTGTGAGGTCATCTCAGATTGCGGGTGTGAAAACGGCTGGCCGCGTGAAGCGACTCCGGTCACGCTGAACTCCATGCCCGTCAATTCCTTCGACGAGTGGATAGCGTCCCAGTACGAGACCCTGTGGCCGGAGCTGTTCGATCCCGCGGTGATTGACCCCACCGCGAGCTGGCGGAACTGGCCGGAACCGGTCCTGCCCTTGAACTTGGCATCGGCACCGGCCGCATCGCCCTGCCGCTGAGCCGTCGCGGCGTTCGCGTACGCGGAATCGAGCTCTCCCACGCGATGGTCGCGCACCTACGAGCGCAGCAGGGCCGGGCGGACATCGACGTGACCCTCGGCAATTTCGCGAACGCTTCGGTGGGCGCGGCGTTCACGCTCGTTTACCTGCTGCGCAACACGATCACCAACCTGACCACCCAGGACGAACAGATCGAGGCGTTCCGCAACGCCGCCGCCCACCTCGAGCCCGGCGGATACTTCGTCGTCGAGAACTACATCCCCGAGCTTCAACGCCTGCCGCCAGGCGAGACCGTTCACGTCTTCACCGCGACGTCCATCCACCTCGGCTTCGAGGAGTACGACGTCGCGACACAGATCGCCGTCTCCTACCACTACTGGGTTATCGACGGCCAACTCAAGACCTTCTCCTCGCCGCACCGCTACGCGTGGCCCTCCGAGCTCGACCTCATGGCGCGAATCGCCGGCATGATCCTGCGCGAGCGGTACAGCGACTGGAACCGCCGGCCCTTCACCAGCGGAAGCCGTAGCCACGTCTTGGTCTGGCAGAAGCCTCGTCACGCCTGATCGTCCGGACCGCCCCGGAGCGTTGGCGACACCGCATCAGCGCCGCTACCCGCCCGCTCGGTACAACGTGGTCATCCGCCGCGTTCCGCGCGTCACGGGCGGATCTGATCGTGAACGCCGGTCCCCACCGCTAACGCCGATTTCCACGGACGGGGGTCGGCCCCCAGTTTGGATGTCCGGGGAGGGGTGGGCAGGCCGGTGACGACGGCGGGGATATGTTGCGCAGGTTGATGTTGCGACTGGACCCCCGGGCGTCGTCGCCGACAAGGGCTGAGGGTGGTTTAGCTGACT
>WNFU01005747.1_pt1 | contig 26860 bp, 27 predicted proteins | sample 5400121 | NCBI WGS metagenome assembly WNFU01 (sample SAMN13153360, study PRJNA577476) | soil metagenome | isolation source: 100 cm soil or saprolite under grassland replicate 1 | place: USA:California | collected 2016-06-15 | reverse complement strand
GCCATCGTGGTCGTCGCATCGGCGTTGAGCGGCTCCTCGGCGGCTTCAGCCGCCCGGACCGTCGGAGGGCTGCCGATCGTCGGTGGGGCCCATCCCTACGTTGCGGGAAAGTTGCTGGTCCGGTTCAGAGGTGACGTGTCCGCCGCAGCCATTTCCCGCGTCAACGCGAGCCTCGGAGCCACGACCGTCCGCGCTTACCACATCGTCCCGAACCTCCGCCTCCTCCAGCTTCCTCACTCGCTCGACGTTCCCGGCGCGGTGGCCGCCTACCAGCGGCTTCCCGAAGTCATGTACGCGGAGCCCGACTTCCTCTCCCACATCGACGACACCACTCCCAACGATCCCTCTTTCAATCTCCAGTGGGACTGGAAGAACACCGGGCAGCTCGGAGGCACTCCTGGTGACGACGTCGACGCCGTCAAGGCCTGGGACCTCTCCATAGGAAGCAACGCTGTTGCGGTGGGCCTGCTCGACACCGGTGTGCAGACCCAGCCGCACGTCCACACCGATCTCGCCGCCAACCTCTGGAACAACATGCCGGAATGCAGCGGGCTGCCGGGGGTGGACGACGAGGGCGACGGGTACGTCGACGACTGCCACGGAATCGACACGATCAACCACGACAGCGATCCGGACGACGATTTCGGCCACGGGACCCACACCGCGGGGACCATGGGGGCGGTGGGAAACAACGGGATCGGCGTCACCGGGATGAGCTGGCACGTCACCATCGTCCCGTGCAAGTCCCACGACAACACGGGGAACGGCACTAACGACAGCCTCGTCGAGTGCCTGCAGTTCCTGCAGGACTGGAAGGACCGTGGGTTGAACATCGTGTCAACCAACAACTCCTATGGAGGCTGTCTCGAGGCTTGCGATTACTCGCAGTCGCTGTACGACGCGATCAAGGGACACATGCAGCACGGGATCCTGTTCGTGGCCTCTGCCGGCAACGACGCCGCGAACAACGACACGACTCCAAAGTACCCCACGAACTACTACCTGCCGAACGTGATCGGCGTCGCCGCCACCGACAACAATGACGCTCGCGCCTCCTTCTCGAACTACGGCGCCCACACCGTGTCGTTGGGAGCGCCCGGTCAATCCGTCTACAGCACGTACTCGAACCCCGACGATGGCTATGCGTATCTGAGCGGGACCTCCATGGCGGCTCCCCATGTGGCAGGCCTGGCGGGCCTCCTGGAGGCCTTCAATCCCTCGCTCGACTGGAGAGCCCTCAAGAACCTGATCCTGGCCGGTGGAGAAGTGAAGCCGTCCATGCAGGGGATCACCGTCACGGACCGTCGGATGAACGCCTATGGCTCGATGACCTGTTCGAACGTGCCGGTGTTCGGTCCGCTGCGGCCCCTTCCCAATGCCACCGGCGGGACGCAGCCACTGTCCGCGCTGAACATCAATTGCGCTGCTCCGGGGGGCGGCCTGACCGTGACCGTCACCCCGGGCGGCAACACCTTCACGCTCTCCGACAACGGGAAGAAGGCTGACATCGCTGCGGGGGACGGCATCTACTCGTCGTTGTGGACGCCCTGCGCCACCGGGACGTACACGTTCTCTTATTCGAACGGGTCCACCGACTCCGCCACCGTGACGGGGCTGGTGCCGTGCATCCGGCTTCAGCCATCGTCGGGCCCTCCAGGCAGTACCACCACGGTGAAGGGTCGGGGGTTCTCCCCCAACGAGAGCGTGACCATCATGTTCGACACCGGGGTCGTCGGAACGACCACCGCCAACGGGACCGGATCGATCTCGAAGGTCATCACCATCCCCCCCGGCGCGAGGCGCGGCCAGCACACGGTCACCGCCACGGGTGCCACCAGCAACCTGCCGACGCAGGGCCCGTTCAAGGTGACGATGTAGTCCTGGGGGGCTCCAGGCTGGGACGGGCCGCGGTCTCGCTGCCCGTCCCAGCCAGCGTTCGTCGTACCGCAACAGCCAGCATCCCCAGCATGAGCGGCGCCGCGCCGTAGTGAACGCCGAGCATCATGGCCTGCCACGCCTGCGGTGCGGCTCCCGGTTCGGCAGGCACACCGGTCAGGGCGAGCAGCCCGGCCGCGGACAACCCGATGACAACAAGCGCGGAGTCTTCCACGAAGACGACCAACGGGAGGAACCACGCCGCGTACCACGGCAGGAAGTAGGGCGCAGCGAGAGCGAACAGCAGCATCGACCTCCCCCATGCGTCCGGCTGGTCGAATGTGTACGAACGCGTGAAGATCCGCCAGAACAAGGCCAGGAACAGCGCGGCGAACGCCACCGACACGAGCGTGTCCAAGGCAACCCCCGTGGACCCGCCCCCTATGGCCCGACCAAACGCCCGTGCTCCTCGAACCACCAGCCCCGGTCCACTGGCCCATCCCTGGCGCGAGGCAACGGAGATGAGCGCGCGGAACGCCCCGCCTCCGGCGGCGAAGCGGGCGAACCCGGCCAGGGCCAGCGCAACGACCAGAATGCCATGCGTGACGAGCGCCATGCCCCGGCGATCAGCAGACGCGCGGCGAACCACGTGCCACAACCAGAGCAGCAGCAGCGGGAGCGCCACCGACTTGACCAGAACGGCCAGGGTCAGCAGCGTGGTCGCCCCCAGAAAGGTCGGCCCGGTGGCGTGTCCGTTCCTCGCTCGGAGGTCGGTCGAGACCTCCGAGCGCACAGCCAGCGCCAGAGCGCCCGCGATGCACACGGCGAGCAGAGCGTCGTTGTGGCCGCCCCCAACGGTGTGCACGACCATGACGGGATTCAGGCCGATCGCCGTCGCGACCGCGGCTTCCCTCCCCGGCCGGATCGTCTCCGCCGTCCTTCCGGCCAACAGGCATGCCACCCACACCGAAGCGGCCGCGATGACCTTGAACGCGAGGAGCGTGCCGGCCACGGAGCCGCCCCACACCCAGGCCACGGCCCCGGAGAGCAGCGTGAATGCCGGACCGTACACCGACGGCGCGTCGATCCATTCGCGCGACGCCACGTGCACGAACGGATCGAAGGGGAAGGCCGACGGCGGAGCGACATATGGGTTCGCGCCGTGCAGCGTGAGGATCCTGCCGTACACCGCGTAGCTGTACACGTCGCGAGAGAGCAACACGGGCGCCACGACGGCCAGCGCCAGCGACACGCCGACAGCAGCGAGCACGGCGCCCAGTCGAACCCGGCCGCGCCACGCTTCGACGAACACGACACCGAGAGCGACCACCAACGCGGCCAGGATCAAGAGCGAGACGATCGTCAGTCCGATGAGGGAAAGACGGCTCAGGCCCAGCCATTCCGCTCCTCGGATGCTCCACCTGGCGGGACCGACTCTGGGGGGAAGCACGGGAGTCAACGGGGAGTTCGGAGCGCCCGCCACCAGGTCGAGGAAGGCATAGCCTGCCACCAGCGCGACGAGCCCCAGCCGGGCCCGCAGCGACGTCGAGCGAACGATCATCTCGGGACGGACTCTAGCTTTCGGTAAGGCCAGAAGAGCCTGCTCGGGAAACCCGAGCTGTTTCCTAGACGCTCGAGTAGTCGGCCATGATGGCTAAAGGGGCGGCGGTCTCCACATCGAGTTCGCGCGCGACCTCCAGACAACCTTCGGACTCGCGCTGGGCGACCCGCGAAAGCAGCACGGGGAGGAACGCGACGGAGGCGATCACCGCGGTGATCCACAGCGTGGTCCGCGGTTCGAAGGTCGTCGCCAGGATCCCTCCCACCAAGGACCCAACGGGCATGACGCCCATGACGAGGAATCGCATCGTCGCCGTCATCCTCCCCAGAAGCGCGTCGGGCGTCACCGACTGCCGCAGGCTGACCTGGTTGATCCCATAGGCCACGCTGCCGAACGAACCGACGACGCCACTCGCCACGAGGAACGGCACGGCTCTCGGTCCCGCCGGTGCAGCCAAGACCAACATGACGGGGACCCCGAACGTGGCCGCGGCGGCCACGATCGTTCTCCCCAGGCCGATCCGGCGAGCGATCCTCCTCGCCGTCATCGCGCCGATGAAGAATCCGAGGTTCCCCAACCCGAGCACGACGCTCACCATCCCCACCGGCAGGCGCAACACGCGCAGCACGTAGATCATGTAGACGGCACCCCCCATGGACAGCGAGAGGTTGGAAAGAGCCGTCGTCATGGCGATGGGGAGGAGGAGCTCGTGCCGCAGCACGTACCGCAATCCCTCGCGCACTTCATCGCGCATCCGGGCCGAGCTGCCGAACTCCCGCCTGATCGGTGGCTCCGCCTTTCGGATGCGTGACAAGAACATCACCGACCCCAGGAACGAGAGCGTGTCGACGACGATCGCCGCGGGAGCCTGGATCAGGTGGATCAGCTCTCCGGCCACGATCGGACCGGTCATCTGGGCCCCCGATCGAGTGAGCTCCATCCTCGAGTTCCCCTCGAACAACCGGGACCGATCCACGAGCGAGGGCAGGTACGCTGCCCACGCGATGTCGAAGAAGACCGTCAGCACACCGGTCCCGAACCCAACCAGGTAGAGCTGCCAGAGGGTGAGGCTCCCCAGCGCCCACGCCAGCGGGATCGTCACCAGCAACGCCGCTCGGCCGAGGTCGCCGATGATCAGGATGGGACGCCGGGGCAGCCGGTCCACCCACACACCCGCCGGCAACCCGATCAGCGCGAACGGCAGCAACTGCAACGTGGCCAGAGCCCCCACCTGCAATGCGGAGGCGTGTAACCAAAGGATAGCCACCATTGGCAGGGCGAAGCCGGTGACTTGAGTGCCCAATTGGCTCACGGTTTGGGCGGACCACAGCTTCAAGAAGTCGTGGTGCCTGAACAAACTCTCCGGCGCCGGCCGAAACCTCCCCCAGGGACGGTCGGCTGCCGCCGAATGGCGACGATGGATCTGTTTCTCCCTTGCAACGACGACGTGAGCCCGACGCTTGATGTATCGGGAAAGCGAACACGAAGGTTGAGGAGAAGGACGAAGGGCGACGCGTCAGAGCGCTGGTCCGACGGTCTCCTCAGAGGTACGCCGCCTCGCCAGGCTAAGCGTTCGGCCGCGTCTCCCGGCGAGGAGTGAAGTGGTCGCACGTCCCCGACCCCTGGATCAGCCCTCGAACCAGGCGGCACGCACCCAGCGCCAGCGGCGGGAACATGAAGCGACAGGTATCGCACCGGACGTCCTTCCGGGGGGCGGGCCGGTAGTTCGCCTGCTTCTTCGAAAGCCTCCAGATCTCTCCTGTCATTCCTTGGCCTCTCTTCTCTACCCTGGTCACGGCAGGCGACGGGGTCTTCGCCGACTCGACTTCCGGCCTCACTCCTACGTATGGGAGCGGGCGGCGGCTTACCACCGGGCCCCCCGGCCGGATTCAAGGGACCTCCTCCGGCCCGCCGATACCTCGCTCGTGGAGGCGGCTCGAACCATCTTGGTGGTCGACGACAACGACGTCAATCGGGCCTTGCTGCTGCGACAGCTCGAGCGGCTCGGCTACGAAGGGGCTGCCGTCGATAGCGCCGTTCAGGCGCTGGAGGCGGTGGCGGCCACTCCCTACGCGGTGGTCCTGATGGACTGCCGGATGCCGGGGATGGACGGCATGGAGGCGACCCGTCGGATCCGGGAAGCCGAGGCCGGAAGCGGCCAGAGGGTGCCGATCGTAGCCGTCACGGCTAACGCCATGGAGGCCGACCGAGCGGCATGCTTCGATGCCGGGATGGACGACTTCCTCACCAAGCCCGTGATGATGGAGAGCCTGCGCGCCGTGCTGGCCCGGTTCGTGTTGGGGGTACGGGAGGAAACCGAGCCCACGCCGGCGTCTTCCACCCCTGCCACTGGCTAGCCTGACTCAGCCGAGGAGGCCCGACCCGACCCGACCCGACCCGACCTGCCCTCGGGCCAACTCGGCCTCCGTGCCCCGTCAGGCCGAGTGTGGTAGACGTAGCTCACCCGATCAAGAAAAGGAGGGCCCTCATGCGCGGACGACTCGTTGCCGTTCTCGCCGTCGTGGTCGTGTTCGCGATCGGCATCCCCCTGGCCATAGGGGCGGCCAGCGGAACGTTCTCCTCGGCGCTGGATCTGCAGGCGTCCAAGTGGACGACCACCTCGGTCAGCACTTCCAGCACGGCCTGGCAGACGCTTGCGGGCCTGTCCGGATCGGTCATCTGCTCCGAAGGGGAGGTCAGCGCGACCGTCAGCCTGCAGATGGACGGGGCTCCGATCGGACTGCGGGTGAACGTCGATAGTGCGCCTGACATGAAACCCGGGGCCGTGAGGTTCGTTCAGGCCGGATCCCAGGACTCGGTTTCCTTCAACTTCGTCATCAACACCGGGCCCTTCGAAAACAACGACAATCACGAGTTCTCGGTGTTGTGGCGATCGCCGACCGGTGGGACGGCCACCATCGTCAAGGGGACGCTGAACCTGCTGTACCAGGAAGGCAGCCATGACTGCCCCTAGCGGCTAGCCAACGCTGCCCATCCGTCGATCCGCTGTTTCGCCGGGCACGGTAGCGGGAAGCAACACGAGGTCCACTCGGCGGAAGAGGACTCCACACGGCAACCCGCGCCAAAGGCAACCAGGACAGCATCTCGACCTCCCCGGAGCGCGAGCCTGCCTCCAAGCTCCGACGGGATCGCACCATCCGGCAAGTCGTGGTCGGGCTGCTGACGGCGTTCGTAGTGCTGGGGATGTTCGGCTTCTTCGGCTCCAAGACCGGCGGGGCCTCGGCCAGCGGCGGCGGGTACACGGTGAGCGTGATCTATCCGCAGGTGACCAGACCCGGGCTCCCGGTCCGATGGACCTACACGGTTCGGCACCCCGGCGGATTCCAGGGGAACATCCACATCGCCACGACGTTCGAGTATCTGAACCTGTTCGATCTCACCAACATCCAGCCCGACGCCTTCTCCGAAACCTCTTCGGGAAGCGCGATCGTCTGGTCGTTCGACCCGCCTGAAGGCGACCGGTTCTCGGTCACCCACGACGCGGCCACCGAGGTCGGCATCCACGAGACTCCGCCGGCAACGGTCAGCGTGCTCGTGGACGGGCGGCCGGTGGTCCGGGTGCAGTTCAGAACGGTGGTGATGCCCTGATGCAGATCATCCTTCGTGCCGGCGCTCTGTACTTCTTCGTGTGGATGGTGACTCGTGCGATGGGACGCAAGGAGCTGGCCAGATGTCCTCCTTCGATCTCATCCTCCTCATCCTGATGGGCGACCTCATCCAGCAGGGAGTGACGGGGGACGACCGTTCCGTGACCGGAGCCATGCTCGCCGTCGCCACGATGGCCCTGCTGGTGCTCCTGTTCTCGTACCTGAGCTTCCGGTGGCGCCAGGCTCAGCCCGTCCTGGAAGGCGTGCCGGTCTTGATCGTCCAGGACGGCAAGCCGCTCGCGGAGATCCTAAAGATCGAGCGACTCACTCTGGACGAGGTGAAAGGAGCGGCCCGGGAACAGGGCATCTCGGACCTCGCCCACGTGAGGCTCGGGGTGCTGGAGCCCGACGGCAGGTTCTCGTTCGTGAAGAAGGACGAGAGCACCCCGAACAGGAGGACTGATGATCGGGCTATGTGAGCCCGCCCACTCCTCCTCGGATCATCCGAGGTCGGTCGGGACTAGTGCCGGTCAAACTCCGCGGGGTAGGCTCGGATCGGTCATGGAACCCAAGGTTCGGTCGGCATCGCCGAAGTTCGTCCTGCAGATCCTTCTCGGCGCCGTCACCGACGTGATCGGGGCGGGGAAGAGGAGCTGTCCCAAGCGGGTGCCTCGCGATGCCTCGCAGACGGCCGCGGTGGGGGCCGCCACCCTCACCGGAGGGTGAGCCATCCTCGTGGCCGACCAGCCGCTGGCCATCGTCGATCTCGGCTCGAACTCGGGCCGCGTGGTCGTCCTCCGGATCGACCCTTCGGGACATCTCGAGATCCTGGGCGGCGGACGCTCTCCCCTCCGGTTGGCCCGGGACGTCGGCAACGGCGGCCGCCTGAGCGCTGAGGCGATCCAGCGAACGGTCGACGCGCTCAAGGACTTCCAGGCCATCGCCGTGGGGACCGGGGCGCGCAGGACGATCGCCGTAGCCACCTCCGCGATCCGGGAATCCAAGAACGCCGACGAGCTGCTGGAACGCATCCTGGTGCAAAGCGGGTTGGCCGTCCGGGTCATCGACGGTGAGGAAGAGGCTCGGTACGCGTTCCTGGGAGCGATCCATGGAGTTCAGACCCACCGCGGGATGGTCATGGACCTCGGGGGAGGGAGCCTGGAGCTGTCCCGTTTCCGTGATCGCACGCTCACCGACTCCTGGAGCTTTCCGCTGGGCGCGCTCCGGCTCAGCGACCGGTTCCTGACGACGGATCCTCCCGGCGAGTCCGAGGTCCGCGACGCCCGAAGGTACGCGCAGCGCCTGTTCGACGAGCGGGGTCTGCCTCCGTTGGGGGCCGATGAGGACCTGATCGGGACGGGCGGGACGATTCGGAACCTGGCGAAGATGGACCGGCAAGCCCGCCCGTATCCGATCCCCCAGCTTCATGGCTACGTCCTGACTCGGCGACGGGTGCAGGACCTCTCGCAGTCCCTCGTCTCGCGCTCGGCGGCCCGTCGCAAGGCCATCGCCGGCCTGAACGCCGACCGGGCCGACTCGATCGTCGGTGGCGTCCTCGGAGTGGAGACTGCCATGGACGTTCTGGGAGCCGGCACGATGACAGTGTCCAACCAGGGCCTTCGGGAGGGACTCGTCTACGACGCCGGGGGATCGCCCCTCCCGTCACCGGAGGATGTGAGGCGGATGTCCATCACCGCGCTGGCGCACCGATTCACTTCATGGGACGGCGGACGCGCAGACCAGCGTGCTCGGATCGCGCTTCGCCTCATGGACAAAGTGGACCCCCAAGCCGGCCCCAGGGCGGGGGAGCGCTTGTCGCAGGCGGCAACCATCCTCGACATCGGGCGAAGCATCGACTACTACCGCCGGTACGAACACACCGCGGACATCCTCACCGAATCGGACCTGGCCGGGTTCTCCCACCGCAAGCTGGCCCTGCTGGCGGCCGTGATCCGCCAGGCAGGCGACGAGAAGATGAACCTCCGGGCATATCGGCCGCTGCTCGGGCCAGAGGATCGCCGTCCCGTGGCCCGGCAGGCCACGTTCCTGGCGATCGCCGACGAGATCGAGCAGCGGATCGCTCCCGGCAAAGCGATCCCGGTGACATGCGAGGAGCGCAATCGACAGGTCATCGTGCACGCCCCGCTGTTCGACGGATACCGGCAAGGCCTCTTGGCGGCCAGGTTCCGTCGGGCCTTCGGGAAGCGGCTGGTGTTCGAGCCCTAACCTCCGGTCGCCATCGCTCTGAGCATCTTCGGCGTGGCCACCCACCGCAGCAGGCCCTTTCCTCCCGCCAACCCGTCGGGGAGGGCCAGGCACACCACGCCTCCTTTCTTCACCTCTAGAAGGAGGCGACGCTCGCTGCCGGTGAGCAGGAACGAGGCCAGCTCGCTGAGGTTGGGCTCGTGCCCGACCAAGGCGAGGGAGCCGCGGCCGGCCTGGGAACGGATCGCTCCCACGGCGTCGGATCGCGAGCGCTCGGCCTCCAGGGCCTCCGAAGGTTGCGCGGCGGGCCAGCCCGCCTCCTCCGTCAGGAGCTCGGCCGTCCGCCACGCCCGCGGGTAGGGGCTGGAGAGGACGAGCTCGACGGACGGCACGATCGTCCTCAAGCCCCGGGCCGCCTTCCGAAAGCGTGCCTCACCCTCAGGCGACAGAGGGCGGTCACCGTCGTCCGGCCACCGGTCGGGATCGCGGTTGAAGGCGATGGCATGGCGTACGAGAAGGAGCTCCACGCGAGGCCCCTCAGCGTCCTTCCGGGGCCAGCATGGACAAGTCGGCCGAGGCGCTCTCCTTCATGACCCGCCGGAGCTTCTTCCACGGCCGGCCGCGAACCCTTCCGTACACTTTCGTGAAGCGCGCCCGAAGCTCGCGGCCCTTATCGACGTTCCGTTCCGCGACCATTCCCATGGCAAACACCGTCGTCGGCGGCAAGCTGCCACCTTCCCGCGTGGCCAGCGCTTCGAGGCGCCGAACAGCCACGTCGGCATCCTGCTGCATCCCCAGGAGGGTCTGGAGCGCCACCAGCCGCCGGATCAGAGGCTCGGCCCCGCCCGGATACACGTCGGCCAGGAACTCGAGCGCGTAACGGAGTCGTTTGCACCGGATCCGGAGGCGGTGATAGTCCTCGGCGGCTGCTTCTTCTCCGATCCGATCCCCCGCCCTCCTCATGGCTCGATATCTCCGACGAAGGAGCGTGGCGCCTGCCACCGCGATGGGTGCACGAGCGGCAGGCGGTCGTCGGAGCGGGCCGCCGTCCAGGAGCCTGCGAGTGCCGTCGAGCATCCGCGAGTACCGGGGTGAGTCCAGCACCCCCAACAGCTCGCGGCGTGCATCTGACCGTTCACTGTCGAGAAGGTCGCGGAGCGCCGCGAGCGAAGTCGGATCCACGCCGCCGTCCCGCTTCGACCAGGACTCCAACTGCTCGAGCTGGACGTCCAGGTCCCTCACAGCGCCGAGGGCCTGCGCCACCCAGCCGAGCTCGTCGCGGAGACGGAGGGCTCGTACGGGAAGCGCCTCCTGGAACAAGATGATGGCGGCGCGCATGCGCCGGCTGGCCACGCGCATGTCGTGCAACTCCTCGGGATCCTCGCCCACCCGGGTCCCCGGCTCCCTCGCCACGAAGGCTTCGAGGTTCCTCCGCATCACGGCGATGGCCACTTCGCCAACCGAAAGGGAGGGATCGACCGCGGTCCCGTTGAACCGCGATTCGAGGTCCTGGTGGCTCAGATGTCTCCTCGCCGTGGCCGACGCCCTCACCTCCGAGCTCCCCGGTTCGGAGAGGGTATACCGTTCCAGACATGGCACTGCTCCGCCGATCGAGAGAGCGCAGGAAAGGGGGCGCGCCGGTTCGGGGTGCCGGTGGCGTCGTCTGGAAGCCCGGCGCTGCGGGCGATGTCGAGGTGGCCGTGATCCATCGCCCCGCCTACGACGACTGGACCCTTCCCAAGGGCAAGCTCCGACCGGAAGAGCACGAGCTCGAAGCGGCTCTTCGCGAGGTCCAGGAGGAGACAGGCCTGCGGTGCACGGCGGGGGACGCGCTCGGGGCCAGCACGTACAGGGATCACCAAGGTCGGGAGAAGGTCGTTCGATACTGGTCCATGCGACCGGTCGGGGGCCGGTTCCACCCGTCTCGCGAGGTCGACGAACTCCGCTGGGTCTCCCTCCCGGCAGCCGACGAGCTGCTGACCTACGAGCACGATCGCGCTTTGCTGCGCGCCTTCACGCCGAGGGCATAGGCGCCCTGCCTCGATCAGGGAGGGATGGTTGCGGCGTGGTCGGGCACGTAGGTGTAGATCTCGCGCGACGGCCGGACGTACCCTTCGTCCAACTGTCTCCCCGGCAACTCGACGCGCTCGAGCTTTCGCGTGACGTACGGAACCCGAGTCAGGAGGTGGGCCATGCAGTTGATCCGGGCGCGCCGCTTGTCATCCGCGGGGACCACGTACCAGGGGGCCTCCTGGATGTCGGTGTGAACGAACATCTCGTCCTTGGCCCGCGAGTAGTCCACCCACCGCGTTCGGGAATAGAGGTCGGTGGCCGAGAGCTTCCACCTTCTCATCGGGTCGCTGATCCGCGCTTCGAACCGGCGTGCCTGCTCCCCGTCGCTCACCGAGAACCAGTACTTCACCAGGTAGATACCTTCATTCACGAGAAGCCGCTCGAAGATCGGGCACTGCTGGAGGAACCGCCGGTGCTCCTCGGGCGTGCAGAATCCGAGGACCGTTTCGATCCCGGCTCGGTTGTACCAACTCCGGTCGAACAGGACGATCTCCCCTCCGGCAGGGAGCTGCTCCACATAGCGCTGGAAATACCATTGGGTCTTCTCTCGCTCGGTGGGCACCGGGAGGGCAACGATCCGAGCGATCCTGGGGTTCAGGTACTCGGTCATCCGCTTGATCGTTCCCCCCTTGCCCGCCGCGTCACGGCCCTCGAAGATGACCACCAATCGAGAGCCTGAGTCCTTGACCCACTCCGCCATCTTCACGAGCTCTTCCTGCAGCCGAAGCACCTCGCGCTCATAGGTCTTCTTGGGTATCTTGCCCTGCTTCGCTTGCCCGTCGCCGTTGGCAGAAGCGAGCAAACTCCGCTCCGTGGTCTGGGTCAGCTTGTCTCGCTTCATCGTGCGGTTCGCCATCGCCCCCACTCCCTGTCTGAAGGTGCACGGACCCCGAGGCGAGCCGGAGTTCTGCGTGCGTCGTCACGCTTGCGCCGCGAGCCGTTCTTCCGGGCGGCAAAGTCAGCCTACTGAATCCCCCCCGGTCCCGTCTAGGGGCAAGCTGCACACGTCCCAGAGAAACGAGGCTAGACATCCCCTCCGGTCGGGGAGCATGATCGGGACTCACGATCGCGACCCGCGCTCCGCGTGCCCGGCGGGCGCGGTCTCTGTGAGGGGGAACATCCATGGGCACGGTCATCAAGGAAGGCCCGGCCGAGACGTCGCGACATCCGCGTCGGCCACTGATGCGGGGAATCCAGATCGCCGTTTCCGGGGCTGTGGTGGTCGCCATCTTCGCCCTGATCATGCCGAAGATCGCCAGCTATTCAGCTGTCTGGAAGACCATCACGAACCTCACGTGGCTGGAGATGGCCACGCTGGTCGCAGCCACCATCTTCAATCTGGTCACCTATTGGTGGCAGATGCAATCGGCCCTGCCCGGGCTTGGCTTCTGGCAGTCCGCCGTCAACAACCAGTCGTCGACCACCATCGCCAACATCGTCCCCGGCGGCGGGGTGGTCGCCGTCGGCGTGGCCTACGCGATGTTCTACTCGTGGGGCTTCACCGGTTCGGAGATCGCTCTCCTCATGACGACCACCGGAATCTGGAATGCGTTCCTGAAGCTCGGCCTCCCCGTCATCGCCGTCGCCCTTCTCGCGGTGACGGGTCAAGCGACGAGCACGCTCCTGATCCCCGCTGTGATCGGCCTGGCCATCCTGGCCGGCAGCATCGTGCTGTTCGTCATGGCGCTGTGGAAGGAGTCGTTTGCCCGGGCCATCGGCGGGGGCCTCGGAAAGGCGGCGACGCGCCTGCGGAAACCGTTCCACAGGCCGGAGGTCCATTGGGGGGCGGCCGCGGCGCGGTTCCGCAAGCAGACCATCAAGCTGGTGGAGAGGCGGTGGGCGGCGCTCACGCTGACCACGGTCCTCAGCCATCTGGCGCTGTGGGTCGTCCTCCTCCTGGCGCTCCGGCACGTCGGTGTGTCCGAGCGCGAGGTCAGTACGATCCAGGTCCTCGCTGTCTTCGCCTTCGCCAGGTTGCTCTCAGCAGCTCCGATCACGCCCGGCGGTCTGGGGGTCGTCGAGCTGGCCCTGATCGGTGGGCTGTACGCAGCGGGGCGAAACCACGCCGACGTTCCCCTCGACGTGTTCAAGACCCAGGTGACGGCGGCGGCCCTGCTCTTCCGCACCCTCACGTACGGCATCCAGATCCCGCTCGGCGGCTTCACCTACATGATCTGGCAGCGCAAGAAGAGCTGGCGGAAGCACCAACCGGCCGAGGTCGAGGTGCCTACGGTTCTCGAGGGTGCACCGAGGTGAGGGAAGTCTCGGCCCGACGCTCTCTCATCGGGCTCTCTCTCGGTGTCGCACTCCTCCTGACTGCGTGCACGGGTGGCCATTCCACGGCGGGAGGCCCCCCCTCCGGGGCTCGCCCCATCACCGTCGCGTCGTTCGACTTCGTCGAAAGCGAGATACTGGCCCAGCTCTACGCGCAGGCCCTGGAAGCCAAGGGCTATCCGGTCCGGCTCCTCCTCGACGCGGGAACCAGGGAGCTCGTGGTGCCGGCGTTGGCCGAGGGGCTGGTCGACCTCGTGCCGGAGTACTCGGGGTCGGCGCTCTCCTTCCTCACCCTGGGGGCACAGCGGGCCAGCCCCAGTGTCGAACTCACCCACCAGGCTCTGGTCGAGGCGCTGGCTCCCGGCGCCGTGGCGCTGGCACCCGCGCCGGCCCAGGACGCCAACGCCGTCGTCGTGACGCAAGCCACCGCCGCCCGCTTCGGCCTGGCCACGATCAGCGACCTGTCGAGCGTCGCCTCGAACTTCACTTTCGGTGGCCCGCCCGAGTGTCCCCAGCGTCCTCTCTGCTTGCTTGGCCTCAAGAACGTGTACGGCCTCACGTTCCGGGAGTCCGTCGGGCTCGATACCGGTGGAACGCTTACGCTGCAAGCGCTCCGATCGGGATCGATCGACGTTGCCCTGATGTTCACCACCGACCCCGCCATCGCCGCCGAACATCTGGTAGTGCTGACCGACAACCAAGGGCTTCAGCCGGCGGAGAACATCACGCCGGTGGTCCGGCGGGCGGTCCTCACCCGACACGGATCGGCGTTCACCTACACCGTGAACGCGGTGTCCGCCCGCCTCACCACATCTGAGCTCCAGGTCCTGATCGGGCGCGTCAGCCTGGACGGGCATCCGGCTCGCCTCGTCGCGGCGCAGTGGCTGAAGGACCAGGGCCTGACGTGAAGGAGCGCTGATGGCGGACATCCTGGGTAGCGCGCCCACCGCGCCGGTCGCCCCGGTCGACAAGGTCACGACGGTGCCGGACTACGTTCCCGTCACGATCCGGCGGACCCGCAAGCGACGACGTCCGACCGGAGCTCCAGCGCCGCTTCCCCGCAAGCTCGGTCTCAGCGGATCGTTGTGGTTAGGGATGATGGCGTGGATCGCCATCGTCACGGTCCTGCTGCTGCGCTTCGACCCGGTCCTGCACCTCTCCAACGACATCGAGACCTGGTGGATGGTTCGAGTGGCGAGCATCCGCTCCGGCTGGCTGACCCACATCATGCGGGCCGTCAAGATCGCCGGGTCCAGTTGGGGCGTGACCGTCCTCGGGCTCGGGTTGGTGGGCCTCCTCATGATCTACCGCCGATGGCGACACCTGCTGGTCTTCCTCGGGAGCCTGTTCGTCATGCAGATCGTGGGCGGCATCGTCTACGACGCCCTCACCCGCCCTCGTCCGTACGGGGTCCTGTTGCTATTCGTGTTCGCCAGGGAGTACCTCGGCGTGGATGGTCCCGGCGACGCCCTGTACGGGGTGGTCCTGGGCGTCGCCATCCCGCTCACCGCGTTCCGTTTCTTCACTCCCAACGAGGTGTTCCCGGTCGCGTACCGGAAGGGCAAGGCGGCACACCTCGACGTCTCCGGACGGCGGGGGCAAGCCATCCGAGACGCCATGCGGGATCAGCTCGGGCTCACCGTGCTTGAGATCAAGCCGGTGGGCCTGGAGGGCGCCGGGGGATCGACGCCTTTGCGGCTGAGGGTCCAGGGCGACCCCGATACCTATCTGTTCGCCAAGCTCTACGCCAAGAGCCATGTTCGGGCGGACCGCTGGTACAAGCTGTGGCGAACCATCCTCTACGGTGCGCTGGAGGACGAGGCCTCCTTCCAGTCCGTCCGCCGTTTCGTCGAATACGAGGACTACACGCTCCGGCTCATGCACGACGAAGGCATCCCGGTGCCCCGCCCCTTCGGCATCGTCGAGATCACCCCCGAGCGTGAGTACATGATCGTCATGGAGTTCTTCGCGGGGGCGGTCGAGATCGGCGAAGCCGAGGTCGACGACCGCATCATCGACGACGGACTCGCGCTGGTCCGGAAGCTGTGGGACGCCGGGCTGGCCCACCGCGACATCAAGCCCGCGAACCTCATGGTCCGCGACGAGCAGGTGCTGCTGATCGACGCGTTCTTCGTCCAGGTGAAGCCCTCACCGTGGCGGCAGGCCGTGGACCTGGGGAACATGATGCTGGTGCTGGCGGTCCGTTCGAATCCCGAGGATGTGTACCAGCACGCGCTGAAGTTCTTCACCGAGAGCGAGATCGCGGAGGCCTTCGCGGCGACCTGCGGCATGGCCAGCCCGACCCAGCTCAGAGCCTTCATGAAGCGGGACCCCCGCGACCTCCTGGCCAAGTTCCGGTCGCTCGCTCCGGAGCGACGGCCCATCGCCATCCAGCGGTGGAGCGTGCGGCGCGTGGTGCTCGCGGCTGGGATGCTGCTGGTCTTCGTCATCGCCGCCGACGCAGGCGTGAAGGCGTTCTTCCCCGCCCAAAACCCGGCCATCCCACGGGCGCCGGAGTGCGGGCCGAACCACACGACCATCCTCTCGGCTCAGGCTGTCCCCTCGGCGGCGGCCCTCCCCTGTCTGGCCGCTCTTCCCACCGGATGGGCCTACGGGGGCGGGGACATCCACAGCGGGCAGGCCCGGTTCTGGCTCAGCTCTGACCAGGCCGGGTGGCGCGCAGTCACCATCACGCTGACGAAGACCTGCGATGTGTCGAGGGCTCACGAAGTCCCATCGGACGAAGCGGGAGCCCGTCGGTTCGAGAAGCCGACAAGCCTCACTCCGGAGCTGACCGATGTCCGCTCCTACGTGTTCCCGGGTGGGTGCGTGACGTACCGGTTCGCATTCGCCTCCGGAGCGCCGACCGCACTCGTCTTCGACGTGGATGCCGCGGTGTCGTTCGTTCCACGGGCCGACGTCGTGGCGTTCGTCAGGGACACCGAGGACCTGGCGCTGTGCGGCCGAGGCGTCCCCTGCGTGGGGTGAGCCGCCCGGCGACCGCCGAGGCGCTTGGAACAAACGATCCACGTGACCGGGAGCATCCCCTCCTCGGCACTCCTCGTCGCGACACCGTCGTGACACTGCTGCTGGCCGCGGCCACCGCGACGCTCTTCGTCCTGATGGCGAACCACGCCGGCCGGGACGTCGTCCAGCGCATGGACGACTCCTTCGTCCGACGCATGGTCTCGATCCGCACCGGGTGGCTCACGGTGGTGGCGAAGTTCTTCAACGTGCTGGGCCTGGTGTACGTGACGCTTCCCATCCGCCTGGCAATCGCCGGGTTCCTGGCCCTGCGCCGACGGTGGTGGCATTTCGCGGCGTTCGTCTCCGCCATGGTCCTGTCGGAGATCTCCATCGGAACGCTCAAGGCATTGTATGACCGAGTCCGGCCCGCTGGCTCACTCGTGCACACCAGCGGAGGGTCCTTCCCTTCCGGCCACGCCGTGGCCGCCACCGTGACCGTTGTGGCAGCGGTGCTCGCGCTGGCCCGCGAGGGGAAAGGGCGCTACGTCTGGGGCGCGGTGGCGGTCGCCTTCTCGCTGGTCATGGGGCTTTCCCGCGCCTACCTGCTGGCTCACTGGTTGTCCGACGCGGTGGCCGGTGTGCTGCTCGGCACGTCCCTGGCCCTGACCACCGCGCTGGTGGTGCACGCGCTACGGGAGAGAACCACCGCCTTGCCCTCGCCACCCGGCTTCACGTAGAAAGCTACCGTGGACATCGCGGGCACCGCGAGGCGCCTCGCCGACGAGGTGCTGTTCCCCGCGGCTCTTGCAACGGACTCCGCTGACACCGTGCCGGTCGAGCTGCTCGACGCGCTCGCGGATGCCGGCCTGTACGGCCTCTCCGGGCCGGCATCGGCCGGCGGGCTCGACGCCGACTTCCAGACGGTGTGCACCGTGGTGGAAACGCTCGCCTCCGGGTGCCTCACCACGACGTTCGTGTGGGTGCAGCACATCGGGGCCGTCCTCGCTGCTGCTACGAGTGAGAACGACGCGGTCGCGGAGTGGGTCGCTCCTCTCTGCAGGGGGGAGCGCCACGCCGGGCTCGCGCTCGGAGGCGCGGTACCGGGACCGCCGCTGCTCCGGGCGACCGAGAAGGAGGACGGCTGGACCTTCACCGGCACCTCGCCCTTCGTTTCCGGCTGGCGTCGCATCGACGTCATCCACACTGCTGCCCGCTCGGACAAAGGGAGACTGGTGTGGGCATTCGTCGATGCGCGGGAGAGCGACACGCTGTCCGTGAGGCGTCTGGACCTCGTCGCGCTGAACGCCACGGCGACCGTACGGGCCGACTTCCGCGACCATCCGGTTCCTGCTGGCGCGTGACGTCTGCCCTGCCATACCGGGAGGGGCCACCATCGCCCGAACTGTTTGCGCATCCACGCGTCCATGCCGTTGGGCGTCGCGACGCGCTGCTGCGGCCTGCTCGGTCCGACGCCCCTCGATGAGGAGGTCACGCGGCTTCGCGCCGAGCTCGATCGACTCGACCCGGCCACGATCCAGGCGACCCGCGGCGCGGCCGGCGAGCTCGCGCTGCGCGCCTCGGCTGCTCTCGCCGTTTCCACCGGCAGCCGCTCACTCCTTCTCTCCGAACACGCACAACGGTTGGCGAGGGAGGCGCTGTTCGGGCTCGTCTACGCGCTCCGCCCGGTTTCGCGCGAGGCGCTGCTCGCACAGCTCAGGGCCGACTAGCCACCGGGGCTAGCCCCGGTGCGCATCGCGGGGATCACTTCATGCGCCAGCCGTTCGATCTGCTCCGGGAGGTCCGCCCCGAACGGGATAAAGTTGAAGGCGCTGAATCCGAGGGCGACGAACCCCAGCAGCCGCTCGACCACGGCATCGGGAGGTCCCGAGACCACGAACGGCTCCGCGTCGATCCGTTCGCCCAGCCGGATCTGCAGGTTGTACGCGCAGGTGATCTCCTCTGGCTCGCGCCCCGCCGCGCGCGCGCCCTCGACGATCCGGTTCCTCATGGCTGGTATCCGCTCCGGAGGCGCCATGTCCAACGATGGGATCCAGCCGTCCGCCAGCCGCCCCGTGAGGGCCAGCGCCCGGTCTCCGAATGTGCCGAGCCAGATGGGGACCGGGTGGTCTGGCTTCGGCTCCACTTCGGCGCGCTCCGTTCGATAGAGCCTGCCCTCGAATGTGAAGCTGCGCTCCGACCACAAGCCTCGAATGATACGGATCGCCTCCTCCAAGCCCGCGATCTTGTCCCTCGGAGGCCTGGCCTCAAGGCCGAGCGCGCGGAACTCCTCATCGGAGGCACCGGCGCCCAGTCCCAGGATGAGGCGTCCGCTCGACAGCCGATCGAACGTCTCCGCCATCTTCGCCACGACGGCCGGGTGCCGATACGGCGCGCCGAGGACCCGGGTGGCCACGCGGATCCGCGAGGTTCGCGCGGCGATCCATGAGAGCGCGGTCCACGCCTCGAATCTGGCGTCCGGGCCGTGCAGGTGGTCGTTCATCGAGACGAAGTCGAACCCCATGTATTCGGCTAGCCTGGCGTCCGCCACGGGATCGGCGCCCGAGGCAACGGACGGCGAAACGTTGAGCCCGAACTGCAATCCGGTCATGAGAGCCCCTGCACGATCAACCAGACGCCCAGTCCGGCGAGCAACGTCGCAAGCCCCCGCTGAGTCCAGAGGATGACCCGCTCCCCGGCCCGGCGCAGACCGAGGCCGCCGAGCAGCACCACGCCGAAGTCCCCGATGCCCGCGCCGATCGTGAGGGCCAGCGCCGCCAGCACCGCGCTGCCTCGACCGCCCGCTCGCGTGGCCGACAACAACAGCGGGGAGGCAACGGCGGCCAGGAACAGCCACGCTCCCGGATTGAGGACGACGGCAAGCGCCCCGCGGCTGGTCGGATGGAGGCCCCGTCGCCCGGCCGAGGTCCGGTCTACTTCGTACCGCGAGCGGACGCCGTCGATGGCGAGCCATAGGAGAAGGGCGCCACCGGCCACCTTCAGGATCCGAAGCACCGCACCGCTCGGACGGGCCACGGAAAGCCCGAGCGCCAGGATCAAGAGGAGCGACCCGAACGTGAGGGAGGATCCAGCCAGAGCGCGAGCCCCCCGCGAGACTCCTCCGCGGACGGCCTCGGTGAGCAGGACGGCCTGGACCGGTCCGGGCGCACTGGCGAGGGCGACCCCGATGCCGAAGGCCGCGAGAACAGGTGAGGTGGTCTCAGAAGCCATGCCCGATCTCCCTCGCGATTTCCTTTCTCCTACAAAGTTTGCAGAGTAAAGAATATTCTCCAGGGAGATAGTTGCGTATGCAAGCGCCTTTCCCTAGAGTTCGTCCGTTGGAGACGAAGCTCAGCCGGACCGCGCTCCGCGCGTGGCAGGCGCTCCTGCACGCCCACCACGACCTCACCGGGACGCTCGACGCCGAGCTCCGAGAGGAGCATGGGCTTTCCTTCGGCGCCTACGACGTCCTCGTCCGCCTGGCCCGGGCCCCGGAGCACGCCCTCCGGATGACCGACCTCGCCGAACGGGTGATGCTCTCACCCAGCGGATTGACGCGGCTCGTGGACCAGCTCTGCGATGAGGGCCTCGTCCAACGCGAGCGCGTCGACCGCGACGCCCGGGTGGTGCTCGCTCGGCTTACCACCCGGGGTCGCCAAGTCGTTCGCCAAGCCGCCAGGACGCACCTGCGCGGCATCCGGGAGCATTTCACGGGCCGCCTCAGCGAGGCCCAACTCCGCAACGTGGCCTCGGCCCTCGAAACCATCACGGGCCCGCACCGGCCACATTAGACCACTGGCGATGCGATACGCGAAGTCTCGTTGCGCAGATCCTGTCGGGGGGACGGCTGATCTTCGACGCTCGGAAGGCGACTATCGGACAAGCTCGAACACGTAGAGCTCCGGTACGGAGCCGAAGTTCGTTCCGCTCACGTACAGGGTCCCGTTGACCATGGCTGGGGACGAGTTCACCAGGGGATCCTGCGTGATGAACTCCCACAGCTTGTCGCAGAACTGGTTGCCGCACCCGCGCGCCGCGAAGGCGTAGATCCGGTCGTTGTTCTCTCCCACGTAGACGACGCCGTTGGCGACCATCGGGGCCGACTCCATGGTCGCGCTCGAGCCCGCCGGCTGGCCGGTCCACGACGGTGGGCAGTTCGACCGTCCGCATCCGGCGGCAGGATACACGCGAAGGGTCCCATCTCCCGACCCTATGTAGACGCTCCCGTAGGCGACGGCGGGCGAGGAGTTGAGGTAATGGCCCCCGGTTCCCCTCCACAGCGGGTCACAGACCGACTGTCCGCAACCGGCCGCGTCGAACGCGTAAAGGAAGCTGTTCGGGAAAGCCTGGAAGGAGGCCACGTAGACGCGCCCGTTCGCGACGGCGGGAGACGACGCATAAATGGGCCCGCTGACGGGGCCGGTCCAAAGAGGTGCGCACGTCGCCTCACGGCATCCGGCGGCATCGAAGGCGTACAGCTTGTCGTCCTCACCGCCGGCATACACGACACCGCCCGCCACCGCCGGCGAGTTGATCACGTACCCACCGGTCTCACCCACCCAAAGCGGATCGCAGGTCGCGTGCCCGCATCCCGAGGCGGAGAAGGCGTAGACCCCGTTGAACTGCGACCCCACATACACCACGCCGTTCGCAGCCGTCGGGGACGATTCGCCGATGGCGACGTTCGCCGTCCAGAGCGGATCGCACGAGCCCTCCGCGCAGGCCTGCACGTCGAACGCATACAGCTTCCCGAGGGGGCTCGCCGTCCCCACGTACAGCACGCCCCCGGCCACGGCCGGCGTGTTGTAGATCGCCTCTGGGAGGTCCACCTCCCAGGCCGGGAAGCACTCCGACGAGGGGCAGTCGTCTCGGAACGCGAGGAGCTGTCCCTGGTCGGTGCCGAAGTACACGAACCCGTCAACGACGACCGGAGAGGACTTGAACACGAGATCGGGGTCGAAGGTCGCCCCGTTGCCGATCCACGACAGGCTCAGGTTGAAGACGTTGTTCTCACCGACCCGCTGCTCGAACCGGTTGAACCCCCGGTGACTCTGATGGCCGTGGAACTGCCGCCAGTCCACCACCCTGGATGCCAGAGCAGTGGAGGGCATGGCTGCGGAGAGAACGGCCAGAACAGCCGCGAGAATGACCACGATCGACCTCGTGCGAGCCATGGCAGGTCCTTTCTTTTCCCGGGTCGAGCCCACGCAGGAGATACGAGCGAGCGCGGCGCGCGGATCGCCGCCCGGTCGTCCGCTATTCGTTTGATGCGTCAAACATGAGCAAGCACACGGTCCAGCGGCCGAGGCACTTGGGTGAGATCCAGCGCGTCGACGAGCAAGGGCGCGTATTGGATCTTCCGGCCGCCGCGGGTGCCCATGAAGCGCCGAAGTTGCTCCTCATTGGTCCGTCCTTGCTGCGCCGATTGTTTCTGGAAGGTGCGGAACGATCCAAGCTCACCCTGAGCGTCAACGACCTGTTCCACGGAGGCAGCTCCGAGGGAGCGGATCAGCTCGTCCTCCAAGTCCGCGAGGCACACATAGAAACCGATCCGCTCCATATCGGCGCGAGTGAGGTTGGAGCCGAGGCCGGCCCGCTCGAGACCGCGCTGGAAGTCGCCCTCCTCTGCGGCGTCACAGAGGCCCGCCAGCCTGACGTCAAACCCATGAGGGCCGAACAGATCCAGGAGCCTTCCGATGTTCTTCGCACCCCCAATTGGCACGATGGAAATGCTCTCATCGTCAAGATTCCGACCACGTCGCTCAGCCAGCGCTTCGAGCGCGAGCTGGTCGCTGATCCCTTCAACAAGCACGACCGTACGTGCGAGGAAGGCCTCAGCCGACTGTGGGCTGGTGAAACGAGAGAGCCTGCGGACGTCGTCGTTCGAAAGCCCCATCTCGAAGAGAATAGCATCGGCCTTTTCTCAGGAGGTCTCTCAGTTAACCTGCCCTCCGGCGTGGAGGTGGCTATGGCAACTGGGGGCATCGAGGCCAGTTGCCTTGGGATAATCTGATCAGCCCGATTAGGGGTCGTGAATGCAGGCCTAGGAAGACGCGGTCGACGAGTTGGCCGATCGCACGGGGTTCTCCGGCGTCGTGCGCGTCGACCGCTCCGGCAGCATCGAGCTGGCAAAGGCGTACGGACCGGCTGATCGCGGACACGAGATCTCCAATACGATCGACACCCAGTTCGCGATCGCGAGTGGTACGAAGGGCCTGACGGCGCTTGCGGTGGTGAGCTTGATCGAGGACGGCTCACTCGATCTCGCGACACCGGCTCGTTCTCGGCTCGGCGGCGATCTCCCGCTCATCCGCGACGATGTGACGATCGAACACCTGCTGTCGCATCGGTCGGGCATCGGTGACTACCTCGACGAGGAAGCACATCACGAGATCACCGACTATGTGATGCCGGTCCCCGTGCACGAGCTCGCGACGACCGAGCAGTACCTCGCGGTGCTCGGCGGCCACCCCACCATTTTCCCTCCGGGGGAAAGGTTCGCGTACTGCAACAGCGGCTACGTGGTGCTCGCGTTGATCGCCGAGCGGGCGAGCTGCATTGAATTCCACGAGCTCGTGCGTCGACGCGTGTGCGAGCCGGCGGGCATGGGCGACACTGAATTCCTACGCTCCGACGACCTCCCGCGGCGCGCCGCGCTCGGGTATCTGACGGTCGACGGCTCGAGGACGAACGTCTCCCACCTGCCGGTGCGCGGCAGCGGGGACGGCGGGATCTACTCCACCGCGGCCGACATCAGCTCCTTGTGGAGCGCGTTCTTCGCCGGGCGGATCGTGTCAAGGGATTGGGTGGCTGAGATGGTGCGGCCCCGCAGCGACGTGCCGCGAGAGTCGAAGCGCTGCGGCCTCGGCTTCTGGCTCCATGCATCGAGCGACGTCGTGATGTTGGAAGGACGCGACGCCGGCGTCTCGTTCCGCAGCACGCACGACCCCGCGTCGACGACCACCCACACGGTGATCTCGAACACGTCCGACGGACGCATGGCCGATCGCGGGCCTCCTCGACGAGCAGCTCGGAACCTGAGTTCTTCAGCTCGACCGAGGCGAATGGCGAGCCGTTTGGAGTCGAGATCTGTCGAAAACTCGACGGCTCGTTCGTCATTAGGTTGTCGCGCGCGGAAAGGACCCGTGCTCACATCGAAGAAGGAGGGACATCATGAAGTACATGCTGCTGATCTACCGCGACGAGCAGGCCGCGGCGAAGGCCTCTCCAGCCGACATGCAGAAGGAAGGCGCCGCCTATGAGGCCTTCACGAAGTCGATCACGGACACCGGCAATTTCCTGGATGGAGACCCGTTCGAACCCACCGCCAGCGCCCAGACCGTCGAGGTGCGTGGCGGGAAGACTCAGTCCCGGAAGGGCCCGGCCGACACGGCCAAGCTGCAGCTCGGGGCGTATTACAAGGTCGAGGCCAAGAGCCCCGAGGAGGCAGCCGAGATGGCCTCGCGGATCCCCGGGGCCACCTACGGATCCATCGAGGTCCGCCCGGTCTGGGATTTCAGCTGAAGCGCCGAGCGCCTGGGTCGGCTGGATCGGCCCGGTCGCTCCTCTCATGAGGAGGACGGACCGGCTACCTATTCGATCAATGGTGACCTCGAGGGATAAGCTGCGCCGTCGACGGTTTTTCGCGGTCGGCGCGGTTCCGGCTGTCTCCAGGGCTTGGGTGCGTCGACGCGTGAACCCGCTGAGAGGATTGCACATGCACTCGCGGCAGAGGCCAGACCGGTCGGCTTCGGCTTCGGATGGGACCACCATGGTGGTCGAGGGCACCCTCTTCGTTAGACTTGGCGTGGTAGGAGGGTGCGGACTGCGACGGTTTCCACCCGCGTTTGCAGCCCCCGCCCCCGTAGCTCAGTGGATAGAGCACAGGTTTCCTAAACCTGGTGTCGCAGGTTCGATTCCTGCCGGGGGCACTAAAGCCAGGGCCAGCGGAAACACATCCGTGGCGTTTACAGTGGTCGAAAAACCCGCACCGGGCCTCGTCGCCTACACATGGGGGCCCTCATTCGAAGCCCTGAACACTCGACGGTCGCTCCGGCTGTGGCCCGGACGGCGGTTCGGCTCCCTCGGCTGCTGTCGACCCGAACCGCCCGTTCGCGCCAGCCAGGAATCAAGAAGAGCTGCCAGGGCTCCCACGGCAGCTTCCTGCTGTTGGGGTGTCATGGGGACGACAACGGCTGGCTGAAGCACGATCGGACCGCGTCGTGGTCGCCCGCGCTGTCCAGCCGCGTCAAGGCCCATCCGCAGCTCCCTGCAAGACCGAGTCGCTATCAGGCTGCAGGCGGGATGTTGCGGTTTACGCGGAACAGGTTGTCCGGGTCGTATTCGGCCTTGACGCGCCGGAGCCGCTCGAAGTTGCCTAGGTACGCGTCCGCGGTTCGAGGTTCGAGCGTCGTCGTCCTCCGCCACCTGGAAGTTGACGTAGTTCCCGCCGGTGGAGAAGGGCCGGATGGCCTGCCAGGCCTCGCGCACCCACGTCACGTGAGGATCGCCCGGAGCGTCTGGTGGCCAGGTTCCGTTGAATCCGCTGACGAATCGAGCATCGCGGTTGCCGACCGCCCCGTCGTCTTCCTCGTGTTCGTTCAGCGCGCCGGCGAAGTGGAAGATGATCGACTGGGAGAGCGGCGACCGTACCCGGAGCGCATGCTCGACGAAGGCGTCGAGGAACCCATCCGAGAGTCCGGGAAGGAACTCGGACTTCCAATAACGGTGAAACCCCTTGGGCTCCAAGGCGTTGAGCATCGACTGTTGGGCCGTATAGGGCTTCTCCGCGATGACGTCGAGGATCGGCTCTCCGAGGGCGTGCAGCGCCGCCAGGTCCGCGTCCGCGTCCCCGCCGCTGTGGCAGACCTGGATCGCCGCGATCGGCCTCCCGTGCCACTCCTCGGGAACGAATGGGGCGGGCGGTGCGAGACGGAGGACCGCCATGGCCGTGAGCTCGCGCGGCGCCGACTCGGTGAGGTCCTGGTAGGCGGCGAGCACCTCGTCGGCTCGATCGGCGCTCCAGGCGATCAGCCCGCCGGTCACCGTCGGGCCGACCTCATGGAGGCGGAACGTGAATCGGGTGACGACCCCGAAGTTGCCGCCCCCACCCCGGAGCGCCCAGAAGAGGTCGGCGTTCTCCTCACGGTTGGCGAGACCGATCTGGCCGTCGGCGGTGACGATCTCGACCTCCTCGAGGTTGTCCACCGCCCATCCGAAGCGACGCGTCAGGTAGCCGAACCCGCCGCCCAGCGTGAGCCCGGCGATGCCCGTCTCGGACACGAATCCGAGCACGGTCGCCAGCCCGTGCTCCTGGGCCGCCTCGTCGACATGCTTCAGCAGACACCCCGCCCCGACGTCCGCGATCCTGGCATCGGGGTCGACCGTCACGTCGCGCATGCGGGACATGTCGAGCGTCAGTCCGTCTTCGGCGATGGAGGTACCGGCGATGTTGTGCCCGCCGCCCTTGATACTGATCAGTAGCCCGTGGTCCCGTGCGAACCGAACCGTCGCGGCGACGTCGCGGGCAGAGGCCGGCTGGACCACGAGCGCGGGGGCCTTGGCCACCATCGCGTTCCAGAGCAGCACCGCCTCGTCCCAGCCCCCGTCTCCGGCCTGCAGCAGGCCACCCTCGATCCGGGAGGCCAGATCCTCGATCTGTTCCGAGGTTAAGCTCACCCGCCCGCCCCCGAGTCCGGCAACGTCGAAGCCCGTCCTTCCCATGGCCAGCCTCCTCTCCGATCTGGTCGGTTGTCCCCGCCCGTTCCATCGCCTATACTCCAAACGAGAGTAAATCTATGCTTGCTTTTGGAGTATGTCAAAGGCCAGAGAACGCTCCCGCCACACCCTGACGACGACGTCGTATGCCGTCCTGGCCCAGCTCGCCCTGCGTCCGTGGTCCACCTACGAGCTGGCGCGGCAGCGGATCCGCTACTTCCGCTATGTGTGGCCGCGGGCAGAGAGCGCTATCTACCGGGAGGTGAAGCGGCTCGCGACCATGGGGTTGATCGCGGCGGAGCGCCAGTACGTCGGGAAACGCCCTCGGACCGTGTACTCCATCACCGAAGAGAGCCGGCAAGTGCTTCGGGATTGGCTCGCCACCCCAGTGTCCCCGTTCGCCATGGACTTCGAGGCGATGATCCGGCTCTTCATCGCGCCACTGGGGACCAAGGAGCAGATCGTCGCCACGCTCCAGCAGGTCCGTCGCGACGCCCAGGAGATGCTGCGCTTCGGCGGCCAGGTGAAGCGCGAGTTTCTGGACGGCCGGGCGGCCCTGCAGGACCAGGTCTATATCCGGGCT